>JGI24703J35330_11748310_pt1 | contig 13651 bp, 15 predicted proteins | sample TergutNt197P1_FD_35330 | JGI IMG/M metagenome (IMG submission 35330) | reverse complement strand
AAACCTTACGCACCTCCGGGTGCGCGCGGTTTTTGCTTCCTTGCTTTTGCGCAAAAATCCTGCGCCTAAATCGTCAACTTATTTTCGGGCAATTCCTAACTGTTGTATTTGATTGCCGACAGAAACAATCTGCGCACTTATACACCGACAGAGCCGGTGCAGTGCGCCATTGCTGAGGCTTCCGTGCCTATCAGCACGGAAATATGACGAAGTTATAGCACTTATGATATGAAGGGTACTTTTGAAAAAAGAGTACCCTAAAAAATACTCAACCGCCCTGTTTGCGGTAAAACATCGGGTTTTGAGAAGTAAGCGGGAGGAGGGTATCCGAATTTTCAGCCAGTGGGGTTTTGCTCTTGTAGGAATGATTTTGATTTTTACAGGAGCGAAGCTCCGCTGTTTTATTTCCTCGAAGGGGCGCACGGCAGTATTGACTTGTCGATACTGTATAAGTGCGCTCGCTCATTCAATTGATTTTGACTGTGATGTGCCATCTTGCTATAATAAATTAAAGTTTTTAAGCGCAAAAGCAAGGAATAAAACAAAATAACATTGAACATGTACATTTTTTTGGGAGGAAATATTATGAACATAGCCAATAATATCTTGAAACGTAGTTTGCATAATGTATATTTTTTTGTGGGAACAGCATGTGGTGGGAAAACGACAATGGGCAGAGAATTATCAAAAAAACATGGATTTATCTATTTCAGCGATAACTGGAATGAACCTAATTGGAAAGAATGGGAATCCATAATTGATGAAAAATACCAGCCTTATTCACACAATAGGGTGAAAAAATTTAGTAATGAAGAATATTTCAGCAGGTCTGTTGAGGAAGTTTTAGCGGACGCAAAGAGTGAAAAAATCCAAGCCGCCGGAATGGAAAACATAGCATTTTCACTCATGGAAATCATCAAATTGGCGCAAAAAAATACAGTTGTTGCGGATATTTGGATAGAGGATTTTGATTTTCTGTTGGAAATTTCTGAACGAAATAAAATCGTTTGTTTGTTGGCTCCGGGCGAGCTTATAATCCGCGATTATTACCAACGTGAAGACCACATGGATTTTACAAGGGCGATTCAGTCGTTGGAAAATTCTGAGCAGAAATTTGAAGTGCAAAACGAATTGTTCAGAATAGGCGCGAAAGAAATGGCTGAAAAGGCAAAGACATATAACTTGTTTACCATTATGAGAAGCGATGAAAGTACGGTTGATAGCACTTTGATACAAATTGAAAACCATTTATGCTTAATAAGCTCTTAAATTATAGGAGGTATACCATGTACAAAAAAATCGAACCGGCTATACGCATGACAGGCAACGAGGCTTCGGAACATTATCCTGACAGCTATATTGTTATGCAAATGGACAGCATGAAATTATCTGATGAAGTCGGCACGGTGCTTTATGTGGGGGACAACGAAAGAGAGCTATATCGCTTGATTATAAGCCTTAATCAACCTTATTGCGGTGTGCGTGAAGGGATTAACCTTATGCGTAATTGCCTTGGAGGTGTCGTTGTCAGTGGCTGAAATTAAGTTTGATGTACTGGGTTTTGTTATCACCCCTCTTTACGCAAAACAAAAAGACGCTCCCATCATGTTGCATCGCAATTACAAAGTGGACACAGGCGCAAACTGCACAACCATCGGCAAGGACTTTCTTTTGGAGCTTGGTTATGACGAAAACTGGATAAAATCAGGAAAGCGGCTGGAGGGTGATGAGCGTCCGACAGTAGCTTCGGGCTTGCCCCTTGATGACTGCTACGAAGTCATATTGCCTGAAATCCATATAGGCGAGTGGGTAGGTTATAACTGGCCTGTACTCACCAGCCTTAGTGCGCCTTTCAAGTTTTTATTAGGCACAGATTCCATGCAATTTTTCAATTGGCACTTTGATTATGAAAACGGCGTTTGTAAGTTCGACTTAATCCCTAATAAACGTAGGTTGCTATTTAATCAAAAAGAACAATCCATACACGCCATTGATAATGTAGAGTAGTTTTTTGTGGATAACTTTATCCGAAACTGCCTTGACAACACAAGCCCTACCGTTTATTAGACTTTACATCACTAACAATGTCGTCCTCTACAGGTTCGAGGAATGTAATAACTACTTCGTATTTCCCACTGACAGAAATAGGCTGCCTTGGTTTGAAATTAACACCATCATAAATTGCTTTTACAGCGTACACACTTTTCCTCCTCATAATTTTGTTTTATTCGTTCATAAATTTTTAAATCTAAAATAGAGAGGCAAAGAAACACCCATCGCACCTCCCAAAATACCGCCAATAAGTCCTGCTGTTTGTGCATCAAACCACATTTCACTTACCCTCCCATAAAAACGCTTTTTTTCTACACATCATACTATTTCCATTTTAAAATAGAGCTTCCTAAGTGGAAATAGCATCAGTATATCACAGACGGATATATGTTCAATTGAGAGTGTAACCGGAAGGCACTATCGTAACCCAAATTTTAAAATAATTTTCGTCGTAGATGTACTTCATTTCGCCGCCAAGGTCGTCGCATATTTGGCGTATGCTTCTGAGTCCTATTCCGTGGCGTAGGCTGTCGCGCTTTGAGGTTTTTAAAAAATCGCCATCGGCTTCGGGTGGTGCACCTGTGGTGTTTACGATGTTGCAGAGAAACTGTTCGGGTGTGGCGATAAGTTCCATTCCTATAAATTTATCGCCCTTGGACCTCATGCAAGCTTCTATGGCATTGTCTAAAGCGTTTCCCAGCAAAATGCATATTCTTGAATCGATATAATCCAGTTCGGGCTGAATGTCTATTTTTCTTTTGAAATCTATTTCGTGGTTTTGAATTGCTTCAAATTTTGATGTAAGAATCGAGTCCAGCATAATATTTTTTGTATCTACAAGAAGGGTTTCGCTTTGCCTGTTAGATAGCTCTAACAGCTTGGATTTAAGTTCGTCAAAATTATTTTCAATACATAATGCGTAAAGCTCATGAACCTGTTGCCTAAAATCGTGGCTCATGGTGCGTATAAGCCTTTGATTTTGAACGAGTTGTTTTATATGTGTTTGATGGGCTTCGTTTTGAGCTTCTATCAGAATTAGTTTTTGGGACTTTTCGCTTTGCCTCATGATGATTTCGACTAAGATAAAAATGAAAACGTTTATAGTCGCTATGCTGAAAAGAAGAAGGATTTCATTAATATTTGGCGGGTAGGAGGAATCGGCTAAATGAACAACGAACTGCTGAACCGCAAGTGCCGAAACAATCGGCATTACAAATAGTGACAGCATTACTTTTGTGGTCATTGCACCCATTTGGCTTTTTCTGAAACGCCGTATAAGTATAATAATGATTAGCAGAAAAAGTGTGCCTAATGTCCTTATTTGCAACCGATAGATATTGAATTGCGTTGCATCGCCAATGGGAATATCCTGAAAGCTTGTCACAATAAATGCCGCAGCCAATTCAGAAATCGCGCCCGCCAACCATGTAAAAAATGCGGCTATAGCCGTGATGTAAATTTTGTAGTGAAAAAAAACAAGCCCAATAAAAAAAGCCGCTAAAACAGAAACGCTTGAAAAAATAACTATGCTTTCGCTGAAAAAATAGTTTATGAAAAATTTCGCGCTAATTGCCGCTAACACAACAAATATTCTTACTGCCGCATATGTACCCCTTTCCCTTTCCAAAAAGGCTTGGAGGAAAAGGAGTATGAGAATCGTGTTAACGATGGCAGAAATCACCTCCATAAATTCCCATATCATGCCCGCCACCTAATCGCCTCCTCGCCGATTAATTCATCTATAAGTGATTTCTTGTATTTCCTTCCCACTTTGATATCTTTTCCTTTTTTAATTGTCACTTTGTTACCTGATACGATAAACACATGCTTAATATTAACAAGATACGACTGGTTAACACGTATAAATCCTTTATCTCTGAGGGCTTGCTCTAAATTTATCAGCGAACCTATAAACACATTTGTTTCGTTTTCAAACACGGCTGATATTGTGTGACTATTGCTTTCAAAATACAGAACCCTCTGTAGCGATAACATCACCGAGCCGCCATTTTTCAGCTTTACCCTATAGTATGCATTGTTTTTATTGCGCAAGCGTTCGCTTATCAGCTTGTCCATTATTTCATCAATTTGTTGCTGGGTTACTCCCTTGCTGAGATATCCTTTTGCATTATAATCATATCCTCTTTGCACATGGTCACTAAGGTAAGTGACAAAAATAATGTCTATATCCAAATCCATTTCTCTGATTTTTTTTGCTGTTTCAAATCCGTCAAAAAGGGGCATTTCTACATCTAAAAAAATAATTTCAAAGATGCCGTTTCTGTATTCTTTCAGCAAATCAACGCCCGAATTGTATTTATCAATTTTGCATTTGTCAATTTTGTTGCGGTGCAAATAATCTTTCAACATACCGTGTAAATTTTCATTATATTTTCTGTCATCGTCGCAAATCGCAATTCTCATAATGCCCTCCTCTATATCGCCATTGCAAGCTGGAATGTAGGCAGGATTATTGCCAAAATAACTGCCGCAAGAATGATTCCCAAAACCAGAGTGACAATGGGTTCTACCATTTTATTGATACGGCGGATTGTACTGCGATAGGATTCTTCAAAGTACGCATTGCATTTTTCCAAGGTTTCCGGAAGCTTGCCTGTTTCTTCCCCAACCCTAACCAGCCCGATAAAAAGCGGGTCGATATAAGGGATTTCGCCCAAGGCTTCCCAGAAAGCCACGCCGGAATTTACCTGCTTGCACAGCGTATCCAAATCATCGCAAGCGGTTTTATCCAAAACATCGGCACATAAGGGAACGGCCTCCCCGATACTTAGCCCCGAAGAAATTAATAATGCCATTGCCTGTGTGAAATTGAGATTGAAATTTTGCCGCCATATTGAAAACCTCAGCATAATTCGCCCGGAAAGGAATCGCCCTACTCTACTGCGCAAAAACGCAATTGCGCCAAATATAATTAACAAAAAACTGCCAACCACAGCAAATGTATTTGCAGAAAAAAAATCTGAGATGTTCAATAACACCGCAGTAAACGCAGGCAAAGCAACATCTGAAGCATTAAAAATCCGCGAGTATCCGGGCAAGACAAAGGTAATTGCCATCAAAATAACCCCAAGCATCATTGTCGCGACTACGGCAGGATACATCATGGCGGCGGTGAATTCGCTTTCGGCTTTAGCCCGCGATTCGTAGTAATCGCTAAGTTGTTCGCATACTTGGGGAAGCCGCGCCGTTTTTTCGCCTATGGCAATGTACCCGCACATAAATGCAGGAAAAACCCGCGCTACCCTTAGCGCGTGAGATAAACTTTCGCCTTGCATTACCATGCTATGTAAATCCGCGACAACCAAACGGAGTGCGCGGTCAGTGGTTTGCTCTGCTACAACAGGCATTGCGTCCCGCACAGAAAGCCCCGCGTCTAATAAAAACGCCGTTTTCCTGCAAAACAAAGCGACCTCTCGTATAGAAATCTTTTTGCGATAATCTTTCAGGATTATTTCAAAAACATTTATACGCCAAGCAGAAATTCCGGGTCTGTTTGGTATGATAGGCACGGCAAACCCACCTTTGTCCCCTTATCGGGAAAACTGGGTGTATTATACAAGCCGTGTAATTTTTACAACAGTTACGTAGCGTAGAAATTTAAAAATTCTTTTAGCGTACAATTGCTACCCCAAAGCCGCTTGGTCGGGGTTTGGGCTGGAGCGCGTTTCCAAATCGGGATAGCGACGCTCGAAGGCGGCGCGTGATATTTCGATATTTTCCAAAACTTCGCCAACATGATAAGAGCCGACTGTCACCATATCGCATTCGCGCAAGGTTGCCCATGAAAAGTTAAGCCCTACATATGGCGTAACGCGCCCTGCCGCCATTGGTTTTATTGTCATAACGGGCTTTTTTGCATTATGAATAATTCCTGCGACTGCCTCGATTTCTGTTTGCATCAGAAAGCCCAAGCAGTTGTAAATTTGGATATACGTTTGCACATCGTAATCGTTTTTGTCAGAGTAAACAATTAGCTCCGGCATATGCGCTGAAAGCCCCGGTATCAGCCCCGCGTCGCGTATCATCTTCGTGTAATCTTCGATGCGGGTAATGGTTTCCGTGTTTTTATTCACAAGTTGCTCTACGCTCGAATGATGAGGCATGCTGAATGTCGCACCAAGCTTTTTCCCTTGTTCAATGGTAGCTTGTGCTTCCTTCCGCGCATCGGCACTGTCATTAATATTAATAATGGGCGTATCTATTAAAATAAATGGCTTGCCCAGTTTGTCTTCTGTTTTCTTTATTGCGTCACAAATTATGGGAACTTGGCAAAATGGTGCCATAATTGTGTCAACACCATGTGCCATATAGGCTTCAAGCATCGGCGTAATGGTTGCTGTAGTTGCATGAACGTCTTTTATCATTTGGTCTGCCGAGGGGGAACGGTGACTCCATCCTGCCAGCCAGTTTGTACCGATAATCATTCGCGAAAGCGACACCCCTGCCACATTTGTACGAGCAAATTTATACATATTATCACCTCGAAAGCATGATATCACAGCTTGCTGAGTATTTCCAATTATGTTACATTATGGTGACAAATAAATTTCATGTAAATAAATTTTAGAAGAGGTGGGACTATTATGAAAATGCGCATGGACTACAATAACATGTTAAACAACAGGGTTTCAGACGGAATTTCAAGAGAACAAGTGGAAAATTTGTCTGCGGCAATCGCCAAGGCGAACAAGGCAATGATAGAAAAACGTGCGGCAGGAAAGATGGCATGGCGCGACTTGCCGTATAACCAAGAATCGGTAGTAACAGAAATTTCAGACTACGTAAACGAAATGAAAAACGACATAGACGCATTTGTGGTACTGGGAATCGGCGGAAGCGCGCTGGGACCCTTGGCAGTACAGCAAGCACTTAACCACCCTTGGTGGAACGAGCTTCCGCGTGAAAAGCGCGGCGGTTTTCCAAAGTTATATGTACTGGACAATGTTGACCCCGAAAGGCTTGTATATTTCTTCCAAACCGTAGACCCTACTCGCTGTCTCTATAATGTAATTTCAAAATCGGGCAGTACGTCCGAAACAATGAGCCAGTTCATGATAATCCAAAAATTGCTGGAAGAAAAAGTAGGCAAAGAAGCCGCTAAAAGCAAAATAGTTTGCACAACAGACGCTGTAAGCGGAAATCTTATTACCATCGCCAAGGCAGAAGGCTATAAGTATTTTATAATTCCATCGGCAGTGGGCGGGCGTTTTTCCGAGCTTACACCTGTGGGGCTTCTTCCGGCGGCATTCTGCGGCATCGATATCAAGGGGCTTCTCGCAGGCGCGGCGGCTATGGATGAAGCTTGCAAAACCGACGATATTTACAAAAATCCTGCGCATATGTACGCACTTCTTCATTATATAGGCATGACGAACGGAAAAAATATCTCTGTAGTAATGCCCTATGCCGACTCTTTAAAATGGATTTCCGACTGGTATGCGCAATTATGGGCAGAATCCCTCGGAAAACAATACGACCTTAGCGGCAAGGTTGTAAACGTGGGGCAAACCCCCGTAAAAGCCCTTGGCGTAACCGACCAACATTCCCAAGTTCAACTCTACGCCGAAGGCCCATTCGACAAAATAATTGTTTTCCTTGGCGTAGATGAATACCGCGAAACAATCACAATTCCCAAAACCTACGCAGATATGCCGTCCCTCGGTTTCCTCGGCGGCGTAACCCACAACGAACTTATCAAAACCGAACAGGCCGCCACAGAATACGCCATCACTAAAACAGGCAGAATGAACATGACAATAACTTTGCCAAAAGTAACGGCGCACACTCTGGGTCAGCTTCTGTACTTCTTTGAAGTAGCAACCGCTTACGCGGGTGAACTGTTAAACATAGACGCATTCGACCAACCGGGCGTGGAAGAAGGCAAAAATGCCACCTACGCCATGTTCGGTCGCCCCGGCTATGAAGCAAAAAAAGCCGAACTGGACGCGGCACCGACAAAAGATGAAAAATATATTATATAAAGGAGTTATTTTTTGTGAGAAGAGTAATAATAATAGGCGCGGCGGGTAGAGATTTCCACAATTTCAACACATTTTACAGAGACAATGAAATGTATAAAGTTGTTGCTTTCACAGCGGCGCAAATTCCCGATATTGCGGACAGAAAATACCCCGCATCACTTGCGGGCAAGTTATACCCAGATGGAATTCCGATTTATGCGCAGGACGAGCTTCCTGATTTAATAAAAAAGCTGGATGCGGACGAATGTGTTTTTGCATACAGCGACATTTCCTACGAAACGGTAATGGGAATCAGCGCGATAGTGAATTCCGCAGGGGCAGATTTCACGCTGTTGGGCTACAAAAACACCATGATTAAAAGCACAAAACCTGTAATCGCTGTGTGCGCGGTTCGTACAGGTTGCGGAAAGAGCCAAACCTCACGCCGCGTAATCGAGCTTCTAATGGAAAAGGGCTTAAAAGTAATCGCAATCCGTCACCCCATGCCCTATGGCGACCTTGAAGCACAAAAAGTTCAGCGGTTTGCCACAATAGCAGACCTTGAAAAGCACGGTTGCACCCTCGAAGAAATGGAGGAATACGAACCGCATGTAGCACGCGGAAACGTAATCTACGCAGGTGTGGACTACGAAGCAATTCTTCGCGCCGCCGAAAACGACCCCGACGGATGCGACGTAATTTTATGGGATGGCGGAAATAACGACTTTCCCTTCTACAATTCCGACCTAACAATAACCGTCGTAGACCCGCACCGTCCGGGACACGAATTAAAATACTACCCCGGCGAAGTAACCCTCCGCATAGCAGACGTAGCGATAATAAACAAAATCGACAGCGCGGATTTTGAAAACATCCAAACCGTACGCGCAAACATTCAAGCCGTAAACCCCAACGCAACCGTAATAGAGGCGGCCTCAACCATAACCGTAGAAGACCCTGCCACCATTCGCGGTAAGCGCGTTCTCGTAGTAGAAGACGGTCCAACCCTAACCCACGGAGAAATGAAAATTGGCGCGGGCATAGTAGCCGCTCGCCGTTTCGGGGCCGCCGAAATAGTTGACCCGCGCAACTATGCTGTAGGAAAACTTGCCGAGACATTCCGCATTTACCCCGAAATCGGCAATCTCTTGCCCGCAATGGGATACGGCAAGGAGCAACAAGCCGACCTTAAAGCCACAATAGACGCGACTCCATGCGACGCAGTTGTAATAGCGACCCCCATAGACCTAAACCGAGTGGTGAAAATTTCAAAGCCAAACACTCGCGCAGATTACGCTTTACAGGAGATAGGTCAGCCAAATTTGGAAGAAGTTATTGGGGAGTTTGTGGAGAGAATTAAAAAATAAAAAATATAAAAACCTTGGGGGGGAAACTTTTTTTATAAAAAAAGTTCCCCCCCCAAACCCCCCTTCAAAAAAATTTTATTTTTTGGGATTGGAGTTATGATGAAGAGGATTTGTGTGATTGGGTTTGGGACATGGGGTATCGCGCTTGCGAGCCATTTGGATAAAAAGGGATATGAGGTTACGGCGTGGGACAATGAGGAGTATATTGGCAAAATATCGAGAACGAGGAAGAATGAGTATTTAAAGGATGTAGTGATTTCGGATTCTATAGGATTGACTGCTGATATCGGCTGTGCTACAGGGGCGGCTGATATTTTTGTATGTACGCTTACGTCCAAGGTTATTGGCGAGGTTTTGCCGAAATTCGCTCCATTTATTTCAGATGGGCAGATAATTGTCAGCACGTCGAAGGGTTTGGAAAATAAATCTTTGATGAGGCTTTCGCAGTATATAAAGGGCGTTGCGCGCAATGCGCAGGTGGCAGTTCTAACGGGGCCAAGCCATGCCGAGGAGGTTTTGAAAAGCATTCCTACGGCTGTTGTTGCGGCTTCGGAAGATGAAAAAATTGCAGAAATTGTGCAGGATGTTTTTCTGTCCGAAAATTTTCGCGTGTACACTTCAACCGACATAATCGGCGCGGAAATTGGCGGCGCGCTTAAAAATGTTGTCGCTCTTGCGGCGGGATGCTCCGATGGGCTTGGTTTTGGCGACAACACAAAGGCGGCTTTAATCACTCGCGGTATTGCAGAAATCACTCGCCTTGGCGTGGCAATGGGCGCGAAAGAGCAAACTTTTGCAGGTCTTTCGGGCATTGGCGATTTAATCGTAACCTGCACAAGCTCACATTCGCGTAACTGGTGCGCAGGTTCGCTCCTTGCAAAGGGCAAAAAGCTCGACGATGTTATCGCCGAAATTGGGCTGGTAGCCGAAGGCGTAAATACGGCAAAATCCGCGCTTAAATTAGCCGAAAAATTCAACGTTACCATGCCCATCGTAGAAGAAATAAATAAAATCTTGTTTGAAGGCAAAAACCCAAAAACCGCTGTAACCGACCTTATGCTTCGCCGTCGCAGGGAAGAGGGTTTATAGGAAGGGCTGTATTTTCGTTTTTTTGCCGTCAGAAATAAGATGCCACATACCATGCGCATCATGAAATCCTGTGCTTACATTAATATGAAAGTTCTTGTTATGCGTCAAAATGAACATAAAACTATCACTGCTTAAACGTTGGTACAATTTTTGAATTTCGCCAAGCATTAAAGTTTGCATAAATTCGTCATTGCTTGTCATTGGGTCGTCAAACACAATTATTTTTGGCGAGCTTAGGCGGTTTGCGTCATCCAGAGCAAATATAAAATAAAGGAACGCAATAATATTTTTTTCACCTTTGCTTAACTGTGTGATATTGCGAATTTTTTCATCATGCCCCTTAATCCGATACTGACCTTTTTGATTTTCTGCATCCCCTTCTACAAGCTTTAGTGTGAATGAGAAAATTCCATTATTTTCGAGTAGTTTATTAATTTTTTCGGCTATTTTTTCTTCGTTTCTTGTTTGCAAAATTAATGCTCGTCTCTCGTTTTTTTTGGCACTTAGCTCCTCTTTCTTGTCGAGCAGAAGTTTATTTGCGTTTTCAAGTTCGTCCTTTAATTTTCCGGATTTAAATAAAAATTCGTCATACTTGGGGCTATCGAGCAGCTTTTTTATTTCGTGATATCGTAATGCATTTTTGGCTTTTTCTTGCTCGTCGGTAAGCTTGTCTGATAATAAATTGTTACTTCTTACCAGCGAATCAACCGATTGCCGGAAATTTGTAAAATCTTCCGGTATGGCGATTTTTAAAACTTCTGATTCGGAAAAGATATTTTCTTTTTTTTCAATTAAACTTGATTTAAGGGTTTCTAAGAAATCTTTATAATCAGCTTTTTTGCTTTTTAATTGAAGATTTAATTTTTGTACTTCATGAAAATATTTTTCATAGAAGTCAGATTCCTTTAATTCGGATATGTTTTGAATTTCTTCAATAACTTTTGAAATCACTTCCATGCCTTTGTTTATGCGTCCTTCTAATTTTTTAACCTCGTCATTAAAATATTTGCCCAAAATTTGCCACCGCTCCGGGCTTATTTCATTTCCGCAAAATGAACACACTTCTCCGATTTTATCTGCGTGAATGCGCATTCCTTCTCCGGCAAAAATTTGCTTTTCTTTATTGTTGCACAATTCAGGAATTACCTTGGGCTGAATAATGCGGGTTAACAAAATCTCGTTAACAGAGCGTATGTAAATCGATAAATCAATTTTTGGAAAAATAATTAATTCAATATATGATTTTTTTTCAGATTTAATCATGCTTTTGTAATCAAAAATTTCATTTTCCGATAAAAGTAGTGCATTCGGAATTTCTTTTATAAAATTAGTTCGATTATAATTCGGCACAGAAATATGCGGGCTTGTTTGTCCTTTTATATACTTTGCTGATTTTGAATAAAACTCAGTTATATCTTTTTCGGCTACATTATAGGCTAACTGTGCAATATGCGCCTTTGTATATAAATTTCTCGCACCTGATTCACTGGGCTGTTCACACTGCTTAACTATTTCAGATATCTCTTTATCTATAGCGTTAACTTTTATTTGTATTTCGGCATTTTCTACGCCCAAAGAAATTGCGTCCAGTCGCTCGTTCTGCACTACGCCGTCAAAATCTTTATAAACACAAACATCATAACTTCCAGATAATTGCTTTTCAATTTCATCTGCTATTGTAGTTTTTCCCGAACCATTTCTCCCGAAAATAAAATTTATTTCTTGTGAAATAATAAATGCATCATCTTCAAACTTGTCAGCATGATTGGATAAGTTAATCTTTATCGGCATTTATAATTCCCCCAACACAAATATACAGAATGTAATGATATCACAACTATAAAACAAAGACAATTTTTTTGCTAAAATCTTACCGCATAAAAAAATATTGAGGCGAGGTACTCTTGCATAGTGTGTTTTTCTTGACAGAGCAGGACTAACAAACTAAACTTAGTTCAAGAACTTAGTTTAGGCGGGGTTGATTGCCATGCTACAAGTCAATATTCATGAAGCAAAAACGCAGCTTTCTATGTTGTTGGAAAAAGTTTCCCAAGGCGAGCCTTTTGTAATTGCAAAGGCCGGTAAGCCTATGGCTAAAGTAATCCCCTTTTCTCAAACACAAACCCCTCCAAGACGGGTTGGCTTTCTTTCTGGGGAAATTAATATTCCAGATGATTTTGACCAAATGGGGCAAAATGAAATTGCTGAAATGTTTGGGGAGAACCCATAAAATGAAGCTATTACTAGATACGCATATTTTACTATGGAGTGCGGCAGACAAGTTGCCGCCCAATGCTGCAAACTATGTATTAGACGAATCAAACGAATTATATTTCAGCCCTGTAAGCCTATGGGAAATCGTAATCAAGAATGGGCTTAACAGGGCTGATTTTAATGTAGATGTTCATGCACTTTATAGCGGCTTGCTGAATGGCGGATATGTGGAAGTACCCGTTTCAACTCGCCATGCCTTAGCCGTGGAAAATTTTCCAGATATTCACAAAGACCCCTTCGATAGGATGCTGATTGCACAGGCAGTTGTTGAGGGTATGAAGATTCTTACGGCTGATGAATTGGTTGCGAAGTATCCTGCTCCTGTTATTTTTGTGGGGTAAAAGAGGAAACACAATTTGAGTACCACCCAGTCTATCTCTTATTGCTTTAAGTTCAAGCCTGAAAGGTATTTATTAAGGTTGACTTCTCCCTGCATTAACTGACCCAATTAATTTAATGAAGCTATCTGCAAAGTTTGCATACTGCACTGGTAAGATTTTTGAGGCTCTACTCATACTTAAAACCACTTAAAGCGAATCAGCGATTATGTTTACGAGCGGCAAGGTGTAGGCTGTGTTCCTTCGCTGTAAACAGCTTTCAATCCACGCCCCCGCGTGGGGGGCGACAGACGCTATACTTAGAGCAATCACAGCCCTGTAGATTTCAATCCACGCCCCCGCGTGGGGGGCGACAAGCCTGTCCAGCTTGTAAACCAAAACCACGCTATTTCAATCCACGCCCCCGCGTGGGGGGCGACGCAGGATAACCCAAATATTCCACCACACGACAACATTTCAATCCACGCCCCCGCGTGGGGGGCGACATGAGGAAACAAGGCTCGGTGCAAGTAGGAATATATTTCAATCCACGCCCCCGCGTGGGGGGCGA
>JGI24703J35330_11748311_pt1 | contig 13686 bp, 12 predicted proteins | sample TergutNt197P1_FD_35330 | JGI IMG/M metagenome (IMG submission 35330) | reverse complement strand
AATTTAATGTTGGTGCCTCACCTGTTGTACCTGATACTACAATTGCGGTTGTTCCTGTTTCTAGTAAATGATCGAGAAGTTTTTCAAATTTTTTTAAATCAATTTGCAAATCGTCATCAAAAGGGGTAACTACTGCGGTAACGAGTGGTCCAAAATGTAATTTACTCATGATCAGTCTCCTTTGTCACATTTTTCTTTACGACTGTTCCAACAAAGTCCTCAAACGTTGATCTAAATCGCATATTTACTTCATAATCTTTGGCGAGTTTGATTGCTTTTAAATGAATGACTTTTGCACCACTATTTGCAATCTCAATAAGTTCGTCATATGTTAGTTCTTTAATTAATTGTGCGTCTGGATCGATTTTAGGATCTTTTGTCATAACGCCGATAACGTCTGAGTAGATATCAATAAATTCTGAGCCGATTGATGCTCCTAAGGCAATTGCTGTTGTATCACTACCACCGCGTCCAAGTGTTGTAATATAACCTTCTTCATTAATTCCAATAAATCCAGGGGCGATTAACACATCAAATTTCTGGAATTTCTTTAATAAATCTTGTGTATCAACTATCAAAATATGTGCATCACAAAATGTATCGTCTGTAATAATTCCGAGTTCATGTGGTGCTAAGCTATCGACTTTCACACCTTGTCCCCTGAGAGTGTCTGAGGTAATTATACTTGAAATAACTTCTCCACAACTTAATAAACGATCACTTTCTCGTGGTGTTACTTTTTTTGATACTAACTGCGCTAGCGTGTCCGTTGAATATGCAGCACCAAGTCTTCCCATCGCTGAAACTACAACGAGCACTTTATAACCATCGTTAACTTCACGGATTATATGTTTCACCATCCGTTTTCGCGCAGCCTCTTCTGCAACAGATGTCCCGCCAAACTTCATAACTATCGTTTTAATTTCTGGCATAAACATTTCCCCTCCCATTTATTTCACGCTTAATAAAGTTCGCTAAATATTTAGCTGAGGTTGTTGGTGCAACAATTCCTGGTAAAGCGGGCAGGAGTTGCGCATTAATCCCACGTTTTTGCGCATATTCAAAATCCACTCCCCCAGGTGCCGTGGCAATATCCGCAATATAGACTGATTTTTCAACATAGTTCAATTTTTCTTCATCAAGCACCATCGCAGGTACGGTATTTACTATTATATCAACATTCGCTAAAAGATCCCTATCTTCCTTCACAACCTGCATTCCTGATTCAAACATTCTTGCTGTGAGTGCGGGATTCCTACTTGAAATTGTAACTCTTGCTCCAAGGGATTTCAAATTTTTAGCTAGAGTTTCACCGCATCTTCCGGCTCCCATTATGTGAATACGCGAGTTATGAATTGTATGTTCAGTATTTTTAATAATATTATAAATAACCCCTTCTGCTGTAGGAATAGAGTTATAAATTGCAATTTCATCATAATCCATCATAATAATGATTTCCTGGGAAATGTTTTCTAAAAAATCCCGCATGACAGGTGTGAAAATTATACAAGTTTCGGGCAAAATTTTCGTCAAATTTATCATTTCGTCCCTATCTGTTTTAAAAGGTAATACTGCGAACTTGACTTCTTTTATGTTGGACTCTTTAAAATCGTTGGTGCTTCTAAAAACAGGAAAAAATTCAGATAACTCGTCTGCGATGCAAGTCATCCGCTTATCATTTGTAATCACCAAAATCATAATATCAACCCCTAATGTGATATTTTTATTATATGATGCCTAGGTGTTTGTTGTGAATAGAAAAAAAACATCCCAGCCTATTCCTAAGTTGGGATGTTTCATTAATTACGCCTCTTTTTCATATTTAGCAATAAAAACAAGAGCCTTTTTTAAGAGTTCAGACACTATAATCGCTGCTAGTGTCATTCCAAATGCACTACTTGTTTCAAGAAATGCACTCGCCCATTCACTAGTTCTTGTCCAAAATCTTGTCCAAAACCCAAATTCATACCTACACAAAACGATATGTGGCTCCATCCTAGATATTGGTAAGACAAACAAAAACAAAATAATCAAAAACACTGGTGCTAAAACAACCAAAATCATAGACATCACATAGAATATCTTCTTAGATTTCAACTTTTGTTCGTGTTCTAGTGCATTAATTTGATCTGCGTATTTTTCGACAGGTGATTTGTCTTCTATTCCTTCTTTATTCGAGACTTTGGGCTTGTCAGTCTTTTCCCCTTCAAAAACAAAATTTTTATTATCCATACTTACCTTATTGTTGCGGCATATATTCTAGAAAATCTTCCAAAATTTTGACTAGGGGATAAATTAAATGTTGTTTTCAGTTAATCTTTCGTGTAGAAGAATGCTCTTCCGTCATCCCAAGTAATAATTAGTCTACCATTTCTGATACTCCACCCATTATAGATAAGCGCATCTAGCGTTCCATCATCATTCCATCTAAATCTTTCACCATCAAATACATTATCAGCAGTTCCGTTTTCATGGAATGCAAACCACAAAGTGTCTCCATAATTCCACAGTCCAACTAAATCAGATGCGTCTCCAAACACAGCATCCGCAAGTGTTGCAACAGGTCCACCAACGTGAGTATAAGTAAATGATTCGCCAGTTTCCCAGTGAATAACTAATCTACCATTATTATCAATTTCCCATCTTTCATAAAGTATCGCAGTTAGAGTTCCATCTTCATGCCAACTAAACACTTCACCGTCTACTAAATTCATAGCAACACCATCATCGTAAAATCTAAACCAAGGCGTCCCTTGAAAAGCCCAATTTCCGATTAATTCGTTATCACTTTGAGCAACTTCATCATTATCATTTGTGGTAGTTGTCGCTGGTGCACTATTAATTAAATCAAGAACATAATCTAACGTATCTGTTCCACGTGGCACTAGTATATCTGGAATTACTCCAAATTCTTCAATAGAGCGTCCATAAGCGTCAATAATGTATCCAATATCCATTCGGTACAAAATGCCCGTTAACGGCAGTGAGATATAAGTGTGTAGTGCTGGTGTTACTCCTGCTGTTGGTACACCGACTACTGTTGCAAATCCTGAATAAATAGAAATCATAGCAAGCATTTCAGAAAGTGATGCTGAATTTTCATCTACTAATAACCAAATTTCACCACCAAAAGGAATTGCATCCTCACGTGGTTCAAAAGTTCTTGGCCAAGTAATAACATATGATAAGCGTTCTAAATCTGTCTCTTGAATTAACTCAAAAGAATGTAATTCCATAAATTCTTCAACTGTTAAAATTTCAACTAAATCCTCATCATCATACTCATAATATTCAACTTCTTCGCCAAATTCACGGTAAACTAACTCGCCAGCTAAGAAGAATTCATGGTAATTTGCTACTAATGTCTCGCTAATAAGCATAGAAACAATGTAGTTCAAATAAGCAACAGTACCACCGCCATTACCTCGCAAATCTATAATCAGGTGTTCAAAGTCTTGTACCTCTTCATAAAATGGGAATAGCACTTCTGAATCAAATCCACGATTATTCATAAATGAATCTATTTGAATATAACCGATGCGTCCTTGTTCAATAATTTCAGTCGTTACATTGCCTTCTTCAAAAAATCCAAAGTCATCCATATCGCGATTTACATCAATATCATCCATGTCAAAACCGTAAAATGCCAGAGTAGCGTCGGCAGAAAAAGCTTCAAGTCGTCTTTCGATCCAGTCAATTGAAGAAACACTTCCCATATCTTCATCACCAACCATCATACGGCCATCAACAACTTCCATCTGATGCATAATAGCAGCATGAATTTCTAGCATTTCATGTGCAGCTCCTCTTGTTTGAGGAGACATGTGACCAATAAAATCCAAATCAAAACTCATCCACAACAACAGTGATGATAAATATTTCGCTGCAAGTTCTAGATCATCCGTCGGTAATTCCTCAATTGGATCATCTTCGCCCATTAAAATAAAGTGAAGTGATTCAACTGGATACATATAATAGATCTCTTCACGATAAAATTCTAAAATATCTTGAAATTCTACGCCAAACAATCGCGGCATTACCACTTGAGAAGCAGCATTTTCAAGTAGAGCATGCATTAAATAATCAAAGTCCGCAAGAGCGATATCTCTAGCAGCTTCAGTCAAATAAATATACACAAATCCATGATCGCCATGTGTCACGCGGTCTTCATTTTGCTGCGCTGATTGATTTGTTGTTGCAGTAGTTTGATTATTATTATCCGCTGATTCCTCGCCTGCATCATTATTACACCCAGTTATAACTAGAGTGAGGAGCAAAAATAGTACTACTAATAAATTATTCTTTCTAAAAATTTTCATAACGTTACCTCGCTTTTCTTATTTCAACTATAGTTCTTCGCTTTTAATAAATTCCACTAACACACGCATAATCCTGCGATTTTCAACGGCAATTACTTTAAACGACAGTTGTTCATACAAATATGTATCATTGATTTTTGGAATATCTTCGAGTTTTTCATATAACCAACTACCAATGGGAACCACGTCATCTTCAACATTAATATTAATTCCAAACAAATCACACAGCTCATCTAGGGCAAATTCAGCACTCACATCATAAATATTCTCAGCCTTTTTCGTGACTAAGTTTTCTTCCTCATCATGCTCGTCATAAATTTCACCAACTACTTCCTCAATAACATCCTCCATCGTCACTATGCCTGAGGATGCGCCGTGCTCATCAATTACTACTGCTAAATGCTGTTTTTCATCACGCAACTTCTCAAGCAAACTTGACACGCGCATTGAACTTGATACATAAATTGGCTCTTTAATCAAATCTACAAGCTTCACCGATTCGCCTCTTTCGATAATTGCAGCAAATAAATCTCGCTCATAAAGCAGCCCAACTAAATTATCATGGGCATCTTGGTACACCGGTATTCGAGAAAACTTATATTTTAAAAATAACTGCTTTGCCTCTTCCGTTGTCGCCTGTGCACTCACTGAAATAACATCCGCCCGAGGGGTCATGATATTTTTTACAAATGTTTCGCTCAAATCAAGAACACCTTGCAACATATCAACCTCATCCTCTTCCAAAATTCCCTCCTCTTCCATCGTATTAATAATAACATCTAACTCATCCTCGGTAACCGAAGGTTCTTCCTCAGCATCATGATCATTTTTAAAAATATTTTTAACAACAATCAAGATCGAGATCAACGGTTTAAGTAGAAAGATTAAAATTTTGAATATCCCACTTATTTTCAATACAAGGCTCTCAGCATTGGCATGTGCATATGATTTTGGGAAAATTTCTGCAAATACAATCATAATGATAGTTATAATTAAGGTTCCAATTACTGCAGCGGCTTCGCCAAACGTTTCTAGCGCAACAATTGCCGTAATACCAGCTACCGCAAAATTTGAAATGTTATTTAATACGATTATGACAAGTAGTACCTCTTCAAAACGATGAGATAAATCATAAGCTATTTTGGCACCTTTTTTATTATCTTCAACATATTGTCGTAACCTAATTTGATTAACGCTTGAAAACGCCGTTTCAGATGCACTAAAAAACGACGATAACATAATTAAAAACACTAAAACAATATACCATAAGGCAGGATCCACGTAGGTCTCACACTCCATTCTTAAATTAAAATCCAAGTCTAAGTGGCACGGCATACGTAGCTCCTTAGACTTGTTTGTATTGTGATTATAATGCAAACAGATGTATGATTAAACCAATCAGTGGCGATGCAATCATCAAAATTGCAATAACAACAAGTATAACCTTTACCCATTTCTTTTTATTCAAATTATATTTTGGCACAAAACTCACCTCGAAATTCATTAACTTATCCTTTAATTATAACACTTTGTTTGCTAATTTTCAACAAAAAGTCGGTCGAAATGTACATTTTTGTTTATGAAATTTGCAATTTATGAAAACCAAGACATCAATTTAATTCACAGCTAGCTTTCCAAGAGCTGCTTTTGCCGCTAATTGCTCCGCTTCTTTTTTAGTTGTGGCAGTCCCTACTCCAAGTTTCATATCATCAAGCATTACAGCTATTTCAAAAATTTTAGCATGTGCTGGCCCTTCTGAGGAAATTAATTGGTAACTAATCGCTCGTTTGGAATCAGCTTGCACGAATTCTTGTAGCCTACTCTTATAATCACGATCATCTAATTTATCAATGCGCTGATACTCAGCCTCAAGAATTGGTGTAAGAAATTCTAGCACGTGAGAAAACCCTAAATCTTCATAAATCGCTCCAATGATGGCTTCAAAAGCATCTGCTTTAAGTGATGCACGACTTCTACCACCCATTTTTTCTTCTCCACGACCCATCCGCACAAATTTTGGAAGCCCAATTTGATCAGAATATTTATCAAGAGCCTCTTCACGTACAAGAGCAGAACGAATTCTAGTCATATTTCCTTCAGGAAGTTCTGGTTCTATTGAGAATAAAAATTTTGAGCAACACAACTGTAGCGCTGCATCACCTAAAAATTCAAGCCTTTCATTATGACCGATTCTTTTTATATGACGCTGCTCATTAGAAAAAGATGAGTGAGTCATTGCTTCAAGATAAATATTAAAATCAGAAAACTTGATCCCCATTTGATTAGTTAAAAAATCTGCGAATTCATCATCATATTTCATTTCTATAATTCCTTCCTACAAGCTCTACTGGGATAGATAACGCCTTGATTCTTTCTAAAATTCGTGCTGCTTTAACAGGTTCATATTCATTGCGAGTTGTTTGAGTATAATGTGTTTGAAGTTGCTCATAATTAAAATTTGAAGTGAAAAATGTTGGCAATTCATGCATCATTCTGTGATTTAAAATTCTTCCCAAAATTTCATCCCTCATCCAACTCGTCACAGATTCACTACCAATATCATCTAGCATTAACACAGGCACATTTTTTAATTTTTCTAAAGAAATATTTGACTGCTGCGCTTCTTGGTTAAAACCCTCTTTAATTTTAGCAATTAATTCAGGAAAATATACAACTGCGCATCCAATCCCGCGCTTTGCTAATTCATTTGCAATCGCACAAATCGCATAAGTTTTCCCTGTTCCCATAGAACCGTATAAAAATAAGCCTTTTTTATAACTATCTTTTGAATAATTGAGGACAAAGTCCAGACCAAGACTAAAAATTTGTTCACGGCTCGCATCAGAATGCATTTTTTCAAAATTTGCCCCAATCATAGACTTTGGCATATGAAAACTTTCAATTAGATCTAAATGTTTATTGCTAATAAAATACGAACACTCGGCAAAACTCAAATGTAGGCGGCCAGATTTAGGCGTTAAAACAGGATGGTGTCCTCTAATAGGTTGACGACATTGTGTTAAACTTGCACAGTTGTGACAAAGTCTTACTCCAATAGTGTATTCGTTTAACGAGCTGGTGAATTCAGCCAACTTACTCATATTGATCTCATCTTTATACTTATCAATAACTGCAACAGCTTCTGGCTGCGTTAATAAATTCCTATAAATCTCTTTGCCGTCATAATTAACAGTGTCCATTTCACTAATAAAATCACTTAATTTCTGCATCACCCACACCACCTGTCATCATTTTTTTCATTTCTTCGATTCTTTTTAAACTGGCATTTTTTTCCTCATCTGTCATCTCTACACTTTGGCTTTTTTCTAACCAGTCTGGAATCGGCTCAATTCTCGTTGCTTTTTTCATTTGTTGTGCTTTTGTAATGGCCTTCGGATTCTCTTGATTTTTCTTATAATCAATACCTTTGGTAATCGTTGTTTCAACCTTTTTCATTGCAGCCTCTGTTGTCTTAATACCTTGCCTTTGCCACTGCCCAGCGATTTTTTCAACTAGTTGTTTCGGAAGTTGTCCATCAGTGTAATTTAGAACATAATCAACCAAAACATTTACAACTCCAGCAGGCATAGACTGATCAACAAAAAGCCACTCAACTAACCTGACATCAGCTGGAACAGGTGGTAATCCACCCGATTTAAAACGCAAAAACTCAATTGGGCTTTGCTCTAAAAAACTCATAATCCCATCACTAGATTCATCTTTTGACACTTCTAATCCATCTATGAAAGTTTCATCTTTGACAACAATTTTGACTTGATCTCCCTTATTCATAATTTGGAATTGTCTTCTAGCTAAATGCTTTAATTTTACCTCATCTATTATTCCAGCAGGGGTCATCGCATCAAACACAAAGTAAGCAAGCTCGTGAATATCGAATTTATACAAAAATGCTAATTCATTAATAATTTCAACATTTCTGGGCGTTATGTTAGTTATAGGAATAGCTTTTTTGGTGAAGACTGAAAGAAGATACTCTGCATTAAAAATCTCAGCAATTTCAATGCCAACAGTGGTAGCTTCGTTACTTTTTTCAAAAGGTTGTACATTGTTATTTAATACTCTCACATCGTATACTTCATCGAAGCGTTTCGTCTTTTTTTGATCAATGTCTAGTGTGATGGTCGTTGTAAGTGATTGCTTTAAAAAATTAAAATCTGCGACACCGATTTTTACTGATAAAAAAGCACGCATGATGGCATCGTTAAAGAATTGTTCGATATTTAGAGGTTTTTTTACCACATAAGTCATTAATTCTTCGGATTCATAAACATCAACTAGCCCAACACCTTCTAACTGGTGTCTATTTAATATAAATTTTTTCATGTCGCCACCTGTTATTTGTAACAGTAAATGGTGAGTATATGTCATGTTTTTCGACAAGCTTAAAAATAAAAAATACAACGAAAAAGCATCAACTCCCATTATCGGTTGATACAGTAAGCTTAGCGACTGAGTTTGATCTGGTGTTAAGTTAACCTCAGTCGCAATGATAAATTTAGCGCTGGGCATCATGTTGTTATTCCTCGATTTTTAAACTGGTTGAGAGTGTTTTTTCATGGCATTAAAGAATGCTTCAGCAATTTTTTTACCTGGTTTTAATACTGGTGTCATTACTACGATGTCAACTGCTGTTTCTAGTATTGTAACATTCATCGCTGTTACCATTATTTCAATATTACTTTTTTTGAGTAAAAATTCTTTGTGGTCATTATTATGACTTTTCACTTCAAAGCCGATATCTTTTGCTGCTGCATAAACTGCTGCTTTTACTTGTTCGTATGTATTTCTATAGTAAGCCGTTGACGGGCTCGTTTGATCGCTTGTTTCAAATCTCGTTAATTTGTCAAACATTTAAATCACCTTCATCTTTTATAATTTTTAAAATTTCCTGGGTACGCTCTTTAAGTTCAACGAGTGTGCTGTTGTTATCTATGATGTAATCGCTCATTGATAATTTCATATCTATTGGCATTTGTGCATCAATTTTACTCATGTTACTAGCAAGTGTTCCACCGTCTCGTTTTTGCAGTCTTTCTAGTTGCAACTCTTTGTTGGTGTAGACTAAAATAACTGATTCAACTAAATCATCAAAGCCAACTTCAAATAACAGCGGAATATCTACTATAACGAGTTCATCATCGCAAATATTTAATTCACTGATGATTTTTGCTCTAACGTGAGGATGAACAATCTTTTCAAGTTTTTTTCGCAAGGATTGATCGTTAAAAATTAATTTTGCGAGTTCACTACGATTAATCTGCTCATCTGGCATAAGTATTTCTGTGCCAAATTCTTTGATAATCTCCTCATAAACAATCTCACCTGGTTGCTGCAACCCACGAACAATCTGATCTGAATCAATCACAGTAACCCCTTGTTTAGCCAGCATTTTAGCAACAGTGCTTTTTCCTGTTGCAATTGAACCTGTTAGACCAATAACCAACATATACCCACCTTCGTATTAAACCATTTCTAGCTCAACCTTTTATTTCAAATTTTTTTGATCCCTACTATAATAACATAAATCGGCACCTCATTACTAGTCATTGATGTAAAAAAGTTGAAATTATCTGCCAAAAATGCGAAAAAGATGCATTTTATTAGCATCATCTTCGTCAAATATTGAATTAATTTAAAGTTTTCCTCTTGCAAACGGCTTCTTACTTTTTACGAAAATCGCTCCCGCAACGGCAATTAATACACTTCCAGTTATAAAATACCTGCTATGTATTCCCAAACCACCAAGGATCGGTATTTCAAATTCTCTAAAATTTCCGACATAATAATTGCCATCCTGCTCTAAAAATGCAGGCATTAAATGCCCTACTGCGGTTATTGTTATTTCATCTGATTCATCAATTTCTATAATCCAATAGCCGTCTGGCAATAAAAATCCATTAATCGTAGAAATTTCAACGAGGTGGTAGGTTTCTCCTCTAGTTAACTCTTCAAAATTGACACCCCCATCCTCGTGGCTAACTAGACGTTGATGTAATGAGCGGTTATGTAAATAATCAAGGGAATATAGTTCGAATATGACGCCTTCGACTGGGTTTGCCAGTGTTGCATCGGTGTACAATAGTTCATCAGTTTTAATGAATTCAAAATTGATTTCTGGTGCCCAGCCGGCATATATCGTCAAATCTGTTGTTACAGGGGTTAAAAAATCAAATAATTCATCGGCAACTTCTAGTGTGTGCCATCCTGTAAAGTTATAGTCGGGGCGTTCGGGTTCTTCGGCTGGTATTTGTAATATTTCGCCGTATTCGGCTGTGGTGTGTTTAAAGGTTCCGCCGTTTGGGGCGTTTTGGTAGTTATAGAGGTATGTTATTTCGAGTTGTTTTGTGACTATTAGTTGGGATAATATCTCGGCGCTATTTCCCGCTTCGTCTGTTATGTAAATATATACGGGGTAATTTCCTGGTCTTGTTAAGAAGTTGGCAATTTCTTCTACGGTATTTTTGTTTGAGTAAGTGGTTGTGATGGTTTCGTTAAATGGATTTGAGTCGCGGACATTTGTTACGAATTCACTTGCAAGTGGTACCGCATCACCTATTTGTGCATAAACATCTACAGCCTCTGCAACAGGTGGCGTTACATCAACCACTATTAATTCATCACTGGCGCTTTTTCCATTTAAGAAGGCAAATGCTCTTAGGCGACTTGTTGCAATTAGGTATAATTCTTCTGGCAGTTCAAATTCCCATAAGCCATCCGGTGGTATGATCATTGTGAAATTTGCGATGTATTCTTCTGGATTGGGTATTAAATCTGGCGCCGTAAACAAGCCTGATTGGTCCTCAACAGGTGATATGATAGTATTTGTACCTTCTTCGCTAAAGATGAAAAATGGATCATCTGTTAGCCTTAAATAAGCACCTGGCGTACCAGTTCCGCTTATTGAACGTGCGCCATCTGTTGCGCCATTTTGCAAGCTAACATCAACATCCGGTATAAATCCCATTGTTATTCTTTGAGTATTTTGCGTTCTAAAATGTGAATTAAAATGATTTGATGCCTCAACAGTAAGCCCAAAGCCACCGAGGATATTTGTTGTTCTCGCATTTATGATCCCCCCTGCTGTTGTTGCATTTGCACCATTGTATAACACTCGGGCTGCAAATAAGGGCATCCAGTTAAAATCGGCATCCACTGATAAATTCCCACTATTCCATAAGCTAACGTCTTGTATGTCAAGTCTTAAATTTCCTACCGTTCCATTCATTCCGATTAAGCCTGATCCAACAGGCATTGTTCCAAGTCGTTGTAGGTTTATATATTCTGCATTGCGAAATTCAAAAATTGAAGCATTTGCTGCGGTGAGCCCAGCGTTAAAATAGATGAGATGATGATTAACGGAATTTGAATCACTAATTAAATTCAAATGTCCACCAGGATGGACGATAAAATTACCACCGTTAGCATTTGGTGATATTTGTGTAGGATTCCCAAAATGAATTAAGCTTGCTGTACTACTTCCCATATTGCTAGCTTCAATGTTTAATGCTCCTCTAACGTTTAAAGTCGTTCGGTTTGCTACACTTGCTGTTCCGCCAGCAGCAGATGCCCCAAGCCGCATTAAGCTTGCCCCACCTGTTGTATTGTTTGAGGTAATATTTAATTCACCATCTATTTCTAGTGTTGCTCCTGCTCCCATATGGATTAAGTTATTTGTTTCTCCTTGAGCTGTTGCGGTTTGAAATCCCGCTGTATCAATATTAATCGCACCGCCAACTTCGATGTGTACATTTGAGCCACTTCCAAGCATTGAAATGGCTGAGAATGTTGGTTTTGGTCGCAAATTGATTTGTGCGCCATTTTCTACTATTAAATTCCCTCCTGCGCGTATTTGTATATTAATCCCACGCGCTTCATCCATTGCGCCTGAGGTAGCATTTGTTGATGTGTTACTACTTCCTTCAATATTTAACGTCGCCCCTTCACGCAGCCTTAATGTGCCACCACTCATTAAATCAATGCTGCCAGCGTGAAGGACTGATAAATTCAAAGTCGCCCCTTCATCAATGAGCAAATTTTGGACATGAACATTGCCTTGATGAGCTTGTAATGTTGTTAAGGGTCTGTTGTGATTGGTATTAAATGGTGGCACATGATTTGCTACAACATGATTTTGGACAATCCCTCGCATAATAACTTGTCCAGCAGGTGAATGGATCAATTGCGAACCTCTATGACTTACGTTCTCGTATACCATTACTGAATTTTGTTGATTCGTTGTGGAAAGGTCATTATACGTTGTAAATCCCCAAATATTCGTCCCAAATGAATCCAAATTTTGCCATGTAATATGCCAACCGTTTCTTCTAGCACCAGCACCTGTAATATTATTGTTGTTATAAGTGATTGCCCAATCGTTAAAATTAACTGTATGACCGTGACCATTAATTATCAATTCTCTTGCTGAACCAGACCCATTACCCGCAGTTGATCCATGACCTGCTGGAAGTGTTGTTAAACCGATTTGATGCCAACCTGTTGAATTTGGAGCAGCAAAATTGGCAGTAATATCTATCACATCCACTGTTCGATCAGCCATTGCACCTAAAAGAGTGGCCCAGCTACTCACTTCACGATGAACAAGTCCACTAATTATTGCATCATTTACTTCACCAACTTCCCAATCCTCATCAAGTAGGACTCCCTCTTCTTCATCTGTTGTTCTGGTGATTTCTTCTACTTCGCCAGTATCATCCACAACTGCTGTTTCTACTACTTCTGATACATCTACTTCAGTTGAAATAGTACTCTCATCATCAGCACCATCAAACTCTAATGCATAAGCTGTGCCAAAAAACTCCAGTATTAATAAGCACATAAGCAATGTCGTTTTAAATAATCTCGCCAATCTTTTCAAATTCATCATTCATTCCTCACATAAAATTTTAAACTCATCATTAAGATGCACAAAATGACATATTATCATACATTTCGCCAAAGAAAAAACGTGGGCACAAATGGCATCACGTTTTAATTTTTCTGACAAACAGGGCAAAAATAAGTCCCGCGTCCCCCTACTTTAGTTTTAACAATTATTGCCTGACAGTCTTGACACTTATCTCCATACTTCGTGTGAACTTTCAAAAAGTTTTGAAATTCTCCAGTCATACCATGGCTTGACGTGAAAGTTTTAATGGTAGTCCCTTTATACTCAATAGCTTTTGCTAAAATAGTTTGTGTATGTTCAATAATATTATGAATTTCGCCATCAGTTAACTCCCCACTTATTTTGAGCGGATGAATTTTTGAAGCAAATAACACTTCATCAACATAAATATTCCCTAATCCAGTCACAAGTTTTTGTGATAAAAGCATTGATTTAATCGGC
>JGI24703J35330_11748312_pt1 | contig 13719 bp, 12 predicted proteins | sample TergutNt197P1_FD_35330 | JGI IMG/M metagenome (IMG submission 35330) | reverse complement strand
TGCGATGGCAAGCACGAAAAAGAAAATTCCGCGCTGAACACGCCCGCGCCGCATAAGAATCGGTATTACGTCCAATACCTCCGCAAGCGACATAGCAAGCGAGCCATAAAAAATCCCTATACATATACTTAAAATAGCCACAATAATTCCGCCAAGGGGCAATCTCGCCTGTATCTGAACGATACCCACAAGCGTTCCCAAAATTCCGCCAAGTGCCAAAGCCGATTCATAAAGCTTGCAATGCGCCTGAGTGCGCGTTTTTTGTGCAAATCGAGGCACAACCCCAACCACCGTTATAAACGCAAAAACCGCGCCCGACACAACCATCCCCGAAGCCACCCCAATAATCACCGAGGTCAGATGCTTGAAAATATCAGGAACCATCGCGATTCTCCATCAGCTCTACCATGGCTTCGGTGACTTCTTTTTCGTATGTTTCGATTTCTACTTCAATTGGGGTTGGGTCGTCGGTAATTTTTCTACCCATAAAATGGTTGTAAAAAACAATTATCCCCACCGCAAGCCCAATAGAGTACGGAATGGTGATAATTGGCGGGTTTTTAAGCTCTGTACCATAAATCATTGTGTAAAATCGCTCGAAAATTTTAGGAATTTGCCCATCCGTGTGGAAGCTCATAATTGCCGTTGCCGCGCCCACAAACAAAATCAGCGAAATAACGCCCACTCTCAGCCACAAATAAAATGGCTTCTCTCTCTCTTTTCGCGAAACACAATGCACCCATGTATCCATTTCTCCTACATTATTAATTGTAGCATTGGGATAAGTGGCACTTATTTTTTTAATTATGTCTGTAACGCTTATTAAATAATTTTTGCTTCCTTCGTCGCCTTTGAGGCTTTTCAGCTTAATTTTCTCGATTTTTGAAGCCTCGTCGCCCTTAGCCACAATGTCGGCTACGTCCTTTATTAAAATCTCATGCTTATTTAATAATTGCGCCTTTTTCTTGGGCTTGATGTAAATATCCAATTCGACACCTCACAAAAGTCCCGCCAAATTCTGCTTGCTCTCGCGACGAATAAAAAAATGCCACCGCCGCAAAAACCAGTAAAACTATTATCACCAAAATCATGAAATTAATGTATCTCGAAAATTTTCCCATAAAAAAGCACCCCTTTTTCGGATTATTCCCGAATAAGGGGTGTTTGAAACGAAACCAATTCTAGTCTCTTTGATATTTTTTCTTAAACTTCTCAACGCGCCCGCCGGCTTCGAGAAGCAGTTTTTGACTACCTGTGTAAAAAGGATGGCATTTAGAACATACTTCAATACGAATTTCTTCTTTGGTAGAGCCTGTTTCAAACTCATTGCCGCAGTTGCATCTCACTTTCGCTTGAAAATAATTCGGATGGATAGCCGCTTTCATTTTTTTCACCATCCCTTCTGTTAAATTCTTGCACCAAATGGCGCAACGCGGATTGTAACATACTTGTCACAGGAAAGCAAATACGATAAAATCTGAGAAAAATAATGAGGAGTTGTTTTTAATGCTGTTACTTGACGCATGGAAACGCATTGCATTTGATACACAAAACCAGCCTGTTAAGCATGTATGGGACGAATATCTTGCGAAAGAAAAGACTGTTTACACAGGGCTGCTTAAAGAAAAAAGAACCCGAATAGAAGGCACAATTTCAGAACTTGCAGAAAATTTCCGCCTGACAAACGTACAAATGTGTGCGTTTTTAGACGGAATTCATGAATGTGTGGACGGTCTTCCGCCGCTGGGCGAAGTGGAAGAAACCACATCTATTGCATTCGATATCGAATTCGACAGGCTTTACAAGCAAATGGTCGAATACAAAGCCGATACTCTTTACAGCCTTCCCGAATGGGAAAATATATTCACCCCCGAAAAACAAAAGGAACTTTATAAAGAACAAAAAAGTTCGCACACAGTGGTTCGCAACGAGGCAAAAGTAGGACGCAACGAACCCTGCGCGTGCGGAAGCGGCAAGAAACACAAAAAATGCTGTGGCGCAGCATAATCAAGAAATTTCAAAAGCGGGTGAATTAATTCGCAGTGGCGGTCTGGTGGTCTTTCCTACAGAAACGGTTTACGGTTTGGGTGCGGATGCTTTTAATCCCGAAGCTGTCGCAAAAATTTATTCCACCAAAGGCCGCCCGGGGGACAATCCCCTTATTTTGCATATCGCGAAAATCGACGATTTTACAAAGCTTGCACACAACCCGCCAAACTACGCCTACGACCTTGCTAAAGAATTTTGGCCGGGTCCTTTCACGTTAGTTGTGAAAAAAAACCCTTCCCTACCCCCATGGCTGGGCGGGCATCCGGATGGCCGAGCCGAAACCATCGGCATAAGAATGCCTGCACATCCCATCGCCCAAGCCCTTATCCAAGAATCCGACTCGATTATTGCCGCGCCCAGCGCGAACAAAGCGGGAAAACCCAGCCCCACAACCCTAGCGCATGTTCTCGAAGACTACTCCCCACAAGAACTTGCACAAATTATAACCCTCGATGGCGGAAATTCAATCGTGGGACTGGAGTCCACCGTAGTAGACGCAACAGGGGAAAGCCCCATAATCCTGCGACCGGGGGCAATCGCACTAAACCATGAAAAAGAGTTTACGCCACCAAGTCAGACGAACAACTTAGCCGGTGGCGTAATACCACGTTCCCCCGGCACAAAATACAAACACTACGCCCCCCGCGCCTCCATGACCTTGCTTTCGGGCGAATCCGAAAAAATCGCCGCTTACATTCTCCAAAAATGCGCAAACTCACAAAACATCGGCGTTCTTCTCCACGAAAAAACCCTAAAACATATCCCTCTATCATCTTTGCACCCCACCACAAAAGTTCTCTCCCTTGGCGGCGACCATAAATCCATTGCGCAAAATCTCTTTTCCCGCTTGCGCCAATTTGACCAACTTGAGGTAGTTTCAATCTACGCCGAAGCCCTCTCCGAAATCGGACTCGGCATCGCAATCATGGATAGAATGCGCAAAGCTTCCGAAGGACGCATTGTTACATTGATATAGTCAAATCTGGTGTCGCAATAATTTCCCCATCTTCAAGCGTAAGAATCCTATCCGCGTTTGCGATGGTTGAAAGCCTGTGGGCGACGGTAATGGTTGTGCGGTTTTTTGCAAATTTGTCTAAACTTTGTTGGACGCGGTCTTCTGTGTCGCTGTCTAACGCGCTGCTTGCTTCGTCGAGAATTAGCAGAGGGGCATCTTTTAAAATTGCGTGGGCTATGGCTATCCGCTGGCGTTGCCCGCCTGAAAGCTGTGTTCCTCGTTCGCCTACTTGCGTATGGTAGCCTTGTGGCAATGTTTGGATGAACTCTTCGAGATGCGCATTTTGGGCAGCTTTTTTTATTTCGGATTCAGTGGCATTGGGTTTTCCGAGGGCAATGTTTTCATAAATTGTGCCTTCAAACAGAATCGGCTCTTGGGGGACGTAGGATATTAATTTGCGGATTTCAGTGAGACTTAAATCGCTTATTTTTTCGCCGTAGAAGGTGATTTCGCCGTCGGTTGGCTCGTAAAGTGAGGCTATTATTTGAGCGAGTGTTGTTTTGCCGCCGCCGGAGCCTCCCGCAAAGGCTATGTTTTCGCCATTTTTTATGACTAGGTTTATGTTTTTTAGTGCCGTTGTTCCGTCGGGGTACGAAAATGATACGTTTTCTAAGCGCAGGGCTTCCTCTGCGTTTTTGTTTGGCATTTTTTCCGATTTAATATTTTTTTCACAAGGCTCGTCGATTATTTCAAAAATCCTGTCTGCCGCCACAAATGCCTGTTGACTCCATAATATAAAAGTCGAAAGCTGTAACATTGCATCCGAGGCAAGTGCCATCAAGCTGGCAGTGTACACTGCGGCGTAAAGTTCCATTTCGCCGCGGGTCAGCAGAAAAATTGCGGCGATAAACCCCACTGCCTGTGCCGAAAATACAAAAAAATCGATTGTTCCATAACCTATGCCGCTCACTGTCCTGTAGTGTGCGCGGTTTGCGCGTACATTTTCACAGCGTACGCGGTAACGTTCGGCTAGTGCGGGAACTATCATAAACACACGCACTATGGGTAGTGCGCGCATTGTTTCCAGTAAAATATTTGAAGAAAGTGAAATTTCTTTACGCGAAGCGCGTTCCAGTCTTTGTACAATCGGATTTAAATATGCGGCTATTGCGAAGCAAATCAAACTGTACAATGCGCATAAAATCAGCATTCGCCAGTCTGTAAGCGCGAGAAGGGTCATCGCGATAATTGTTACAACGGCGAAACGTAATAACGCTGTCATTATAAAACCGCCGAAAAGATTCCCCGTCCAATCTGCATCGCCCGAAAGCCGCATCAGATAATCGCCCGATTGCTTCTCGGCAAGGGTTTTTATGGGAAGCCGCTGTATATGCGCGAATAGACTTTTCTTTAAATTGTTGGATATATTCTGTGTGCAAATTGCAATAATGTAATTTCCGTACGCAACAAAGGGTGTAAGCGCGAGTAGCCCTATCATTATCAAAACTATTCGGCGCAGGACATCGCCGCTTCCGATTGTAACCATTTGTACCAGCATCCTGTTAATTTCGGGCATGGCGAACAGCATCAGCATTTCAAAAGACGCTAGGGTTATTCCCAATAAATACAGCTTGCGCATCGGCTTCATATATCCAAACGCTCGGAAAAACAGCCTAAACATTCTGAAATTAAACATTCTGAAATTGGCACATTTCATAATAATATCCTTTCCTCGCGTATAGTTCGTCAGGCGTTCCCTCTTCGATTAGTTCGCCGTTTTCCATGCAGTACATATAATCTGCGTTTTTTACCGTTGATAGCCTGTGTGCCACAATTACTGCGGCGCGGTTATGGAGCAAATTTTCCAGCGCGTGCTGAATTTCCTGCTCTGTTTGATAATCCAGCGCACTGGTTGGCTCGTCCAGCAAAATAAGTTTCGCGTTTTTGACCAATGCCCGCGCAATGGATAATCGCTGGCGTTGCCCGCCTGAAAGCCGCGAGCCGAATTCGCCCAAACAGGTATCCAAACCATCGGGCAATGATGATACAAAGTCCCATAAATTTGCAGATTTTAATGCCTCAATCACATCGTCGTTCGTCGCGGAAGTATCCCCAAAGCGTACATTTTCGGCAATACTTCCCTCGAATAGAAACGGCTCTTGTGTAACGAGAGCCAGATTTTTTCGCAATGCATCCATGCAGATTTCTTCGCCCGATACACCGAAAAGTTTTATTTCACCGCTATCATGTTCATAAAAGCGGCAGATTAGCCTAATAACCGTGCTTTTTCCGGAGCCGCTTTGCCCGACTATGGCTATTTTTTCGCCTTTTTTAACGGACAAACTAAGATTTGATAGAATTTTACTTTCTTCGTCGTAAGAAAAGCTTACATTTTTGAAGCTTACGTATTCCTCTATGCTTGGAAGGGGTCGGGTGCTTCCTCTTACTTCTTGCTGAAAATCCAGTATTTCATAAATTCTCCCAGTCAGTGCGAATGCTTCTTTTACGCGGGCAATCATCATATCAATGGAGCGCATTGCTTCGCTTACATAAACAGAAAGAATCACAAACGACATAACCGCGCCAATGGTTATAAGCCCCTCTGAAACCAGCCACGCACCCATGATGAACAATGCCAAAACCTGCATTACATTAACGGTGTATTTTATAATTGTCATTTTCATGCCTATGCGAGCGATTTTTTTCTGGGCTTCAAAGGCTTCGTCGATAATACTGCCAAAGCGCGAATCCATTACCTTTTCCATGGAAAACACTTTCACCGCGTTTATTCCGGAAATCGCATTAAGCGCGACATCGGCAGAACGCCCTGCCTCTGTGCGGGTTTGTTTTTGAAGCTTTTGAATTGTCTTGCTTACGACGCTAAGAAGCCAAAGCGACACAGGCAAAAAAATAAAATATGCCAGCGCAAGCCGCCAGCTTAGAAAGAAACATATAACGATTGCAAACAAAGCCTGTGAAGTAATACGCAAGTAATTTGCAAACTGGCTGGATATGACATTGCAAAGACGCTCTGTATCCTCGCAGGCGCAAAGTGCCATATCGCCTGAACGCATTCGCCGCGCCAACGCCGCCATATCCGAAAATCCCAATACATTAAAAAGCCGCATTCTTATATCAAAAAACATTCCCTCGGCGGCTCGCCCCACAAGGAAATATAAAATCATAGTACGTACGCCGTCCAGTGCGATAAATACGAGCATTAAAACAACAGCGTTAAGCATAGCGTCCATAAACCCGCCAACGCCATAATCCACAGCCGCGCCCCAATATGTAGCCGAGCGGGATTTAAATACTCCCGCCAGCAAAGCCAAAAATACAATTGCTATAAACTGTGGAAAAAAACGTCTGCTTTCCAGCCACAGCCGTATAAACGGATGAATTTTTGTCATTTTTATGCCCTGTAAAGCGTATCGTGCGTTTCTTTAAGCTGTTTGATTATCGGGAGTTTTTGCGGGCATTTTGCTTCGCACTCGCCACATTCGGTACACTCTGTGGGACTCGCGCTTTTATGCCAGTTCTGCCCGCGAATCGTTGAATTGTACTCGCTTAAAGAATGCTCTGTAAGCTCGTAAACACGGTGATTGTTCATTATGCCAAACAAATGCGGAATGTTAATATCCTTTGGGCAAGGCTTGCAATAGTCACAAGATGTGCAATAAAGCTCTGCAAGCTTTTTATTTTCTTCCATCATTTTTTTAATTTGAACAAGCTCGTTATCTGTTAAATGCCCGCTTTTTGCCGAAATTACGGCGTTTTCTTCTACCTGCGCCATTGTACTCATTCCGGAAAGCGCGATATCTACATTCGGGTTTGCCAGAACAAATCTCATTGCCATCTCTGCTGTGCTTGCAGGCTTTTCACTTAACAGGCCTTGAATTAAATCGCTTGGCGCGCCAAGTTTTCCGCCACCAACAGGCCCCATTATTACTACGCCGAGTCCTTTTTCTTTCGCGTACGCCAAATTGTCCTCATTAGAGCGGTCAAGCAGATTGTACTGAACAAGCATGGACTCGAAACGCCCACTGTCTACGATTTCTCTAAGATTTTTTGCGTCATCGTGGTACGAAAAAGAAATATGCTTAATAAGCCCTTCAGCTTTTGCACGTTCGGCAGCTTGGAGAGGACCATCTTTGAGCGTTTCCCAGTGCCTGAATCCCTTCAGACCAATTCCCCAGAAATGGTAAAAATCAATAGAATCCATATTTAGATTTTTCAAAGATGTTTCTAATCGCGTGCGCCAATCCTCCGCACTGTCGTTTTCAATTGGATTCTTTGTGGAAACATAAATTTTTTCGCTGCCGCGCCAGCTTTTTATCGCACGCCCCACTGCCGCTTCGCTAAGTTTATCGCAATAATACGGCGCGGAATCGATGTAATTTACGCCAAGGTCAAATGCCTTATGCATCATCGGGATTGCTAATTCATCATCTATTTCCTTGTTGTCGCCTTCTCCGCGCATGGGAAGCCGCATTGCGCCAAATCCCAGTGCCGACATTTTTATCCCTGTTTTTCCAAATGTTTTGTAAACCATAAGCTCTCCCCTATTCTGAAAGAAAAAAACCCCAACCGATTCGTTAGGGTGTTTAAGTTAAAGTGATTTATTAACCATTCTCGTAAGCCGTGATTTCTTCCTCGCGGCAGTGTTTTTGTGATACACGCCTTTGGACGCAGCCCTGTCGATAGCAGAAATCGCATTAAGCAAGAGGGCTTTTGTATCCCCTTCCTTCGTGCTTGCAGAAACGGTTACTTTCTTAATCGCTGTTCGAGTCAAAGACTTTGTATGTTTATTCTGCGCTTGCCTCTTGGCAGCCACGCGAACTCGTTTTTGTGCAGATTTAATATTTGCCAATTCGTTTCACCTCCTTACCCCGCATATTCAAACAAAATTCTAAGAATATGTCAAGAGTTTTCGCTATTTAAACTCAACATTATATAAAGTTTCTTTAAAATAAATCTCGCAATCATCACCGACTATTATTTTTTCCAGAACTTCGTTTGTGACTTGTTCGCTGAATATTTTGGCGTGGACGATTGCTGATATGTGGTTATTTATTTGGGGAGTATTGTGCAATTCAATTAATTTAGTGCATTCCTTGATTAGCTTTTCTTTGTTTTCTATTTGAGAATCAAGGGCGTGGAGGAATGCTGTGTTTATTGTCTGCTCTGCAATCATTTTTGCGGAACAGGCTTTTTTTCCGTATTTCATTGAATTTGCGCAATGCCAGCGTTTGTATTTTTTTCCGCCCGATACACTGTTCCTGCTGACGATATTTGCGCCGCAAAACCCGCATTTTAATTTGCCCGAATATACGTAGCGGTTGGTGTAATGCGAATTGGTTTTCGCGCCGCGTTTGATGATTTCGCTTTGGGTTTTGTCAAATATTTCGCGGGAAATAATTGGCGGGTGATTATTTGGGATTATTATGAATTTTTCTTCACCTTTGTTACGCTTTGTTTTGTGGGTGAGATAGTCGGGGGTTATGAATTTTTTTTGTTTTAGGTCGCCGCAATATTTTTCGTTTTTTAATATTCTCAAAATTCCCGTGGCATCCCAGCGGGTTTTTCCATAGGCTGTTTTCGTGTTTGATTCTTCCAGCTCGCGTGCTATTTTTGCAAGCCCTTTTGATTCGTTCAGATATTTTTGAAAAATTAACTTTACCGTTTGGGCTTCATCCGGAATTATCCTTAGCTTGTTCTTGCCTTCGCGAGAATAGCCCAAAATTTTTTGCCCAAAGATTACGCCGCTTTCCATGCTTCTGGTTTGGCCCCATTTTACGCGCTCGGATATTTTTCGTACTTCTTCTTGCGCAACGCTTGCCATTATTGTTAGGCGAAACTCGTCGCCTGAAATGCGGGTGTCTATGTTGTCGTTTATAAAAATCACTCCTACGCCGATTTCTTTTAACTCGCGTGTGAATCTTAGGGTGTCCATGGTGTTTCGGGAAAATCGGCTTACTTCCTTTGTTAGAATTAAATCGAATTTTTTCTCATGTGCGTCGTCCATCATTTTTATAAAATTTGCGCGTTTTTTTACAGATGTGCCTGAAAGCCCTTCGTCCACGTACATCGAAACATATTCCCAGTCGGGATTTCTACGTATGTAGTCTAAAAAAAATTGCTCTTGGTTCTCCAACGAATTTCTTTGCTCATCGCTGTTAGATGACACGCGGCAATATGCGGTGACTTTTATCATCTATTACCCCCCCTACCCCGGCTGAGCAGTTTTTTAAGGGCTTGTTCCATTTGGCTTTTTGTCAAAAATCCTTTTGCGTAAAGGTCTTTAATTATTCCTATTTTTAGGTGCAAAAAAAAGACTTTTTTATCCATGTTTTATTTTAATCGCAAGAAGGTCTTTTTATGCTAATTGATTTTTCATGTTTTTGCTCATGCGTACAACTTGCGGATACATTTCGCCCATTTGAATATCTTTCACATTTAGGCGTTCGAGGAGAAGGCGTGTTTTCGGGGGTTCTTGGTTAAACATTGATGCCTGATTGTGGGCAACAAGTATTAAATGGTTCATGTGGTCGAAGTCCAGTTCTGACAGATAGCTTTCGTCGGCAGGGGGCTTTGGGTTTTTTGTTTTTGCTACGCGCTTTGCGGAAGGATATTCTGCAAAGCGGTTTTCGGTTTTGTCGTGAAAAAAACTGAAATATCCATTATTTTTTATACCAAAGTATTCTGTAATTTCGTCGTAGAGGTTTTGCAAAGAAAAATTATCGGGAACCTGTAAGTGCAGCCACACAGATGTATCGCTCTCCAGACGGACGCGGAAGGTATAAATTTCTCCCGGGATTTCTCCGGAAAACGCAAGCGGGGAGAGATGTTTTGCCATTTCTATGAAGGTTCGCATTGTTTGGCTATCTAAGAAAATCGAGTTTTTCATATTTTCAAATTGCAATTCACCAGCGTCGAAATAATTCTGTTCGTTCTTTTCGATGTTCAAAATATTTAATCCAAGGTCTGTTAGGGTGTAACTGCTGCATGGCGCGAAGAACGCTACAAAGGCTTCTTCAGGGTCTTCGCATACACTTACATAGTCACCAAGCTCGTCGGAAAAGGCGAAAGGCAGCGCGTATAACGGACGAATAATGCGCAAAAAATGTCCGAATGGCGTGAAAAAGAATCTGTCCAGCACAATGCCCATTACAAAAGTGCTTGAAAGAAGCTCCATATCTATGCCAAAAGCATCCATAGCGTCCATAATTTCCTCATTGCCAATTTCCATTAAATCTTCGATTTCAAGACCCATTACATCGAAAACGCGTGCAAAAATCTCGTCTGTTTCTGTTGGGTTATTCAAAAGCGAACGCACGAATGATTCTGTAAAAATATGCTCCGGCATGGGCATAGACGTGCTTAAACCAAATGCCGCCAGAGAAATTGTTGCATTTATTATGCTGTGCAATAGTTCTTCGTCGGATAGACTCAGAATTTCTTCACTTTTTTTAGATGGCTTCATTCTTTGTACATACAGCGAGGGCATTTTTGTAAACATTTTTGTAAAAACGGCAAGCTCAAGCAAATATGAAGCGTAATGCGGGTCGGGTATGCTTAAAATTTTTGCAACTTTCAGTGCATCTTCATCGGTAAAACAGTTGTCTTCGTATAAGTCTATGTGTGGTGTGCAATAATTCATCAGTAGGCGAAAATCTGCCACAACGGGGTGGCTTTCGATTTTGTATGAAAGTACCTTCATGTCTATTCCCGTAACTTTTGAGGGCGTGCGCAAGGTAGCTATCGGATATTTGTCCGTTTCCTCACCATAATATGCCGATATGCATTCAAATAAATTCGCGGGTGAAAATGGCGTATGTTCCGCAAGCGTTGCGTAATACCATCGGCGATGTATTGCTTGCAAATATGGCAGTAACTTGCGCCGCTTTTTTGTATTCGCATCGCGATACGATGCCATGAAGTCTTCTTCAAAAAGTGTGTGAAGGATTTTTGTGTATTTATCATATGATTCATTCATGTACGTTTCGCTCATTTACGCGCCTCTTTCATGGGACTTTGACATTTTTCTAAGAATTTGTCTTTGATTTTTTGATTGTATCAGATATTATGTTGTAAAATCAATTATGACAAAGGAGAATTTTATGAACGTTCATTCGCAGGGTCTGTTAGAGCACGATACCGATTTGCGTACGCCCAGCATGTACGAAGTTATTATCCACAATGATGATGTGACCAGCATGGACTTTGTCACATGTGTTTTAATAGATGTTTTTTTGAAAACCCCACCTTCTGCCGCCGCGCTTATGATGGAGGTTCACGAAAAGGGGCATGGGGTTGCAGGGGTTTATGTTTTCGATATCGCGGTTACGAAAAAATCCCAAGCCGACCTTATGGCGGCAGAGCAAGGTTTTCCGCTGAAGCTTACGATTAGGGAGGTTTCGCAATGAAGCTTGACAATCTTGTAAGCCAGATTTACGTTGTCGCAGTCAACGAAGCGCGGCTTCATGGACACGAGTATATTATGCCGGAGCATTTTTTATACAGCGCGCTTATGTTTGACGACGGCAAGGAACTTGTTTTAAGCGGCGGCGGAAATCTGGATGGAATTACTTCGGAGCTTAATATTTTCTTTAACGAGCAATTACCGCGAAAGGTAACTTCTTCGCCAATGGAGAGCTTTGCGTTTAATCAAATGGTAGACCTCGCCGCAGTTAATGCAAGAAACGCGGGCAAGACGCAAGTGACGATGATTGAATTTATGCTTGCGATTTTCACGCTTAGAGAGTCCTTCGCCCAATATATTCTGTCCAAAAATGGAATTGGTAAGCAGGTTATTTTAAATAATGCAAATAGCGAGCGACAAATCCCTTCATCTTCGCCAAAGCCCGACAAGAATAGGGAAAATGAGCTGAAATATCTCGCACAATACACCGTAGACCTCGTAGAAGCTGCGCGGGAAGATAAACTTGACCCCCTCGTAGGGCGCGAAGATATTCTGGAACGGACAGCGCATGTTCTGTGCCGACGCTTGAAAAATAATCCCGTACATGTGGGCGACCCCGGTGTGGGGAAAACGGCAATAGTCGAGGGGCTTGCACAGCGCGTTGCATCGGGAAAAGTTCCCGCGCCGCTTAAAAACGTAAACATTCTGCGGGTGGATATGGGCGCGCTTGTTGCAGGAACACGTTATCGCGGCGACTTTGAAGAGCGGCTTGTTAAGCTTCTTGAATATGTCGCAAAAATAGAAAAACCAATCTTGTACATCGACGAAATTCATACTGTGGTAGGTACCGGCGCGGTTTCGGGCGGCAGTATGGACGCAACAAGCATCATTAAGCCCTATCTTTCACGAGGGGAAATTCGTTTTATCGGCTCTACAACCTATGAAGAATACAAAAAACATTTTGAAAAAGACCGTGCCTTAGCGCGACGTTTTGCCAGAATCGATATCTCCGAACCCAGCGAAGACGAATGTGTAAAAATATTAAAGGGCCTGCGTGCGCATTACGAAGAATTTCACAGCGTAAAATATACGGACAAGATTTTGGAACAAATAGTCGGACTTAGCTCAAAGCATATGAACGACAGATTCTTGCCCGACAAGGCTATCGACACTATGGACGAAGCGGGCGTTTTTACGCGGCTTAACAAAAACACAACCGTCACTTCTGCCGCTGTAGAGCGCGTTGTTGCACGAGCGGCAAAAGTTCCCGAAAAAAGCGTTGCGGCTAACGAATCCGTTGCCCTGAAAAATCTTCACGATGACCTTAATAACCGCGTTTTCGGGCAAGATGAAGCCGTTTCTACCATTACACATGCGATTCATTCTGCGCGGGCGGGCTTGAACGAACCCGACCGCCCTGTTTCCAGTCTCCTTTTCGTAGGCCCTACGGGTGTTGGCAAAACAGAAGTCGCCAAACAACTTTCAGAACTTCTCGGAATTCATTTGTCACGCTTCGATATGAGCGAATACCAAGAAAAACATGCCGTTGCACGGCTTATTGGCTCGCCGCCGGGTTATGTTGGCTACGAAGAAGGTGGGCTTCTCACCGATTCCATCCGCAAAAATCCGCATTGCGTTCTTCTCTTAGACGAAATCGAAAAGGCTCATGCCGATATTCTAAACATCCTCTTGCAAGTAATGGACTACGGCGCGTTAACCGATAATTCCGGCAAAAAAGCCGACTTTCGCAATGTAATCATCATCATGACTTCCAACGCAGGCGCACGCGAAATGACCCGCCAAACAATTGGCTTTGACGGAATTCTCGATGCCGCCGCCGCCGACAAAGCCGTAGAAAAAATATTCAGCCCCGAATTTCGCAATCGTTTAGACGCAGTTGTTCGCTTCAAACCAATCTCCAAAGAAATGGCCCTTAAAATCGCTCAAAAGTCACTAAACAAGCTGGCTGCAAAGCTTTGTACCAAAAACATTAAATTCTCTGCCACAAAATCAGCCACTGAACACATCGCATCAAAGGGGCTTTCGGAAACATATGGCGCACGCGAAATTATTCGCATGGTGGAAAACGATGTGAAAAAACTTTTCGTTCAAGAAGTCCTTTTCGGTAAACTGAAAGACGGCGGTGTATGCAAGCTGGGTTTCGCGAGGGGTGAATTTACGGTTACGGTTACAGTTAAAAATAATTAAGACCGCGGGGCTTCGCCCCGCACCCCACCCGCTTTTTGAAAAAAGCGGGGCAAAAACTTTGTCGTTAAAAACCTAAAATCGCGCA
>JGI24703J35330_11748313_pt1 | contig 13756 bp, 8 predicted proteins | sample TergutNt197P1_FD_35330 | JGI IMG/M metagenome (IMG submission 35330) | reverse complement strand
AAAAAACCTTGCGACCCTCTAGGTCGCGGCGGTTTTTGCTCCTCGCATTGCGACAAAAATCCTGCGCCCAAACAGTCAAGTTATTTCCGGACAGTTCTTAAGTCAAAATCTTGCGCATCATTCCGTCAACACAGTCGCTTTCATTAAGGCAAAATACATTTTTAGAATTTCTCTCCGGTTTGCCTTTCCCCCACCATTGGCGTAAAGTTTCGGCATCGGTGCCGGACATGATAAACGAATTTAGGACAATTCGTTTATCCGCACTTGACGGTTGGAGGCGGGCTTCCAAACCTTTAATCGTGGCATAAAATTCAATTTTGGGGTCATCCCATTTCACGAAGCGCAAGCCTTTGGGGTCAATGAAAGTGATATACTGTGTTTCCGGCGTATCAATCCACAGAATGTAATCAGGATAGAAATTGCCCGCCTCAAAGAATCCAATGCCCGATTTGCTTTTGTTTCGCAGTAAATACAGGCTTTTGCCTTCGAGCGTTTCGGAATTATGGTCAACCCAGTCCTTTAACGAATCGACAAACCTTTTTTCCTCCGGGTTTAGACTAACCGGAGAAACAGTCAACTTAAGCCCACAAGCTTTCAGGCTAATGAGTGGCGTATAAAGGTGCGCTCGGAAATCGAATGCAACAAGCGAACCGCTAAATTCACTGATTTCGTAGGTGGGGATGCCGTTCTTCTCGTTGAGAAGCTCTCGCAAGTTCTCAACAAAATGCTCCACAGTGTCAGTGTTCGTATCACCGTCATGGCTATCGTAATAGGAGAACTTGTACGCATCCGCGAAATTGCCATCACCTGCTGCCAGTTCATGATATTCGAGCAACGGAGCTTCCCAACGATTTTTTTCGTATCTATAGAATTTGTCGATGTAGCATTTCAACACCATTACGGCAAAATCCGTGTATAGTGCCAGCTTTTGCATTGAGTCCAGCTCGAGATGCTTTTTGGGAATTATGAGCGAATACCAACCATCAGCTTGTAAAATATCCATAATCCTTGCTTTGCAAAGCGTGATATTGTAATAATGCTTTGCGTTTTTGTGTGCTTCCAACTCATCGTAAATACGCTCGTAATCAAGGAATGGAGCATAACGCGTATCCAACTCTTCTTCGTTGGTTTGGCTGTCCAATTGTAAGCCGGTCGAAGATTCCAATGTTTGAACCTTCGACCGGCAGTCAACAACAACTCTACTCTTATTCAAATAAGCGGCAAACCCCTTATCCGGCACGGAAAGCACAATTCGAGCTGCTTGTTTCTTGAAATTTGCGCCATCCTTTACCCGGATTACACGAAGTCGCTTATCCTTAACCTCGTCATAGCGGCTGATGATAGGCAACGTAAACTCGTGAGGATTTTCGTTAATCGGCATATCTTCCATTTCAAGGTGTTTTTTGAAATCCTCCATATATTGCGCTCTGATGCCGAATATAGTAAGCGTTTCGAGAAGTTCGATGTTTTTGGGAACGTCAACAGAGCGGTCTTCAAGTTTGCCGCTTCGTTTCAAGTTGCCGCCATACCCACGCAAGCGAACACCGCGACCGAATAGTTGAATGGCTTGTGAACCCTCGCCTCGTGCAAAGTTTATCAGCCCCATCGTGGAAACACGCCATGAATTCCAACCCTCGGAAAACTTACGAGATCCGATAAGCACATTCATTTTTGAGCCTTTGTCGTTAATGTTTCGAAACAAGGATGTGTTGGCAAACTCTTCCGTTCCGGTAACGATGCCCTTTGCATCACAACTTTTAATGAGCCCTGTCGTGTCGCCGATGCTGATAACACCAAAATTCTCTCCATCAGAACCGATCCGTAGCGCAATCTCACCCTGCACTTGGCGCATATTCAACATATGCAAACGCGGCTCTTTGGAAACGGAAGCGCAGTTAAAGACAATGCACAGAAGGTCTTTGTAAACGTCTTCCGGGTTTGGATTACCTCCAAACAAAGACACAAGTGCATTGTAGTTTTGGGAAAACAACTCCCGGCCACTACCATCCATAAGACCTGTGTCCTCATTGAGAACGGTATTTATGCGGCGGATTGTAGCTTCTCGGTTGCACACAAATCTGTCGATGAAGTCCAGCACTTCTTCGACATCGGTCATTTCGGCAGCAGATGTTTTTGCTGTTACTCTGTTGCCAACAAAAACCAGTAACGGTTTTTCAAGCATAAACGGCACAAACGCTTTCCCACGCTCGGCAAATAACTTTAATTGCTGGTAGAACGACAGCAAGCACCCCACAAGGTACAACTGCCGTTGCTCATCGTCAATGCTTTTGCGCAAGTTATAAATGCGATATTCTTTGCCGTAACCGTCCTCATAGAAAAATTTGTACGAGTAGTCGATGATAATAGAGCGAAAATATTCATCGACGCGGGTTTTCCACTCTGCCACGGAAGCATTGCTCGGCTTGTTGGATTTCATTGCTTGTTTCAACGTTGCGGAGTATTCAAAGGCGAACCCGCCTTCGGCGGACAGGCGAGAGCGGTAATCGTACCAAACATCGCCCGCAAGTCCACGGTGCGCTTCATCTATAAGCACGAGATTATTTTGTTCGAAGCTGTCGATGGAAACGGTCTTGACTTTCCCTTCTTCCTTTAACTTGTTCATGTCTATAACAATAACGTCGGTACTACTGCCAAATCCGTTCTTGTCAAACATCTCAGCCGAAATCTGCGACAGCTTCAATTCAGCCAAGTGCTGGATAGACATACCCTCGTTTGGCGCAAGTACGATTATTTTGTTTATCTGCCGACGCGGGTCGAGGAGGGCGGCCTTTTTTAAGTGATGCCGGAACTGAAAGACGTTTATGTGCATGATGAGCGTTTTTCCGCTGCCGGTGGCGCACATAAATGCCAGCTTATTCATGTTTTCGGGCGTGAATGGCTCAACGTCAATCGCACCCGGACTTCTGTCTCGTACCCTTTCAGCAAAAGCGTTCAGTTTCGCTGCGAATGCAACCTTATCCGTAAAAAAGTGGTCAAGGTACATCTCGGTAAACAGGCAACCGATGTATTGGAAATACTTTAGATGTATGCCGCCGCGCTTTTCCCCTATTTGTTTTACATAGCGGCAAATGCGTTCGTCATATTCACGAAGGGTATCGCGGCTGATTTTGGTATCCCCTTGGCGGCGCAAAATAGCATCCAATTCACCCCAGAAAAATGTGTTCTGATTTTCGTCTGTGCCTTCATATTCGGAATCGTTCAGTTTCCCTGCAAGCCCGGCGAGGGTTTCCTTGCCGAACAAACTGAGGAAATAACGAAACAATATAAGTCTGTCGCTCCAAGGGATAGGCTGGTCGGACGCTTTGCGTCCTGCTCGCCCATGCATCCGGGGCGGTTGCGCAGTTGATGTTCTTCTTGGCATTATTCCGCCCCCTCAAACATTTTTTCTTTGAAAACAGGCTCGATGCGCTGTACTTTCCATGTCTCGTCATCAAGGCGCAGGTTTTCAAGGTTGTTGTCGCCGTTTACGAAAATCACATCGAACTCGCGGTTAAGCGGGCTGTTTTCGGTGAAGTAAGCATCAAGAGCCGCGTTGGAACACAGGATGTCTTTTGTGACATTGCGCCATATAATAAGTGCTGCTCGACCATCGGGAAGCCGTCCTTCGATTTGCCTAAAAGTAAACTCGCCGCCTTTGGCTTGCTCCAATCTCACGGCATTTTCATATTCGCCTTTGGGGTCGAGGGTTGCGTTAAAGGAAACCGGCGCGGATTGCCGCACTACCGTAAGCCCCAGCAAATAGTTGAATGTTTCGCACAAATCCACGGTTCTGTCTCTGGTTTCGTTGTTTTCGCTTATCTTGAAGCTGTAAGAAAATGGCGTATTGAAGGCTTCAAGCATCAGCATACTGTCTTTGGCTTCGGAGTCGAACATATAACGGAGCATATATTCCTCGCCAAGGAATGTCATCAAGCGGTGGAAGTCATCGCTTAACTCGATGTTTAACAGCGCGTCCTCGTAGCTTTCCAGTACAAGGTATTTCATTATGTGGCTTACGCCTGTGTTGCGATTTTGGGGTTTGCCATTTCGCCAGTCGGCAGAATATACGGCTTTTTTTATTCTTGGCAATGTAACGGCATTGAAATATTCGCCCATTTCCACAAGTAAATAGCGACGCTGACCTGCTTCGCCATCAGCGCGATTAAGGTTAATTACTGCGTGTCCAGTTGTGCCTGAACCAGCGAAAAAGTCTAAAATAACCGCATCGGATTCATCTGCGCCAGAAGCACAAATAGCGTCATTTACAATCATTATTGCTTTACCGAAATCAAACGTTTTTTTAGCGAAAAGAGCCTTTATTTCTTTTGCAAAATAGTTAGCTGACGCATATTCATTCTTGTCCCACCAAGTAATAGGTAGGGCATCATCGTCCATGCGGGTCTTAAAATCAATGGATATTTCGCCATTAACTCTGCGCACCCGATATTCGCCATTTAGGATTTCTTCCTTAACTCTATCTAAGCCACGTTGCCACCTTTTTTCAATAAGCACACCACCTTCTGACTTAACTGGGTAAACCAAGGTTTCGTTGTCCAATGGTTTTTCCAGCAGGTGATATTCTTCAGCTTCGTTATCCCAACGCATCTTGAGTATGCGAATGCTGCCATCGTCAGAAACCGCAATAGGAAAATACATAAAAGGACGGTTTGTGCGTAAATCGTCGTTGCCTGCTCGTATAAAATTCATCCACGCATAATTTCCAACTTCATCTTTCAAAGGATAACGCTTCAATTTTTCCTGTCGAGTTCCAATTGAGCGCGGCACAGTTTCTTCCCTCTTTGAATAAAACAAGCAATACTCGTGAGATGGTGAAAATTTACCTTTTGCTTTCCTGCTTTGCGGATTTGACCTTACAACTGCAATGCCAACGTTTTTCGCAAATTGGTTTGTAAGCAGATTTTGCAGATAAGGCATTTCGGCATCATCAATAGACACCGCAATAATAGAATCGTCCGCCATTATCTGCCTCGCAATTGAAAGGCGATTTTCCATCAATGCAATAAAAGATGAGTGCTTATAGTTGTTCTTGTATATAATTTCGCTGGCATCTGTATTGTATGGAGGGTCGATGTAAATGCATTTAACCTGTGACTTGTATTTCTCGGTCAACAAGCGTAGTGCTTGGAAATTGTCGCTATGAATCATCAAGCCACCTGTTTGCTCATCCAAATCATCTACACTCGCCACAAGGCGATCTTTGAAATCGGCGGAGAAATGTTTTGTATCAAGCACAAGGTTTCCATTTTGTCGTAGGACGTCAGCCGTTAGTGGGTCGGTATAACCCAAAGATGTCAAATCCGCTTCAATTTCGTTTATAGCGTACATATCTACCCACTCGGCAATCTGCGCCGCATTGGAAATAATCTCAGGGTAAAACGCCTCACTCACACGATCAAGGGTAATGCACCAATTAGTTGCTACCACAAACTTCTTTTTGAGCCACAGTTTTTTTTGAAAATCCTCAATCTGCGCCAAGAAGTCAATGATGATTTTCCCCACACGCTTTATTGCCCGTATTTTAGCAAGATAAGTGTCTACACGCTTTTCATCGGTGGTGTCGATGTCCTCAAGGTGGATAACTTCGCTCTTGATGAAGAAATCCAATTCACGGGTCAAAAAGCCATGTAAATCCTTATGTATAAAATAGTCAAAGGTATTTTTCGCCACATACGCCGTCATATGCTTTTCAAGCACCGTTCGTTTGTCGCTCCTTGCCGAGGTTGCAGGCGCAAGCAATCGTTGCCACCAGTCGCGGAATCTGTTTTTTAGAATGTCCATGATTGTTGCAAGATTATCCTCGGCGTATTTTTTTTTCTTGTCCACGGGAATGTCGTAAACAAAGCGGATAACCAACGCGCTGTCCACTTCCTCAATGGTTTTAATTCCCGGCGCATCATCGGTTTCGGCATACAACATAAAGGCACGCTTGTTTCCGTTGGCTTCTATATTATTGTTCTTTTCGGTGGTCGCATCCACAAGGCGGAAATGCACCTTTTTACCGTCCACCACGAAAGTATAATCGCGGAAGTTTTCGGCGGTCTTGATGTAATACTGGTCGGAGTTTGCCCAATGCAATTTCACTTCTTCACCTTCGTAGGGGATAGCATACACACCCTCTTTGTAACGGCGTTTGGAAATAAAATCGCCCTCGTCATAATAACGGTTGAAGAAGTTATACAACGCGGAATAAACATCCGCTTCCATAGCGAACAAATCCGTGCCACGAGCAAGCCGGGCCTTGAGTCGACTGTATTCCTCAGTCAGTTTGGGGCTTGCGGTAATTTCGATGCCGAGGTTGTCGGCTTGCTTTTCAATTTCCGCAATACGCGTCGTCACCACTCCCGTGTCGGCGGCAAAGGGCGCAAGTGCCTCCTGCACCTTTTTGGGTAGGCTGTTTGAGAGAAACTCAGCTATCTCGTCTTTGCGGATGTTCATTATCCGATAAATGCCGAAGTCAAGGTCGGCTTTGTCAAGTTCAAACATCCCTTCAAGTAAGCTAATGAAGCGGTTTAATTTTTCATTACTTGGGTTCATGATTTCCTCCCCTAAACAATCTTCTTGCGGTGCGACACAGCTCATTAAGGGTTTTTGGAGGTCGCCTGCTGTCCACATTAGACATTTTGGCGGACAAAGTCAATCCACGGAGGACAAAAAGAAGATGCACGCTTGCGTGCTTTTTCAAATCGGTGCGGGTAGTGTCACTACCCGCACCGATTTTGCACGCACGGTTTTTTTTAACTCGGAAAACCGCACCAGGCAATGGCACATGAAACGTTCCCGCACCCTTCGAGACGTAATGCCGCCTCCCACAGGATGTCCACGGTGCCCACTGCACGCTTGGCGTGTGCAAAAAGATAAATTTGACAATTGCCTTCATATAACGTTAAAATACGCGTTGGTGGAAAATAGAGAAAAAATAAATCCATAGGAGGTAATTGTTTTGGCAGTAGAGAATTTAATTTGGGTTGGCTATATAGGGGCTGCGGCAGGTCTTATATTTGCCTTCATTCAATTTCGGAAGGTAATGCAATTTCCCGAAGGTAATGAAACCATGAAAAAAATTGCCGGCGCTATACGCGAAGGAGCAAACGCTTTTATTCGTCGTCAGTACAAAACGGTTGCGATTTTCTTCGGTATATTGTTCTTGGTCTTGTCAACATTGGCATATTTACCTGTGTTAATAACGGGCGACTGGGATAGCGGGCTTGTTAATCCGTTTACGCCTTTCGCGTTTATATCGGGCGGTTTAATTTGCTCGATTTGCGGTATCATTGGCATGAAGGTTGCTACATTTGCAAATGTGCGCACGGCTCAGGCCGCAACCGACAGCCTTAACTCCGCTCTCAATGTATCTTTTTCGTCCGGAGCGGTTATGGGTTTTGTTGTAAACGGTTTTCAAATACTTGAAACGGTTACATGGTTCGTGATTCTGAGATATGTGTTCGGAGCAAGTGACGAGATCATTGCACAAACAATGATAACATTCGGAATGGGTGTAGCTGTTGTATCGGTATTTGCGCGTGTGGGCGGCGGTATTTTCACAAAAGCCGCAGACGTCGGCGCAGACCTTGTGGGTAAAGTTGAGGCCGGTATTCCCGAGGACGACCCGAGAAACCCTGCCGTTATCGCGGATAACGTAGGCGATAATGTTGGTGACGTTGCAGGCATGGGAGCCGACCTTCACCAGTCCAACTCCGGCGCGCTTGTTGCGACCGTTGCCATCGGCTTTATCGCCGGATACGGTATCGCAGGAATGTTGTTACCGATTATCGTGTGTGTAATCGGCGTTTTGATGTCGATTGTCGGCACATTCTTTGTTAGAACAAAAGAACAGCCCGACCAAAAAAGCTTGCTTAAAACATTAAGCAAGGGCGTTTATGTAGCCGGATTTCTCGCGGCACTTTTAACATTGCCCACCATTCTCTTTATTGCAAATAACGCCTATGTATATGAAGTGGATGCATACGGGGTTGAAGTAGCAGTAAACCATATGCGTGCAAATGGCTGGGGTCTTTTCGGTGCCGTTGTTGTGGGTATCGTTTCCGGGTTCGTGGTCAGCGCGCTTACCGAGTACTACACCTCGGACGCAACAAAGCCAACACGCGAGCTTGCCGAATCCAGCACAAGCGGTGCTGCACCGCTTCTTATCGGCGGATTGTCGCTTGGTATGAAGTCTGTAGCCGGCCCGATTATATCAATATCGGTTGCCATATTGGCGGCGTTCTTTCTCTCATCGATAGGCGGTGGCGGATTTGATGCCGGGCTGTACGGAATCGGACTTGCCGCCGTAGCCATGCTTTCTACCAACGCAATAATCCTCGCTACCGACGCTTTCGGCCCCGTCGCAGATAACGCAGGCGGCATCGCCGAAATGTCTCATCTGTCCGAAGAAGTGCGCGAACGCACCGATGCCCTCGACTCGCTGGGCAACACAACAGCAGCTACAGGCAAAGGCTTTGCGATTTGTTCAAACGCCTTTACGGCACTCGTACTTTTGGTCAACTATGTTTATCTGATAAACGGGCAGCTTGAGGATGCGGGAAGGGAAACATTGGATCTTTCGATAATAAACCCCGCCGTCCTAATCGGATTTTTATGCGGCGCGGCAATGGTGTTCTATTTTTCCGGGCTTTGTATGTCGGCGGTTCAGCGTGCGGCGCAAGGCATAGTGGTTGAAGTTCGGCGTCAGTTCAAAGAGATTAAAGGATTGCTGGAAGGCAAGCCCGGCGTTGAAGCGGACTATGCCACATGCGTTGACATTTGTGTTCGCAGTGCGCTTAAAGAAATGATTGCTCCTACCGCTGTTGCCATCGTTACACCGATTCTTGCCGGCATTGTGCTTGGCGGTGCGGGCGTTGTCGGATTTTTGGCGGGTACAATATTGGCAGGCTTCGCGCTGGCAGTGTTTATGCTCAACGCCGGCGGTGCATGGGACAATGCGAAAAAATATATCGAGCGCGGAAACCTCGGCGGTAAAGGCTCTGATCAGCACAAAGCGGCCGTTATCGGCGACACCGTCGGCGACCCGCTTAAAGATACCGCGGGTCCGTCGTTTAACAATGTTATGGTGCTTGCGTCAACAGTTGCCATCGTTTTTGCCGGCGTAACCGTAGCGTTCTCGTTACTGTAAAAAAAACTTTTAACAAAAAACCGCGCCGATAGCGCGGTTTTTTGTTATTAAAGCGTGGTGTGCGATTGTGACAGGCATCCCCGAATATGTGCAAAAAATTATTGAGACGCTTGTTGCCGCGGGGCATGAGGCGTTTATCGTCGGGGGATGCGTACGCGATATGATTCGCGGCGCAACGCCCGGGGACTGGGATATTGCGACATCGGCTTTGCCGGACGAGGTTAAGGCTTTATTTTCGCGTACATTTGACACGGGGATTAAGCATGGGACGGTGTCGGTGCTTATCGCAGGCGATGCGTGTGAAGTCACGACATATCGCGTGGATGGCGAATATTTGGACAATCGGCGTCCGTCGGCGATAACTTTTGCGGGAAAAATCGAGGAGGATTTAAGTCGGCGCGATTTTACGATAAATGCAATCGCGTATTCGCCTGACCGCGGGTTTATTGACCCCTTTGGCGGGCGCGCTGATATTTCGCGGCAGCTGATAAAATGCGTCGGTGACCCGGAAATACGCTTCGGCGAGGACGCGCTTCGGATGCTTCGTGCCATACGATTTGCGGCGGTTTTGGGCTTTTCTGTTGCCCCCTGCGCGCTGGCCGCGATTGTTAAGTTAAAAGAAAACCTTGCAGACATCAGCGCGGAGCGCGTGCGCGAGGAGCTTTGCAAACTGCTTTGCGGCGCGCATCCGCACGCAGCTCTGCTGTTACACGAAACGGGAATTATGCCCTATGTTTTGCGTGGGCGGAATTATGGGGGGGATTTGGGGATTGTTGTTTCTTGGATTGAAAACCTTAAAGATCAAGACCTTGGGGGCGCTGCCCCCAATCCCTCTCGCGCAAAGAACGCGCCGGCCGGGCGGCCGGGTCGGCCCCCGCAAGGGAGCAAAGCCCCCTTGACCCCATTATTGGTGTTGGGTTTGTTTTTTTCTTGGGCGGGGGTGGACTGTGGGTTTATTTTGAGGGATTTGAGGTTTGATAATCGGACTGTGCGAGTGGTTTCGCGATTTGTGGAGTTTATGCCGGTGGAAATTTTGCATTCGCGCTATGGGATAAAGAAATTCTTGCGGATTTTTCCGCCGGAGGAATTTGAGGGTTTGTTGCGTTTGAAGGAGGTTTCGCAGGGGGGGTGTTTGGAGGATATTCGTTGTGAGGCGCGTGATATTTTGGAGCGGGGTGAATGTTTTTCGTTGTGTGGGCTTGCGGTGAACGGGAGAGATCTTGCCGAGACAGGTTTAGAGGGTCGGGCGATTGGTGAAACGCTTGAGAGGCTTTTGGATGTGGTTATGCTTGACCCGGAAATGAATGTGAAGGAGAAGTTGTTATGTCTGTAAACAAGGTTGCCGCCGGGCTTCGCGGGCAAAACGAGGCGGAAAAGTTTCTTATCGCTCGGGGCATTGAAATTTTGCAAAGAAATTATCGTGTACGGTTTGGGGAAATTGATTTGATATGTCGCGAGGGTGGGGTGATTATTTTCGCGGAGGTAAAATTTCGCAGTGGTACGGGGTTTGGTTCGCCTGCCGAATCTGTTGGGTATGCCAAGCAACAAAAGATTATTCGCACGGCAATGCATTACATCGCCGCGAATAATTTGGACGACAATGATTTTCGCTTCGATGTAATTGAGGTGCTTGAGGTGCTTGAGAAGCGAAATGTCGTTCACGTAAATCAAATTGAAAACGCGTTCGGCGTGTGATAGGGGCAGATTGAATGTCAAAACCGCACAAAAATTCACAGCATATCATTGAGATAAAAAGCGTGACGGAAAAAGGCTTTGGGGTTGGCGAAATCGGCGGGTTTGTCGTGCTTGTTGATGGCACATTGCCGGGCGAAACGGTAAAGACGCTTGTTGTTAAGGTGAAAAGGAATTACGCCTACGGGAAAATTATACAAATCGTGACGGCTTCGCCGTTTCGTGTAAAAAGTGCGTGCGGTGTGGCGGCACAATGCGGCGGATGCCAGTTTCAGCACTGCAAATACTCTGAACAGCTCGCGTTTAAAAAGCAGTTTGTCATAAACGCGCTTGAGAAAATCGGCGGCTTTTCGTCGCCGCATGTTTCGGATGTAATCGGCATGGAAAATCCTGTGCGTTACCGCAATAAAGCGGTTTTTCCGGTTGTACCCGATACTATCATCGGCATGTTTGCGCCGAGAAGTCATCGCATTATCGAAGTTGCCGACTGCGCAATCCAGCACGAAGCCCATATCGGCGTACTCGCCGCTGTTAAGAAACATATGCTTAGGCGCAAAATTACGGCATATGACGAAACCGCACACAAAGGCCTTGTGCGCCATATCGTTGTGCGAACGAGCCTTGAAACGAACGAAGTAATGGTTGTAATCGTGATTAACGGAAAAAATCTTCCAAAAAGCTCGAAGCTGGTCGAAAGCCTGACAGGGCTTGGCGTCACGACGGTTCTGGTCAACAAAAACACCGCAAAAAGCAACACGATTTTCGATCAATCCGATGAGTCTTTTGAAGTTTTGCACGGAACGGGCTATATACGCGAAAAAATCGGCGACATCACATTTGAACTTTCCGCGCCGTCATTCTTTCAGATCAATCCGATTCAAACGAAAATTTTGTATGAAACGGCAATCGCGCAAGCAGGGCTTGACAGCACACAAACCGTAATCGACGCGCACTGCGGCGTAGGAACGGTCGCGCTTTTTGCGGCGCGACACAGCCGCATGGTGCTTGGCGTTGACATAGTATCCGCCGCGATAGATGACGCAAAAAAAAATGCCGCACAAAACGGCATAACAAACGCAGAATTTACATGCGGCGCGGCAGAAGAAGTTTTGCCGAAGTTAATGCTTAAACCCGAAATTCCCGACGTAATCTTCCTGGACCCGCCGAGAAAAGGATGCGACCGCGTTCTCTTGGATGCGATAATCGCAGCAAAAATCCCCCGAGTCGTCTACATCTCATGTGACCCCGCAACCTTCGCACGAGACGCAAAAATCCTGGCGGCGGGCGGATACGCCCTTTCCACCGTCCAACCCATAGACATGTTTCCGTTTACGGGCAAGGTGGAAACTGTTGCAGTGTTCATATTCTAAACTGTTTTGCTCGACACAGTGTTATTTCTTTTTTTGTTGATAAATTGAAATAAAAACGTTAAAATGGTTTCGTTATTTCAATTTTAGCGAGAGGAATAAAGGCATGACCAACAGATCGGGATACTTGAAAAAAAACTTATCGGGGGACGCTTCATATACTTCCTTTACGCCCGCATTATTACCGCCGGAACCGACTATATCCCTTGACCGTGATGGCATCAAACTGTTGGTTGAGGCAAACAAGCGACTTGCACTGCTGGACGGGTTATCATCGCGCATTCCAAACGTAAATTTATTCATTTCAATGTATGTGCGAAAGGAAGCCCTGATGTCGTCTCAAATTGAAGGGACACAAGCAACACTTGAAGATATCCTTGACCCAATGATAAATGAAAATGCAAATCTAAACATAGCTGAAGTGGTTAACTACATCAAGGCAATTGAATTCGCTATTGACCGACTGAACTCCTTGCCGCTATGTAACAGATTAATCCGGGAAGCACATGCCATACTCATGGAAAATGCGCGTGGTCAAGAAAGGACGCCCGGTGAGTTCAGGCGTTCGCAAAATTGGATAGGGGGCATTGGCAGCAATATTAAAACTGCGCGATATGTCCCTCCGGCACCGGAAGATATGCAAGACGCTATGTATGGGTTGGAACACTACATGAACAATAGTGAACCGCCGGGCGAATTGGATATATTGATTCAAACGGCACTTATTCACTACCAATTTGAGACTATTCATCCTTTTTTGGATGGAAATGGTAGAATTGGTAGATTGCTTGTTACGCTTTTTTTAATGGAAAAGAAGGCATTATCTTCACCGGTTCTGTACATTTCTTATTCACTAAAACAAAACCGAATTGAATACTACGACCGCATGATGTTGGTTCGTGAGAAAGGGGAATATGAGCAATGGGTGCAATTCTTTCTAAAGGCGATTCTCGACTCAACAAATGACGCGATAGACACGATTGACCGACTTACCATTCTGCACGATAAAAACATTTCTTTGATACAAAAAACCGGTCGCTCGACAAAGACGTTAAAAAAAGTCTTTAGATATCTTGAGGAGAACCCGATTATTGAAATTCAAAAGACTGCGGCGACACTTGGGATATCGTTTAATACCGTGTCAAATGCAATAAACAAGCTATGCGATTTAGGAATTTTAAATCAAACAAATAAGGCTCAAAGAAATAGGATTTTTGCTTATGAATCTTATTTGGATATTTTGCGAAGCGGCACATAGAGTTTTCGGCGGTCGCCCGAAACACTCATATTTCTTTAGTAAGCCGTGCCAAGCCGGACATAAATTTTTTACGCCCCGCATCCGGAAATTGTACCGTAACTTCATAATCCGCACCCGCAGGCGAAATCTCAAGAACCCGACCAACCCCATACTTAGCCTGCCGAACATTATCACCAACAACAAAATCAGGCGGAGCCGCACAAGAAGTAAACTTCCTAACAGGAATCGCCCTCTCCCCAATATCCGGGGCTGGTCGTCCGCCTTTAGGCGGACTGCTCGCCCATGCAT
>JGI24703J35330_11748314_pt1 | contig 13758 bp, 6 predicted proteins | sample TergutNt197P1_FD_35330 | JGI IMG/M metagenome (IMG submission 35330) | reverse complement strand
ACGCGCTCTTGTTTTGGCTTCGTCGAGCTAATCCCTGCGAGGCGGCAGAAGCCCATCAAGGGCGGGCTTTGCCCGCTCGACTGGGTACGCCACCTCTGCGGGACGCGCTCTTGTTTTGCAAAAACCGAAATTTAGGAGAATTACTTATGTCATTAACCTTGGCTCAAAAGATTTTGAATAACCATATAGTCGAGGGTGAACCTGTTAAAGGAAGCTCTATAGCAATAAAAATTGACCAAACGTTGACTCAAGATGCAACTGGTACGATGGCGTATCTACAATTTGAAACGATGGGGGTTTCACGTGTCAAGACAGAGCGTAGCGTTGCTTATATCGACCATAATACACTACAGTCTGGCTTTGAGAACGCTGACGACCATCGTTATATAGGGAGCGTTGCAAAAAAACATGGGATTTACTTTTCGAGACCTGGTAACGGGATTTGCCATCAGGTTCACCTTGAGCGGTTTGGCAAACCAGGGAAAACACTAATCGGCTCTGATTCTCACACGCCTACTTGTGGGGGAATCGGCATGGTCGCAATTGGTGCTGGCGGTCTTGATGTCGCTGTCGCTATGGCTGGCGGTGCGTATCATATCACTTATCCTGAAATTGTCGGGATTAAGCTGACCGGCAAACTTCGCGATTGGGTTTCGGCTAAAGATGTTATTTTGAAAGTTCTACAGGAGTTAAGCGTCAAAGGTGGCGTTGGCAGAATTATGGAATATTTCGGTGACGGTGTAAAAATGTTATCTGTTCCTGAACGTGCAACAATCACTAACATGGGGGCAGAGCTTGGAGCGACAACTTCTGTGTTCCCGTCAGATGAGCTGACACATCAGTTTCTTAAAGCACAAGGGCGTGAAGAAGATTATATCGAATTATCAGCAGATGAAGGCGCTACTTATGACAAAGTTCTTGAAATAGACTTGTCAAAACTTGAACCCTTAGCGGCTTGCCCTCATAGCCCTGATAATATCAAGAGTATTCGGGAACTCGCAAGCACTGGCACTGCTGTGAACCAAGTTTGTATTGGTTCATGCACCAATGGTTCTTTGCAAGATTTACTAAAAGTCGCACATATTCTTAAAGGAAAAACTGTACATGAATATGTTGACTTATCAATCGCACCAGGAAGTAAGCAAGTGTTTAATATGCTTGCTGAATGTGGTGCTTTGTCTGACCTCATAGACGCAGGGGCAAGGATTCTTGAATGTACGTGCGGACCGTGTATTGGAATGGGTCAATCGCCGATTTCTGCTGGCGTTTCGCTTAGGACGTTTAATCGAAACTTCTTGGGGCGTTCGGGGACTAAAGATGCACAAGTTTATCTTGTTTCGCCAGAAACGGCGGCTGCGAGTGCGTTGACTGGAATTTTCACTGACCCATTAACTTCTGACGTGACTGGGGCTATGCCTCCATACATTATGCCGGAGAAGTTTAGTGTCAATGATAACATGGTGACACTCCCTGCTAGCGAGGATGATGCATCTAAAGTAGAGGTTTTGCGTGGTTCAAATATCAAGCCTTTCCCGAGCAATTCGCCACTTTCTGATGATATTACGGCGGAATTAGCTCTCAAAACCGAAGATAACATCACAACTGACCATATTATGCCAGCGGGGGCGAAAATTTTGCCTTTGCGGTCAAACGTACCAGCGATTAGTGAGTATTGTTTTGTAGTGGTTGATGAAACTTTCCCGAGCCGTGCTAAAGCTCTAAAAGATAAGGGTGGTTGTATCATAGTTGGTGGTGCGAACTATGGGCAGGGTAGTTCACGTGAACACGCGGCTCTGGCACCTGTGTATTTAGGAGTTAAGGCGGTGATTGTGAAGTCTTTCGCGCGGATTCATAGACAGAATTTAGTTAATAACGGTATTCTGCCTTTGACTTTTGTGAACGAAAGCGATTACGATAAACTCACTCAAGGTGAGGTTCTAAAATTGCCGAATGTAAAGAACGAAGTTCAGTCTGGCAAAAACATCACACTTGAATGTGCTGCAGGTATAATCGAATTAAAGAACGATTTGTCTGAACGTGATAAGGATATGATTTTAGCTGGTGGGCTTTTGAATATGTTCAAATAGACGTATTTGTGAACAAAGCATTAAACCGCAAGAAAATTCTTGAACCGCTGAAGTGACTAGCTTTAGTAGCTCAAGGAGGGGTTTCCCTCCGCAGAGCGAGGGGGTTTGGGGCGTTAGCACCATTAAAAAGAATAACAGGAGAATATGTGTAAGAGAATGGCAAAAATCAAAATGACTACTCCCATTGTTGAGATGGACGGAGATGAAATGACCAGAATTATCTGGCAACTGATTAAAGATGAGCTGATTCTACCTCACGTTGATTTGGTGAGCGAATATTACGATTTGGGGTTGGAGCATAGAGATTCTACTAATGACCAAGTAACGGTTGATTCAGCTAACGCTACTAAGAAGTATGGGGTCGCTGTCAAATGTGCGACGATTACGCCGAACGGTCAACGTATGGAAGAGTATACTCTTAAAGAAATGTGGAAATCACCGAATGGGACTATTCGTGCTATTCTTGACGGAACTGTGTTTAGAGCGCCGATTATCGTAAAAGGCATTGACCCATTAGTACCGGGATGGAAAAAGCCGATTACAATCGGTCGTCACGCATATGGTGATATGTACAGAAACGTCGAGTTTAAGGCATTGCAAGGTTCTAAAGCAGAACTTGTGCTGACTGATAAAGGAGGCAAAGTTACTAAACAGACTGTTCACGAATTTACTGACACAGCAGGAATTATTCAAGGAATCCATAATACCGATAAAAGTATCGGTGATTTTGCGAGGGCTTGTTTTAATTTCGCTTTGGATACTAAGCAGGATTTATGGTTTTCGACTAAAGATACCATTTCAAAAACATACGACCATCACTTCAAAGATTTGTATGAAGAAATTTATCAAAACGAGTATAAAACTAAGTTTGAATCGGCTGGCATTGAATATTTCTATACATTGATTGACGATGCAGTGGCTCGTGTAATGCGTTCTGACGGTGGATATATCTGGGCTTGTAAAAACTATGACGGTGATGTAATGTCTGACATGGTAGCAACGGCGTTTGGTAGCCTTGGAATGATGACATCAGTTCTTGTTTCGCCAAGCGGTGCATTTGAATACGAGGCTGCTCACGGAACAGTTACACGTCACTATTACAAACATCTTAAAGGTGAAGAAACATCAACAAATTCTGTGGCGACGATTTTTGCATGGAGTGGCGGACTAAAAAAACGCGGTGAATTAGATAAACTCCCTGAACTTGTAGCTTTTGCTGAAAAACTCGAGCAAGCGACAATAAGTACAATCGAAGATGGTATAATGACAGGAGATTTGTATATAATTTCAAGCCTTGAAACTAAGAAAAAAGTCACCACCCAAGGTTTCATCTCCGAAGTAGCAAAACGTCTTAGCTAAACAAGAGTACGTCCCGCAAAGGCGGAGCTTTGCTTCGCTGTAGTGGGGTATCTCGACGGCGAGACAAGACTCTTCAAGTTGCCTGTTCAGTGGCTCATCTTAACTGATTTAGAGACGTGCAACACAGGGAAGTGAAAGTTCTCAAAAATATACGACAAACAATTTAGAATTTTTCATAAAAATTTCAACAAAAAAATTCACAAGGAAGTGTTATGCGATGAAAAAAGGAAAAATTTCTTCTTATGTAGTTAAACGAATGCCTCGATATTATCGCTTTTTGGGCGATATGATTGAAGAAGGCGAAATCAAAATTTCTAGTGGTGAAATTGCACGAAGATTAAAATTGACTCCAAGCCAAGTTCGGCAAGATTTTAACTGTTTCGGTGAATTTGGTATGCAAGGATATGGTTATAATGTTATTCAATTACGTCAAGAAATTGGTGAAATTCTCGGAATAAAAAAAATGAGCCGTGCTGTAATAGTCGGGGCTGGAAATATAGGTCAAGCGATTTGTGACAGTATCAGTTTTGAGAAACGTGGTTGCAGACTGGTGGGGATTTACGACAATTCGCCTGAAATTATCGGCAAAATCGTGGGAGAGCATGGCGAACATCAAGTTAAGGGCATGGAAGCGTTGGCGGAACTTTGTCAGAAGGAAGGCGGTTCACACTTGCCAGATTTAGCGGTAATCTGCGTTTCTAAGAAGAGTGCAAGGTCGGTCTGCGAACAGCTGATTGCACTTGGAATCAAGAATTTTTGGAACTTCACACAGTTTGATATAAATCTACATTTTGATGATGTCAATGCCGAAAACGTGCATTTAGGTGACAGCTTGTTGACATTGGTATACAACATAAATCGCAACAATTGCGAAGCTAAATAAGATATCCAGTAAGCGGAGCTTTGCTTCGCTGTAGGACATTGCCTAAAACATTGACTAGATGTCGCCGACTATAAATCGTCATTAGGGGGTGAGGTTTGATTTGAGTAAGTTTAGAAAACCGCTGTTAGCGTTTATGTCGGGGGCGATTTTGATGACGGCTTGTCTAATGACAGCTTGCACAACTTTGGATAATAATGAAGACAATACAGACGGTGGCACGAAAGAATCGGAAGAATTGGAAGGTTCAGAAGAAGGTGTTCAAGTCCTGTTCTCGCATGAAGCAGGGTTTCATGACACACGAATCGAGCTTACACTTTCATCAAGCGAACCAGATGCAACGGTCTTTTTCACCGCTGATGGAAGCGTTCCATGCCCTGATGGTTCGGGGACTACTTCGGTGTTTAGTGATGGGGATTTAATCGAAATCGAACCGCCACGCCCGAGAAATGGGTTTAATCACGTTGATGTGCTTAGTGTCAGTGCGATTGCGGTTACTGGTGAATCTAGCGAGCGCGAAACTTCACGAATTTTCGTGCAAACTTTCATTAGCGGAACAGGCGTTTTTGAGCGGTTCGGCGATGAAGTTCTTGTATTTGCATTAACGACTGACCCTCACGGTCTGTTTGACCATTATGACGGAATTTTTGTTGAAGGGATTGACCGTCAACGCTGGCGGGAGGAAAATCCGGGGCAATCGCCGATTCCGCCGTCACCAGCGAATTTTAATCGCAGAGGCAGAGAATCCGAGCGGGAAGTTCATGTTGAAATGTTCGATAGTAGCGGTGAAATGCACATTTCGCAAAGGGCTGGAATGCGGGTTCGCGGTGGCTGGTCGAGAGCGTCAACACAAAAATCAATCGGTTTGATTGCAAGGCGTGAATACGGTGATAGACATACGTTCAGATTTCCGTTTTTCGCTAACGAACTTGATTTAAACGATGAAGTTATAGATAGATATCGCAGAATCAGGCTTCGTAACGGTGGAAATGATAGAGAAAATGCGACGATTCGTGACGAACTGGGGCATACATTATTCAGACAAGCGGGGCTTCCGGATACTCAATCTCACGTACCAGGGGCAGTGTTCTTAAACGGTGAGTATTATGGAGCTGTGTGGGTGAAATCCCCTCTAACCGAAAATCACTGGGCGAGGCGATACGGTAGCATTTCGGATAATTTTGAGATTTTGAGCGAGTGTGAGCTTGGTTTAGATGGCGAACCACGTGCGGTTGATGATTGGGCGGAGTTTCGTGAACTGTTTGCTCTCCCTGAAGATGAGAGTGCAGATGTAGGCGAACGACTGACTAATCAAGCTAACTGGGAGGAATTTAACTCTCGTGTTTGTATAGATAACTTGATGTTGTATTATGCTATGCAGCTCTATATCGCTAATGAAGACTGGCCCGGTGGTAATATGCAAATGTGGCGGTATTTTGAGAGCGAGGAATCAGAACCAATCGGGACACGGCACGAACTGCTCGATGGGAGATGGAGATTCATTGCACAAGATATTGAGTTTGCATGGAATCTCTATGACCGAGGGACGGTTGACCTAAACTCAATCGAAACTGTTCGGACGGGGCATAATCAGATGGGCGGGCAATCACAACTTCTGGACGCACTTCTTGAGAGAGAAGATATGCGGCAAAAGCTCGCTGAAACTCTGGTTGAACTGATGGAAGGTGTGTTTGCGCCAGATAATGTCATTTCAACCATGGATAGTTTGATTGCACTCAATCGCAATGAAATCCGATACGCACTTGAAGCCGATTTGTTCTACCCTGATAACGAACATTGGCCGAATGAGTTCAGTATGCAGGATAGCCAAAACTTAATTCGAGCTTTTGCAAGGCGACGAGCCGAATATATGGTAAGGTTTATTTATGAAAGCCTTGGTATTTCGGTTGAACTATCAGGGTAACCCGACTAAGACTTTGTCGGTTGAATATTATTGTTATTAATTTGTAAGCACAAATTAAAATAAAAAATTAAAGTTGGAGGTAAATTAACATGAAGAAAAGCACAAAAAACAAGTCGCTTCTCAAAGTTATTACTGTTGTGACGATGTTCGCAATGGTGATTTCGATGAGTGCTGAAACCCCGTTTCAGTCACCTTTTGTGGGCGAGCTTGTGGGTGATTTCGTTGGTTCGGTGTATGCTAATGATGATGCGTACGGCGACCCTGATGATGACCCACGCAGACCAAATTTCTACGCACCACCCGCAGGGGTGACTCTTAACAGCAGACCAGCACGTGCAGTAGGTCCTGCTGGTGCCCCTGCAGCGAGACCCGCTATGGCTGGGAATACAATCCCAGGTGGCGAAAGGGTTCCTGCTGGATTCTTCCCAGGGACTGGGACAACTGCTGTTGAACTTAGACATAGAGAAGGTTGGCAGATTATCTACACAGTTTCTGTGGCACGTGATAATGAAACCATGCCTTTGAACACGCCTTCTCCTGGTGTGAACTTTGACCACGCACGTTTAGCACGTCATAACGGTGGTGTAAGCCCGCTTTTGACTGCACGTTGCGGTGGTGCTGACCCTAACAGTGCGATTGCTTCTAATCGTTGCGATAACTGCTTTAACAGGCTGTATAGAGCACCTTGTAGAAGAATCAGACCGGTACACCCTCCGCAACGTAATCCTGCGGCAGGTACACCAGTAGCTTCTGGTCGTTTGATTACTTTCCCTAACGATGCTTGTGCAATTAGCATTAGCATGGTTGCTGTTAATCCAGCTGGTGGTTATTCTGATGTAATCACACGTTCATGGATTAACATTGGTAAGTATGACTTCTATTTTAATGAAGATTTAGACCCAGTAAGCCAACCTTTGATTTTCCACATCAATTCAGATGCACGTGAAATTTTCCACAGTGCTGACACAAGTACTGCTGTGTCTGTTATAGGTGTTGACCGTGCTGAGTGGGTTACTCGTTATATCGCAATTAACGCTTCACTTGCTGATAATGCGGCAACCCGCACAAATATCCGAAACCAAATGGGTTCACCGATTTTGCAAGGTAACTACCCACCACTTCTACCTGCTGGTTTTACTCGTAGAGGTAGAGGTTCTTCTGAAATTGCTGCCCATGTTGAAATTTTCAACCACTTAGGTAACCGAATTGCCAATCAAAGAGCTGGTATGAGAATTAAAGGTGGTTGGTCGCGTGCGACTTTTGTGAATGAGCAAAAAACATGGGAGTTCTATGCTAATGACAACTATGGCGATAGAAACAACTTCTTATGGCCTCTTTTTGGGCAATTAAACGCACAAGATGGAAACCTTATGCACAGATTCCGTAGATTCAGAATTAGAAACGGCGGTTCTGACCGTGAAGGTACTTTTATGCGTGATGAACTAGCTCATGATTTAGCAAGGCTTTCTGGTTACCCAGATATGCAAAATCATAGACCAGGTGTTGTGTTCCTTAACGGTGCATACTATGGTATGGTTTGGCTAAAATCACCTCGTACTGAAGACCACTGGAGAAGATTCTACGGTGGTAGAACTGATGCTTTTGAAAAAATCGGTCCAAATGAAATGGGTCGTGATACGTGTGGTAGGGGCGGATGTCTAAGGGTGTTATCAACAGGGCAATCAAGTTTTACACGCCCTGCACCTGGTACACGTACTTTATCTGGCACAACTTTTACTGACCCTCACAGCGGTAGCCCTGCTTCGGTTCAACACCCTGCAGTTTGTGCCCAAGGCACTTGTGGTAGGATTGACTGTAGTGACTTCCACTCGAGCTTTAACCCAGGGTGTGCCCCTGGTGTCGGTAACTGTCGTGGTGTGACATCGTGGGCACAGGTTACTAACCTGCTTGCGGGTTCAAGCAGACCTAACGGCCCTAACGGCGATGAAATTTTTAATGCTCCAGTTACGGCTAACCTTACAAATGCAGCTGCATGGGATGAATTTAGCCGTATTGTAAACGTTGATAGTGTAATTCGTTATTATTCACTTCAAATTTTTGCCGCAAACGTTGACTGGCCTTCAAACAACGTTGAAATGTGGAGATATTTCCCGATTTGTGCAAACGGTAATGACCATCAACCTGGTGACGTTTGTGACATCCCAGGTTGTGAAATCGCAGCTATTAGAGCTGGAACGCTTCACCCATACCTTGATGGAAGATGGAACATGGTCGCACAAGACCTTGAGTTCGGATGGGGGCACTTTATGCAGGGTGCACCAATCGCAAATGCAACTCACCCAACTTCTAACACGATTCATGCGCTCATTAACAGAACAGGTACAGATTTCCACGTACCTGGGGCGTTGCCATCAGATTCTTATTATGAACGTGATAGCCCTTATCGTTTCCACTTTAACGCAATGCCACGTACTTCACTTATGATTCCTTCGCTTATGCAAAGACCAGATATGAGAGCGGCGTTCGCAAATGCACTTAATGATTTGCGCGAAAACTCTCACGGTTGGATTATTTGGTGTAATGATGCAGAGGAAATGGTTCCAGGGCCTGCTCAACTTGTTCGTAGCCACTTGGCATACGTAATCGAAGAAGAACACAGAAGAATGGCTGGACAATCACGTACTGGAACGCTTTCGACTAACACCGCTCACCACGCCGCTGGTAGACAAACTGGTAGAGGTGCTGGAGGTGCTCCACACTGGACAGATGAAAACTGGGATTTAGCACGTCAACGTTCACCACGTGACACAATCAGAATTTCTGAGCTTCCACGTGCTGGAGGTGTTGTTAGCCCTCATAACCAATCACCGGCTTTCCCACATCCTCACGGATTATTTAACGCATGGGCTATAGATGAACGTGATCAAGACTGGGGATTTGATACCCACTACGCAGAGTTCCCAGGTCAGTTACATTTGTTATACTTCTTGTACAGACGTTCGTGGGAGCTTAGAGACCATATTGCAGAACCATTTGTACCTGGTCGCCCACAGTCTCAAATAAGCAATAGCACACCAGCTACTGGTCTTGGTCTCGCTGACTCAGCAAGACAAGAGGTTTGGGCTGGAATTAGTGGCAATATCCCGTGGGAACGTGGCGGAGACGCTACTTTGAATACTCTAACTTTTGGTCTTCTTGAACCTCAAGCATTAGGTGCTGCATGGTGCAATGAAACCGATCGCTCAAGAGACCCTCGTATCAGAGGTGAAGTTCACCAAGGATTCCACTTTGCAGCTGGAACGAGAATCCCTCTAACAATCAGACCATGGGCTGGATTTAGAATCCAAAACATCTCTGGCGAAAACTTAATTGGTGCTGCGGACGCAATCGGACAATCAATTCCACAAAGACTTTATGTAACTGGTGCTTCTAACATCTATATCCAGTTTGAGCGTATTCCTGAAGGTATTCACGGTCATGGCTTGCCACACGTAAGCACGATTCAAGCTAACCGTGGCGGTCCTAACGATGGCGGTAACTGGATTGAAATTACAAACAGTACGGCTGCTCCTCTTTCAACACGTGGTCTATACCTCTCTGATAACTGGGACGGTCAAGACGAAGATACAGCTGACCATGACAGAATCTTTGACTTTAGATGGAGAATGCCTGCATTCATCATTGACCCAGGTCAAACAGTATTCCTTCAAACAAATAATACTAATGAAACTCGTCACACAGCTCTCAAACACGCACAAACGAACTTTGGTATTACGTTCGGCGAACGTATAAGGATTGCAGACTCGGCAGGTAACGTAATTCAAAGAGTTGAGGTTTCTCGTATGACTTCGAGCGAAGCTCAACAACGTAACCCTGACGGTAACTGGAGAATTGTTGATTGGGCAGACCAATCACGTAATCAAGGTAACGCACCTGGTATGGGTGTAGGCGTTCCATGTACTGGAACTTGCCAAACTTGCGGATGCCCAATCTGCTTCCCGCCTGCTGGGCGTTGCGATATCTCGACTTGCTTCAGATGCTTCCCACCAGCACACCCACCACTCTTTAACTTGAACACAACCCCTGCTACTGCACTCTTAAACCTAAACGGCGCTGGAGGAAGTGCTTCGGGTCAAGTTGCGGCATTCCCATGGCTAACCAGAAATGGTTCGGCTGAACCGTTTAATGTTAATGCGACACCTACGGCTATTACGATTACTAACCGTGGAGGTTCGGCACAAGGCGTACAATTTAGGTTGAACGCAATCACTTCACCACGCCCTGCTGGACAGTATACGTTCACGATTACTGGAACACTTGCAGGTGGCGGTCACCCAGGTCGTCAAGTAGCAATCCGCGTAGGCGGTAGTAGCGGTGAAATTGTTGGTCAAACAACTACTGGCGCAGGTGGAGCGTTTACTGTAACTGCCACTCTAACCGGTGCACAAGTTGCTTCGCTCGATTCCCCAGGTCACGCTACTCGTGGTAGGAGCTTGGCGCTCTGGACTGCTGACGGTAATGACAACCTAACAATCACTCAAATGACAATTACGAGAGACTAAAGCAAAACAAGAGGATTCCCCGCAAAACGGGCTTTGCTCCCATATTACCCAAAACCCCCCACACTTTCAAAGAATTGAAGTGTGGGGGTTTTGTTGACAAAATCGAAATTGCGTGATATAATGGTATAAATTAAGAAGGAGGTGGAAACATGGCTCAAACTGAAACTCGTCATGCCGAAAAAAGTAGCCTTTTCAAGCTAATGATGACTGAATATACTGGTGATGTTCAAACGCAAATTGCACATCAACGTTCGATTATGGAACCTGAAGATGTAGAAATCGTCGAAAAAGAATTTAATGCGTGGAAAGAAAAATTGGAAAGCAAAAAATCATAAATTACCCACTCGCTCCTCCAGCTCTTGTCTTTGCAAAACAAGAGCTAATCCCTACGAGGTGGCAGAAGCCCATCAAGGGCGGGCTTTGCCCGCTCGACTGGGTACGCCGCCTCTGCGGGACGCGCTCTTGTTTTGCTCACCGTCGAGCTAATCCCTACGAGACGGCAAAGCCGCCTCTGCGGGACGCGCTCTTGTTTTGCTTCACTAATCAAACCAAGCATTAATCTGGAACTCGCCACCTAAATTGCTAATACAAATCAGTGTTTTTTTCATAACCGCTCGAAATAAAGGCGAATTCTTACACTTGATGACTAATCTATATCGGAATTTTCCATAAATATTTCCTATTCCGTTTTTGACTGGACCTAAAACTCGAACTGGTAGAGGAGTCTCACGCCCTGAATTAGCTTCGGCTAATATTTCCCCGAAAATCTTAACCGTTTCAAAGGCGGTTTTCGCCACGAGTGGTTCAAATACACCCGAAATCTCAACTATGCAGAGTTCGCAAAAAGGTGGGAATAATAGTGCTTTGCGAATTGCTTCTTCTTCGGCGTAAAAGCCGCGATAGTCCTGCTTTGCGGCTAAGCGTAAGACATAGTGGTCTGGCGTAAAAGTCTGCAAAAACGCTGTTCCGATTTTGTCACCACGCCCTGCTCTGCCGACCACTTGTGTAATCAAAGAAAACGTGCGTTCATATCCAATATAGTCTCCGGCGTAGAGAGAGTTGTCAATTAGCAGAATGCCAACAAGTGTTACGTTTGGGAAATCCAGCCCCTTTGCTACCATCTGTGTGCCAACCATAATGTCGTATTCGCCTTTGCCAAAACTCCCGAATCCTTTTTCATACGCACCTTTGGTCATTGTCGTATCTGCATCCATCCGCAGGATTCGGGCGTTCGGAAATCGCTCCAACAATTCATCTTGAATGCGTTGAGTTCCAGTTCCAGTGCTATGCAGAGTAGCCTCACCACATTTGCTACAACTCTCCGAACTCGCCACATTAAAATCGCAATAATGACAGCGGAGGCGGTTTCCTGCTTTATGAAAAGTCAACGCAATCCCGCAATGCGGACACGTTGCAACTTCTCTACAACTCTGGCAGCATACAAAAGTGTGATAACCCCTACGATTTAGAAGTAGTAAAGATTGTTCGCCCCGTTCAAGGTTTGTTTGCAAAGCTGTGATTAGTTCGTCGCTAAAGTTGCTTTCGTTCCCAGTTGCCCGCTCTAACTGCATATCAATTATGCGAACATCAGGGAGTGCATTTTCAGAATACCGCTTGTCCATCTGAAAAAGCGTATATTTCTCGATTTTTGCTTTGCGATAGCTATCCATGCTCGGTGTAGCAGAGGCTAACAGTAACAGCGATTTATGATAAAAACACCGCTGTTTTGCAACATCTCTAACATGATAACGTGGGCTACGTTCAGATTTATAGGTGTGTTCGCCCTCCTCATCAATCACAATAAGCCCGATTTGTTCCATCGGTGCAAAGACGGCACTGCGTGTCCCGAGTATGATTTTTGCTCTGCCTTCACGAATGCGTTTGTATTCTTCCCCGCGTTTTCTAAGCGACAGCCCTGAATGGATTACGGCGGCGTTTTGCCCGAAGTAACCTTCAAAAATCCTAATTGTTTGTGGAGTTAATGCGATTTCGGGAACTAAAATCAACGCTGATTTGCCTCGCAATAGGCATTCTCCAACCAACTTGATAAAAACTGATGTTTTCCCACTACCAGTAACCCCATGGAGCAGCGCACATTGGGGTGTAGGAGTGTCGAGTAATTCGACAAGCCCGTCAAAAGCGATTAACTGCTCGTCACTGAGTTCCAATTCGTCTACATTAAGCATTAAGTCGGGTGAGGTTGTATCTGGTTCTAATTCTGAAATTGGTTTCGACGATTCAACCAATATTCCTTTTTTGACTAGGTTCGTCACAACCGATGTGCTTACTCCACATAAATAGCAGAGTTCTTTAATACTCGCTGAACCGTTTTCAAGAGCTTGGATTACGCTTTTTTGCTTAGCTGTGGTGGTGGTTAAAATATCTGGTTCAAAATTTTCACTAAGGCTGACGATTTTGGTTGTATTGCCTTCCAGTTTACGACTAGCAGTCTTAGGGTCACGCAAAATCGGTGGCATAATACACCTGACAGCGTTATAATATGTACAAAAAGTATTCTCTTTTAGCCACTTAGCGAGATTTAACATCTCATCAGTCATATAAGCATAGTCGTCTAAAACTTCGCTAATCGGTTTTAGTGTTGGTAAATCTTTATTGTTGACATCGCCATCATCAATTGCTGTCTGAATTGATTTAACCGCAAATATCATACCCTCAATTCGACGAGTTCCCCGTCCAAAAGATACAAGCACACGCTTACCAGGTTGAACCAACGTAACGATTTCTGGCAAAACGGCGTAAGAATACAAACGGTCAAAAGCATAAAACGCTTTTTCGACAGCAACTAAAGCTATAAGTGATGGCATGGTTATACTACCATCAAGCAAAATCGGTTGTTCGTTCATAAGATTTGCTGATTTCACGCAAAATATAGTCGATTAAATCAAGAATAGGCTTGTCTTGTCGGTCTATTTTCCGCCATACTGCGTTGAAAATTTCTTAAATATCAACGGATATTCGCACAAA
>JGI24703J35330_11748315_pt1 | contig 13770 bp, 14 predicted proteins | sample TergutNt197P1_FD_35330 | JGI IMG/M metagenome (IMG submission 35330) | reverse complement strand
TGTTATAGTCCAACCTCTCTGTGATTTCTAGCATCAGGCGTACCGCTTCGCTTGCTTCAATTTTTACTTCTAATTCAAGTGGCAACATTAGTTGATACGGGGTTCGATTTGAGGTATGATTGCCTCGTTGTGATTTTTTTCTCATAATTAATTTTACAACAAAAAACGAGAGTTGCGTGATTTTTTTCACACTTCTCTCGCTTTTTTATTGGGGCTTAATGAGACAGCCCCTTGTACGTTGCGCTTGGCAGGAATCGAACCTGCGACCTACCGCTTAGGAGGCGGTTGCTCTATCCCCTGAGCTACAAACGCTCATCTTTGCACGAGGGAAGTATAAAGCAAAAACGCCGACTTTTCAACAGGCCTAAGAATTAAAATAATCTACTATGCCGAGATAAATGCCCCAGGCTATTTTTTCTTGGTAGCTTTCTTCTATTAGTTTGTTGCGTTCGCTGTAGTTTGTCATAAATCCGCATTCTACTAAGACAGCCGGCATGGCGGTTTGTTTTAGTACAAAGTAGTTATCGTTGGCCTTTGGATGGAATTTGTTTGATGGGTCCACAAATTCGCATAGGCGGTTTTGTATGGTAGTGGCCAACTTTTCGCTGTTATCGGATTGGTTAAAGTAAAAGGTCTGCGCGCCGTGTACATTTGGGCTGCTGTATGCATTTTGATGAATGCTTACAAAGATGTCTGCGTGGCTGGAGTTTGCGATTATGCGCCTAGCGTGCATGTCGCTTTGTTTGCTTTTGCCCAGTTCTGTATCCTCAAGGCGTGTTACGATTACTGTTGCTCCACCTTGCTCTAAGTGGGTTTGCAGTTTTTTTGCAATGCTTAGATTTATGTTTTTTTCTTCTATTTTGCCTGTGACTTTACCGGGGTCCCAACCTCCGTGACCTGCGTCCAACACAATAACTTTGCGAGAAAGGGGCATTGCATATACTGTCGTTGTGTTAAACATAGAAAAAAGCAAGAGACATATATATAATTTTTTCAACATAAAAAACCGCCTCAATAATTTATTTTTTCGTTATAATCGAAAATAATATTAGCAAAGCGGGGCGATTTTATGCACTATTTTTTCAAAAACTTCGGATTGATTTAGTTTTTTTGTCTGGATTGTTATTATGTTTTCTGTTTCACGAAGGCGTTCGAGGGTTGAAATATAGCGGGTGCGTAGGGCTTTTAGCTTGTCGATTTTTTCAAAAATACTGATTTCTGTGCGGTTGGCGGTTATTCTCTTCATGCATTCTTCGGGAAGTGCGTCCAGATATATAACAACGTCGGGCTTTTTTGCGGGTGGATTCATAACCGAGTGGTTATACATGAGAATTCGCTCGAAAAGCTCAGGTGTTTTTCCTTGGTATACCAAATTGGAATAATAATAACGGTCGCAGACTACATATTCTCCACGAGATAGGGCTGGCTCGATTTTTTCTTTGTAATGCTGGAGGTGTTCTGCGGCAAAGAGTAAGGAGAGTGCCTCGTTGTCCACAGAAAATGCACCCTTCGTCGTCTCACGAGCGAGTGTGCCGATTGCACCGTTGCTTGGTTGGTTTGTGATGAGGCATGTGGCTCCTCTTTTTGTCAGCCACTCTCCGAGGCGGCGGGTTTGTGTGGATTTTCCGCTTCCATCGAGTCCTTCTATTACTATAAACATCGTACCATCTCCTAAAAAAGAAGCCCTTTTGGAGGGACAACCTGTGTAGGTCGCCAAATCCAAAAGGGCTACGGATTCACTGTGCTTTTAAAATGTTTGGAACTGTCAAAAACGTACTTCTTATATAAATAGTCTTTGCCAGTCTTTCCAAAGACTAAGCGCGAACCACGTTGGCGGCTTGTGGGCCTTTAGCACCTTGTACTACTTCAAACTGAACTTCTTGACCTTCTTCGAGGGTTTTGAAGCCTTCTGTTTGGATGGCAGAGAAGTGAACGAATACGTCATCTTCGCCTTGGATAGAGATAAACCCATATCCTTTTTCTGCATTGAACCACTTTACTGTACCTGTTTTCATAAATCCTCCTACGGATGTAAAAAATGTATTGCCCGCGCACAATATCATGCGATATAAAAAATGTCAAATATTTTACAGAATAAAACCGCCAAAAACACATAGCGGGAAATGCAATGTCGTTAAACACACGTTCGTATATCATTTTTTTCACAATTATTATAAGATGGCTCCGCTGATGGCATGAGGACTAAGGTCAGGCAGGGTAGGGGCGCGAAAATGAAACAAGGCTCAAAAACTGATGAAATTTGTTTGGTCAAAGTTTTGCGCCATATAGGCGATTTGCGAGATTGTTTGGCGCATTTTGAGATAAACACGCATAAGGATTTTGAATCACGAAGGCTCGCACAATTTGCGACCACGCAGATTATTACGATAATCCATGGTCTGAAAAAAAGCATCAAGCCGGAAACATTAGAAAAAACACCCGAGTTTAATAAAATAAAAATAGCGGGCGCACGCAATGTAGCCAGTCATGAGTATGATAAGGTCAATTTTAGGATGATTTTTGACATTTGCACGATGCTGACGAGCAAAAAGGTATCTGCCGAAATAAGGGGAGTGCTTAAAAATGTTGTCTGATATCATGGAAACTATAAGAAACACAGTGTTGCGAGCCGCCCCAAACTATCCATGTATCAGTCGAGTCGGAGTGTTTGGCTCATGCGCGAGGGGCGACTTTGATTTTAATGATGACGTGGATATACTGTATGACTATGATTATGAGGCGGCGGATGCGACACAGCAGTTTTTATCATTTGTAGAAGAATTTCTTGTTGACTTAAAGCCATTGGATGCCGATTTTATATTCATAGATGATTTGTTAAAGTCAAATGACGTAGAGTTTAAAAAAAATGTAATGAAAGATATTGTTTGGGTTTATAAGGGGGAGACAAAATGAAAAAAATATTTCTGCTAACTGTGGTGCTGTTGGGATTGCTGGTTATTATGCCTGTGACGGCTTTGGGTGGAACGGTTAATTTGCCTGTCACCAGCATGTCACTCTTCAACAATTTTTGGCAGACATATAAGCCTATGAACTTGAACGACGAGGTTAGGTTGTTTCCGGAACGAGGAGCCTCCCATGTACCTATTGCCGAAGATATTGTGTGGAGTGTGATTAGCACTACAACCACGGGACCCGGTACACTTTCCAACAACTCTGTCGGAGAAGAAAATATCATACCGGAAAATATTTTGCTTGTTACGGGTGATGGGCAGGGTACAGTGCGTTTGCGTGCGACGCTTCCGGGTGGGGGTGCAGGCGGTGCTGATTTTGTTCGTACTTTTGACATTACATTCGGTGAGGCAGGCATTACTGCGGAGATGGGCGGGCTTTCGCCGTTATTTGTTGGTGTGCTCGTTAATGCGCAAGTGCTTTTTACATTAGAAGGCGGCTATTTCGCAGAAGACATATTTCCCTCTGATTTTTGGGTTACAGGTTTGCCGGCGGGACTTACTGCTGCACCTGCGGAGCGTGTTAACAATACAGTTGTAGCAATTGATATTACGGGTACGCCCATACGCTCTACAAGCACTGAAATGGAACTGGTCGTGCCACGCAGCATTCATTCCAGAAATTTAAGACAAGGAATTGTCAACATTCCTGTGTTTACTCCATATGGTCTCCATGTGGGTAATGTCGCGGCAAGCTCAGGCGTTTGGCCGCGAGAGGTTACTTTCGACTTGAATCCGTATGGCGTTATGCATCGTGATTTTGTCGCCCAGCTTAATACACTGGATTTTAATTTTAATACATTGAGGTATGGCACGGTAGATTTGCGTGAGTTTACGGACTTTACGCGCAATCCTGTTAATCCCTATTCGTTTACAATAAACAGGTCGTTCTTAGCAAGATTGCCCATTGGCAATTGGGATTTGACTTTTGTAGTAAACCGCGGCGCAAACCCGGTTGTGACCATGAACATCATAGATACATCCTTGCCGGATGAGCCACTGCCCCCGATTGCTATAGGCCCGCATCCCGAGCCACCTATGCCACCTAGACAACCTGATGAAGGATTTTTCTTTTTGACGGGTGGTGCTGCTATTAATATGAGTAATCTTCGCTGGGATTTGAATAGGGCAAGGGTTACACCGGAGATTGTTGACGATATTGCCTCTGTGACTATACGTGCTGATGTTTTGGCTAATCTGCAAGGTGATTTTGATATTGTCACCCCGATTGTAAGGCTTAGGATTCCGTCTAATTTTTTTGACATAATATGGGGTGGAAGGGCGGCCATAGCGGCACGAGGGCTACACACAAACCAAGTAGATGTAAGAATAAGCCTTATCAATAGGAGTAATGACTCCGCTAGGACAACCATGTTTTCTGCCATCTATCCTGATGGCGAGTTACTCTCGCCTCTGGTAGAGCTAAAGGTGGAATTGCTTTTTGCCGATAGCGGTGAGGTGTTTTTTGTTGCAGAAGAATTTACCCGACCATTGCATATGGTTTTCACGATAATGAATACTGCGGGGCATATGCGGCCTGCGGGCGTAAGGTTTGCTCGTGCTTGGTTGGAGTTTATTCCGTTCCGTTCGCCTTCGCCCAATGAAATTGTTACCGGGACTATTTTCCCGGGAGTTCAGGCAATCATGCATAACAGGGCGCGGTTTGATGATATGCACTCTGCGCATTGGGGCTTTTTGCAATCTTATACCGCGGCTTATTCCGGAATCGTCGCACCCATGGAGCATTTGCATCCGGATACACCGATTACGCGGGGAGAGTTTGCGCAGTTGCTTTCTTTTGCAATGCAGTTGCCGCGCATGGACGCTGATTTTTCCGGATTTGTGGATGTTTTGCCGCCTAATGTTTTCTTTGACGGCGTGAGCAGGGTCTTCGCTGCGGGCTTGTTGGGGTCTTATCAAAGTGGTGCTAGGTTTAATCCAAACGCCATCATCACACGAGAAGAAATTGCGGCGATGACAGGGCGGGCTTTAATCCAAAATCGTCCTGCTACGACACCACAAAATCGTCCATTAAGTGCAGAGTTCACTGATTCCGTATTCATTAGTCCGCATTTATTGCCATATGTACAAGAAACTGTAAACCACAGAGTTATGATAGGTTATCCCGACCGCTCATTCCGTCCACAGGTCGAGGGTACAAGGATATATGCACTGGAGGCTGTGGTTAGCCTTGTGCGAGTGCTTGGGCTAATCGACGAAAATTAGAGAGGAAGTTTTTTATGGAATACGTAACATTAAACACGGGAGAAAAAATGCCGATGCTTGGGCTCGGTGTTTTTCGTGTAGAAAGTGATGGAGATGGTGTAGGTACGATGTTATACGCCATGCAGGAAGCGGGATATAGAAGTATAGATACTGCGTCGGCATATGACAATGAAACAATCGTGGGAGAAGCAGTTAGAAAAAGTGGCATAGACCGCAGTGAGCTTTTTATTACAACAAAGTTATCCAATCCGGAACAGCGAGAGGGTAATGTAGAGGCCGCCTTTGAGCAAAGCCTAAAAAATCTGGGCATGGACTATGTAGACTTATACCTAATCCACTGGCCTGTCCCCGAAGCGTTTGTGGACTCGTGGCTTGCTATGGAAAAAATTTACAAGAGCGGTCGCGCACGCGCCATAGGTGTGAGCAATTTTAATGCGCATCACATCGACAAGTTGAAAAAAGTATGGAGTGTCGTCCCCACACTAAACCAAGTAGAAATGCATCCATTGCTTACCCAAAAAGCCCTCGTGCAAAAGTGCAAGGATGAAGGAATAGCCCCACAGAGCTGGAGTCCGTTGGGCGGGAGTAAGGATTTAGACTTTAAAGGTAATCTGCTGGCGAATGAAGTATTGGTGAAAATTGCAGAAAAATACGGCAAGTCTACCGCACAAGTAATCCTGCGCTGGAATATTGAGCTGGGCATCGTTACCATCCCAAAATCCGTTACACCCGCAAGGATAAAATCCAATATTGATTTGTTTGACTTTTCACTTACGGCAGACGAGGTCGCTTTAATAGACGGACTCGATGCAGGGCATCGCACAGGCCCTGACCCTGATACATTCCATGGAACTTTTTAATCAAATTTGCGTTGTAATAAGTAATACGCAAAAGAGGTGTCGGCATGGAGTGTGGGATTGATTTTTCTTCGTATTACGATGGCGAAGCAGATAACGCAGAAAAAATAAGCGCGCATTTGGCAGATTGCATTGCTTGTGCGCGTGAGTATGATGATTTTGTTAGATTTATGAGCGAAATAAAGAGTTTGCCCGAGCCGCTTTTGCCCTCGGGTTTTTCTGATGTATTGCTACGCGCTGTACATCATGATGTTTGTGTGCGGCGTAGACGTAGGAAGAATTTGACTTTTGGGCAATTTTCTCTTGTGGCGGCGGCCTCGGTTTTATTTGCTGTTGTGGTTGGGATTATGGGTTTTGATACAGCCGGTGATGGGTTTGAATATATGGCGAGTAGCATAGAGATACAGGGCTTATCTGCGGACATAGGCGGCGGATGGGCTTTTGATGATGCCGATGATGACATTTTTGTTCGGGGAGAGGGAGAAAGTGGATTTGATTTTGATATTGTAGAGTCGAGGTTACGAGTATTGCACGATGTACAGGTTGTACATGATATTCAAGATATACCCACACAGCAGTCTTATCAAAGCTTCGTCGGATATGTGGCTCTTGCGGTCATCGCGGTTTTTGCTGTAGTCGGTGTGATTTTTATGCAAATAAGAAAGAGTGAAAGATAATGCCGTTTGACGGAGTGACCCTTGCAGGGATTGTGCATGAGTTGTCCTTGTTGGAAGGTGGGCGCGTGGACAAAATTTCACAGCCGGAGCGTGACGAGATTTATTTGAATATTCGCGCAAGGGGTGCCAATCACCGCGTTTTGCTCACTGCTAACGCAAACTCGCCGCGTATCGGATTTACATCACAGAGTAAGGCAAGTCCATTGCAAGCCCCTATGTTTTGTATGGTTTTGCGAAAGCATATAAGTGGTGGCAAAATCATCGCAATACTACAGCCTGACTTTGAGCGAATCGTTGAAATCCGCATAGAAGCCCTTGATGAAATGGGCGACCGTTCGGAAAAAACCATCATATTGGAAATCATGGGCAGGCATAGCAATATAATGTTGTGTGATGCAAATGGGCGTGTGTTGGATGCGATAAAGCATGTTCCGCCGTCGGTTAGTGCGGTGAGGCCGATTTTACCGGGAGTGACATATTCACGGCCACCTTCTCAAGGCAAACAAAATCCACTCGCTGTCACCGAGGACACTCCATTGGCTGTTCCGTTGTATAAAAATTTTACCGGAATTAGCCCTGTAATGTCCGAAGAAATTTGCCATAGAGCTACGCTTACAAGTCTCAATGAGGCTTTTTTTTCCGTTTTCCAACAAATAAAAGCAAATAGCTTTGACTGCGCCATCTATCGTGACGATGACGGCAAAGCCTATGATATTGCAGTCTTGCCGTTTTCTGTTTTTGGGCATCTTTCGCGGGAAAAGTATGACTCTGCCTCTCGTATGTTGGAGGATTTTTATTTGCAGCGCACGGAGACTTTTCGTATAGGTCAAAAAACAGCGGACATGCGCAAGCTAATCAATACACATCTTGAACGTTGTCGCAAAAAGGCGGTAGTGTTTGAAAAAACACTGGATGATATAAAAAATCGAGATGACCATCGTATCAACGGGGAGCTTATAACCGCATATCTTTATATGATAAAAAGCGGCATAAAATCTTTTATTGCAGAAAATTTTTATGACGATAATAAGCCTGTCGAAATTGCTCTTGACCCACAGCTTACGCCTTCCGAAAATGCACAAAAGTATTTTAAGTTATATAATAAGCAAAAACGCGCTTACGCGGCATTGCAAGACCAAATAGAGAGCAACAATACCGATATCGTATATCTGGAGAGTATTGCTGTGGCGATGGAAACAGTAATAGACGAGGCGGATATATCTGAAATCCGTGCAGAACTTGCAGAACAAGGTTTTATAAAAAAGCGTGGCTCTGCAAAAAAAGTTGCTTCTGCCGCAAAGCCCTTAAAATATATTGTCGATGGTTTTGACATATATGTGGGAAAAAACAATACACAAAACGATTACCTTACTATGAAAATGGCAAAAAATAACGATATATGGTTTCACACAAAGGACATAGCAGGTTCGCATGTCATATTGGTAACACGCGGGCGAGAGCCTTCGGAAATTGCAATAAAAGAAGCCGCAAACTTAGCTGCATATAATAGTCGCGCTCGTGCTTCAGGAAATGTTCCTGTAGATTATGTAGCTAAAAAGCATGTGAAAAAACCCGCAGGTGCAAAGCCCGGATATGTAATCTATGACTATTACAAAACAATATATGTGACACCGCAAAAAACGGTAATAAACAAGGGGATATAACTTCTGTAAATCCCCAAATTCCCAAGGAGGACATGATGAAAAAGTTAGTAATGTTACTATTTGCAGTGATGGTTATATTTGCTGCTTGCTCCAATAACAACGACAGGCCTCAAAATGACAATGAGACATTGCCCGAGCAATTCTATGAGCCGGGCGGGCCGATAGAATTTATAGAGGCAGATGAGGGCGACCGGCTAGTGCATCCTGCATTGCTTGATGCTTTGCGATTATTCCCCGCATATACCAAAAATGATGCCCCCATATTGCCCAGAGGTAGCGGTACGGATAACATATTGCGTATAGGTGTAGGCTCCGCAAGTACACTTGTTGGGCTTTTTCTGGGTACACATGCTGTGGACGCTCATGACATCTCCATAAATGAACTCGCAGGCACATATCCTTTAGTCTCTTGGGATGCAAGCAATATATGGTCTCAAAACGGCATTGCAACATTTGAGTTTGATAGGACAGAAAATGTAGTTATCCTGAACATGCAAGAGGATGTTTATTGGCATGATGGTGTAGCACTTACTTTGGACGACCTTGTGTTTGCATATGAAATAATCGGACATGCCGACTATACGGGTACTCGTTTTTCGCCTGAGATGCAAGTGCCAAATGTGCGCGGCATCATGGAATATCACTCCGGTCAAGTGGATTATATCTCTGGGCTTGTGCTTTCTAATGATAACCGCACATTGCGTATTTACTATGTAGACCCACTCCCGCCAAGTGCATTATTTGTGGGTGCGCTTTGGCTTGAGCCTGTACCGCGTCATTGGTTGACCCCTGTTATAGAAGAAGTAGGTCATGGTGGTCTGCGTAGTCATATACGCGCACGCGACCAAGTTCTTGGCTTTGGGCCTTTTATCATAGAAACGGTGGTAGCAGAAGAGTCTGTATTCATGCTTCCCAATGACAACTACCGACAGGGCGCACCCCTTGTGGACGGTGTGTTGGTGGAGCTTTTGCCGTTTAATATGGTGCCTTCGGCTATGCGTGCGGGTGATTTTGATATTGCATCCTATCAGACAACAAATTTCGGCGAGTTTTTGTCGATGAATCCTTCAAACTATAGATTGTATGGTTGGCCGGCAGGCACTGTGACAATTATTAATTTTCGTATGGGCGAATTTGGCGAAGCTGAAACAGATGACGAAGGTAATGTGATAAGCGAAGCTCGTGTAAGGTTGCGTGACGATGACCATCCTATTATGAATGTCGCTATCCGTCGCGCTTTGGCATATACTATGGACCGTGCAACCGTCGCGCATACCATCGGGCACGACTTGTGGATACCCGCACCTTCCATCCTTCATCCGTTTAACGCAGGGATGTTTATTGACACAAATCAACGAGGCTTTGTATTCGACCCGGAACTCGCTAACAGAATCCTCGATGAGGCAGGTTTTACGGAGCGCGACACGGAGGGCTACAGACTCGATTTGAGCGGCGAACATATGGTGTTTATATATGGCCAACATTCTAATCCTACAAATGACATGTTTGTTCCGCTTAACATCCAAAACTGGAGGGAAATCGGCCTGCGTGTAGAAATGTTTGAGGGCGACTTTATGGATTGGGGTTTGTTAATGGACAATGTCGTTAGGACAGACGAGGTTGGTCCTGTTCATATTTTTGCTATGAGTTGGAGCCTTGGCAGAAACCCAAATCCTGTTTCTCTCTGGGCAGATACGACACAGTTTAATGCGCCACGTTATACATCCCCCGAGTTTGCACAAATCTTGTACGATATACAGTCAGAAAATGCATGGGATGCAGATTTTATTGCGGATGCATATGCCCGCTGGGAACGCTATTTTTATGAAAATGTACCCGCCATACCCTTTACGTGGAATCTCGACCTCGTAGCCGTAAACAATCGAGTAGCAAACTACAGCCGTGTACGTATAGATAATGGCCTCAACAAGCCCGGCAATATGACCATATCGACATGGGCTAACCATCTGATTGGTCTAACTGCCGGGACTCCCTATAGATAACTGAATCAATAAAATTTCCACGCCTATTTCAGGTGAGAGTAGCCCTGTTTTTATTTTTATGTCTGTGTCTTGGCAGTTTTCCAATGCGGTGATTAGGTCTTGTGTTGTAAAACGCTTGCCATGTAACAGGGCTTCTGTCACCACAAAGTCGCGTATGTTTAGCTCGCGGGCTATTGTTATGTTTGGGGCGTGTTTTTCTGCGTGGCATTTGCAAAGCAGTATAATACGCAGTTGGCGTATTATCATGGTTAGTATCATTATCGGGGATTCTTTTAGTGTTAACATGTCGCGGTACATATTTAGTGCATCGCTTGTACGGCCTGCTCCCATAGCTTTTGTCAGGTCAAAGATGCGGGACTCCAGGGTGGGGGTGCAGATGGCATTTACATCCTGTATGGTTATGTCGGGTTTGTCCGAGCAGTAGTGCAGTAGCTTTGTAGACTCATTGGATAGGGTGAGCATATTGTTTCCGCATGTGCGCAGCATGTGGTTGATTGTCGCACCGTTTATTGATTTGCCCTTAAACAAGCGGTTTAGCCATTTTGTCAAATCTGAAGGGGATAGGGGCCGGCAATCCATGGCGGCGTTAAGTTCTGCTGCTTTTTTGTATGAACGGGTGCGGCGGTCTATTTCTGATTCTATAAAGAGGAGGACGGTGTCGGGCGGAATTTTTTCCAGATAATCAGCGATTTTTTCGGATTCATCTTTTCTGCCGGTGGCAAATAATTTTGAATCTCGTACTATCAGTAGCCGTTTACCCGATGATTGTGAAAAAAACGGCACTGTTTCTGCCGCCATTATTATTTCTTCTACAGGGATGTTGCCGTCAAATATTGTTTTTTCTTCGCCCACCATTTTTGTGATTGCGGCAACATAGTGGTTTACCAAGAAACGCTCCTCGCCGTGTAAAAGATATAGATTTCTTAGTTCCATTTTAGTCTATCCTTTCAATGGAAAATATGTTATATTTTTGGTACATATTATGAAAGAGGTACAAAATGTTAAAAAGAACTGTCATAAAACTTAGCGGCGAAGCTATCGGATGCGAAACAGGCTACGATGACGTGGTTATTGCTTCTATAGTAAAACAAATTATACAGGTCGTTAGGGCAGGTACACAAGTAGCACTTGTCATCGGTGGCGGCAACTACTGGCGCGGTCGGCAAGCCGCACCCGAGATGGATAGGGTAAAGGCGGACCAGATGGGAATGCTCGCCACTGTAATGAACGCGCTGTACATCGCAGATATTTTTAGGCGTAACAAGCAAAAGGTGAAAATCGCTACGCCAATCACCATCGGTAATATCACCGCGCTTTATGATAAGGACACTGCCATCGAGTGGTTGGAAGAAGGTACTGTCGTGATTAATGCCGCGGGGCTTGGTCATCCGATGTTTTCTACAGACACAATCACTGCATTGCGTGCCGCAGAGCTGGAGGCAGAATGCATTTTGTACGCAAAAAACACAGATGGCGTATACGACTCCGACCCAAACAAAAACAGTGATGCAAAAAAATACAGCACACTAAGCTACCAAACTGCAATCTCGCAAAACCTAAACATCGCGGATATGACTGCGTTGCAGTTGGCGCAGGAGGCGGATATTCCGTCATATGTGTTTGAACTAAATGCAGAAAACAGCATAGTGGATGCATGTACAAACTATAAAAACTCTAGCGGCACTTATATAGATGTAAGTGCGGATGACATGTTAATGTGAATTTGGGAGGTATATGAGATGGACACAAAGAGTTATGAAAGCCGCATGAAAAAATCAATTGCGGTATTGGAAGAAGAATTTGCAACAATCCGTGTAGGCCGTGCAAACCCACGAGTTTTGGACCGGATTATGGTAAATTACTATGGTAGCGACGTACCGATAAGCCAAGTGGGTAATATCACTGTACCCGAGGCTCGCCTGTTGCAAATCGCGCCATGGGAAGCCAATATGCTAAAGGAAATCGAAAAAGCCATACAGTCATCCGACATTGGAATCAACCCAACAAATGACGGTAAGGTAATCCGACTTGTATTCCCTGAGCTGACAGAGGAGCGTCGCAAAGACCTCACAAAGGATGTAAAGAAAAAGGGCGAAGATGCAAAAGTATCTGTCCGCAACATCCGCCGTGACGCAATGGACGCATTTGCCAAAGCGCAAAAGAAAAGTGAAATCACCGAGGATGACCTAAAACAGCTTGAAAAAGAAATTCAAAAGCATACAGATAAATCTATAGAAGAACTCGATAAAAAGGTAGAAGCGAAAAACAAGGAAATAATGACAGTATGACGTTTGTAAAACGCGCAATCACTACAGTTGTCGGGATGCCGCTGGTCATTTTGTTGGTATATTTTGGTGGCGTACCGTTGCTTGTGGTCTGCGCGATTTTCGCGCTTGTTGGTTTGCGTGAGTTTTATCTTGCGTTTTCTAAAAAGGACAGAGGCATTCACATCATCGGGTATGTGGCGACGGTGGGATATTTTGCGGCTATTTATGTTTTTGGTGCGGGATACTGGTTGCTTATCGCACTTACGTTATTTATCATCATCGTGCAAACATGTCTGGTTGTGTTTTTTAGAAAACTGCCCATAAGCGAGTGTGTTTCTACCGTTTATGGCTTTCTTTATGTTCCGTTTTTGTTGTCGTTTCTTGTATTGGTGCGTGAACATACTCTGGGTCATTATTATGTGTGGCTCATTTTTACGGCTTCTTTTGGATGTGATACTTTTGCATATCTCACGGGGTCGCTTATTGGTAAAAATAAATTAAAAAATACGCCAAGCCCTTCTAAGTCCGTAGAGGGGCTTATTGGCGGTGTTGCGGGGGCTACTCTGATTGGATTAGCGTATGGGCTGGTGGTATCGCAGTTTTCCACCGACTATGGCCAGCGTATGGTTGTGATTGCTGTGGTGATTTCGTTTTTGGGTGCAATATTTTCTATTATCGGAGACCTTGCGGCTTCGGCGGTCAAAAGGCATTGTGAAATAAAAGATTTTGGCAATCTTTTCCCGGGGCATGGTGGTGTCATGGACAGAATCGACAGTATTGTTACTGTCGCGCCCATCGTGTATATGGTAATGAGCGTCATGGTTTGGAGTTTGTTGTGAAAATCGCGGTGCTTGGGGCTACCGGCTCAATAGGGACTCAGACGTTAGACGTTGTGCGGAATTGCTTGGGCGAAGAAGCGAAGGTCGTTGCGATGAGTGCGTTTTCCAATATGGATGCGTTTGGGCGGCTTGTGCAGGAGTTTTCACCGGAAGTAGTTTGGACACCCCATGATGGGACGGGAGAAGCCGGGTTGGCCGCTATGGCGGCGGAGTGCAGTGCTGATGTAGTGGTGAACGCGCTCGTAGGTGGTGCGGGGCTTGCACCTAC
>JGI24703J35330_11748316_pt1 | contig 13783 bp, 13 predicted proteins | sample TergutNt197P1_FD_35330 | JGI IMG/M metagenome (IMG submission 35330) | reverse complement strand
GCGCACAGTGAGCCGTAGGCGAACGTTTCCCGTGCGCAATTAGCGAACCGCTTACAAGGCATAGGCGGGGCGTTATTTCCTACCCTTGATTCGCGTTTGGAATGTGTCGTCAAAGTTTTGTTGTCATGCCCTAAAGAAATTTTTGGAATATGACGATATGTAAATCATAGGAATACATTTTTCTGCGGCATCGCCGCTGAGGGAGAAAATATTATGGATATAAGCAGCGTATCGCAATTAGTCAGCGGCGTAGGCAACCCCGCAAACCCAAGCGAGCAATCAAACTCTTTGCTTGAAGCCTTGCAATCTACCTCTGCACCCGAGGCCGGAGAAGGCGCAGGTACCGATTTTGGTGCGGCAGGCGCGTATCAACAAGGTCAACAGGCTGCAATGCCCGAAACCTTCGCCCCCGACACCGAGCGCGTGGCAGAACTTTGGAACAGCCATCAACAGCGCGTTAATTCCTTCCGTCAAATGATTGAAACCTTGCTTGGGCAACAAGCCGAACGCCAAAGTCTTGCCGACGGATGGTCACCACGCGACATCGAAATTACACCCGAAATGCGCGCCGACGCTGAAGCCATGATAGCCGAAGGCGGATATTTCAGCGTGGAAGAAACAGCCTCACGCATGTTAGATTTTGCCGTAGCCCTAACCGGCGGCGACCCTGCCCAAATTGATGTAATGCGCGACGCAGTGCAGCGCGGGTTCGACCAAGCCGAGCGCATGTTCGGCGGCGAACTTCCGCAGATTAGCCACGACACCCTTCAAGCCGTAATGGACGGTTTTGACGAATGGGCCGAGGCAGGCTCTGCATCTGCAATAACACTTCTGAACAGAGTGTAACATACAGCCGGCAAGCGAATGAAAAGGAGTGATTACCATGACCATTAACAATATAGCCAGAAATCAAATGAGCAATGCGATGATGCGTCTTTCAAGCGGCCAAAGAATCAACTCTGCGGCAGATGACGCAGCAGGGCTTGCAATAGTAGAAAACATGACCGCCCAGGTGCGCGGTTTAGACCAAGGCATACGCAACACGGCAGATATGCAAGCACTGGTACAGACTGCCGAAGGTGGCTTAGACCAAGTGGGCAACAGCCTGCAACGCATCCGCGAGTTAAGCGTGCAAGGGCTTAACGGAATAAACACGCCCGAGCAACGCGCAATGATTCGGGGTGAAATTGACCAACTCACGCAAGGCATTGAAGCAATGGTTAGTGGCGTGCAATTCAACACGATGAACCTTCTCGACGGCACGGTTCAAGGCGCGAACACCGCTTCCGGCGCGGACGGCACTGGCGCGCAGGTTTCCATCAACGATATGTCGGCAATAGCCCAAGCAGTGGCAAACATAAACCAAGGCGAATTCGACCTTAATGTAATCGACAGTGCCTTAGACATGGTGGCAGAAGAACGCGCAAACCTTGGCGCGTTACACAATCGCTTCGATTACACCGCCAACGCAAACTCTATCTCAAGCCTCAACCTTGTTGATGCAAGAAGCAGAATTGCCGACGCAGACATTGCCGCCGAAATGATGAACCTTCAACAAGACCTGGTATTAAACGAAATGCAAATCATGCTTCAAGCGCGACAACAAGAAGACGCCGACGAGAACAACCAACGCATAATGACCACAGGAATATAAAGTGTGAAAAATTAACTTCATAAATCCATTTGTGCCGAAGGCATGTCAACAAAAAGCAAAGGGCTTCCAGAGATTCTTCGGAAGCCCTTTACTTTTTGTTTTAGCGTTCCGGAAGAGACCCGAACTGTGACGCAAAGGGAGGATTTTTATGTCTGCTTTAATTTTAGTAAAACCCGGTGAAAAACACATGGACGAAATTCGTAATTACCGCCAAGAATTTATTACGCATGAAAGTCATCTGCACGGCACTGCCGGACTATCTCATTATGAGGATGTTGAAGCATGGATAATTCGGAGCCGTCTGTTTGAAAAAGAAGAAACCAAACCGGAATCTGAATGGGTGACGGGGGAACAATTTATGCTGATGCGCGAGGGTGAAAATCGTATTTTAGGCATGATTAACCTTCGGCATTATCTTAATGATGCAATAACCGAATGTGGTGGTCATATCGGCTATTCTATTCGCCCAACGGAACGTCGTAAGGGGTATGCAAAGGCTATGCTCATGCTTTGCTTGGAAGAATGCCGACGGTTAAGTATAGACCAAGTTCTCATCACCTGTGACTGTGATAATGAAGCAAGCCGCCGTACTGTTGAATCTTGTGGCGGGCAGTTTGAACGCATGACACATGATAATAATGGAAAGGAAGCGGCTCGTTATTGGATTAACCTTAACGTGAAAAAAATTTTTTCAATAGATTTATTTGCAGGCATCGGCGGCATACGTCTTGGATTTGACCAAGCATTTGGCAATAAAATTCAAACGGTTTTCATAAGCGAATGGGACGAAAAAGCGCGACAAACTTATCGCGCTAATTTTCCCGAAATTTTGGAAATTGCCGGTGACATAACTCAAGCAGATGAAAAAATTATTCCTTCATTTGATATTTGTTTAGCAGGGTTTCCGTGCCAAGCATTTAGCCTTGCCGGTGCAAAAAAAGGATTTTACGACGATTATAAGGGTATGTCACGCGGCACACTCTTTTTTGATGTTGCGCGAATTTGCGCTTATCACAAACCGAAAGTTATTTTTTGTGAAAACGTAAAGGGCTTAAAGATTCACGACAAGGGACGCACCTTCGGCATTATCAAGGGGACGTTGACAGAGCTAGGATATACAGTTTACGAAAGTGTGCTTAACAGCAAGGATTATGGCGTTCCCCAAAACAGAGAGCGCATCTACATAGTTGCATTCCGAAATGATATTGACAGTGACGGCTTCTCTTTTCCGCCGCCAACAGATTCAAGCAAGCGAATAAAGGATATTATTGAGGAGCAGCCTGTTTCTGCGAAATATTATTTAAGTAATGTTTATGTAGAAACGCTTCGCCGCCACCGTGCGCGACATGAAGCAAAAGGGCATGGGTTCGGCTATGAAATTCGAGATTGGGAAGATATCGCCGGTGCGATTGTATGCGGGGGCATGGGGCGCGAAAGAAATTTGCTCATTGACAAGCGGCAGACAGATTTAACGCCCGTAACGAAAATAAAAGGTGAAATAAACACCGAGGGCATCCGGAAAATGACACCGCGAGAGTGGGCGCGTTTGCAGGGCTATCCCGATACATTCACTTTGCCCGTTGCAGATGTTCATTTATACAGGCAATTTGGGAACTCTGTTTCTGTACCTGTTGTAAAAGCGATTGCGGAAAATGTAAAAAAAATTCTCGCCAAACACGACATAGAGGTGAGTGGCGAGAATTTTTATTGACCGCAGGTTCTAATATAGACCCATGAGGCTATTGAAATTGCGAGAAATGCAAACATTGCCATAATGGCTTCCGTTATGCGAGGGACGCCGGTGTTGGGGACCGGACCGAAACCGGTGTCGTAGCATTCGGGACAATCACAGCCGGGGAGGCATGGCAACGAAGGAACTATATGCGGAGTGACTTCAAGTACTTCCGGCAATTCCGCAATTTGTTCCACCATTCCACCTCGGACACGCATATAAACACCATTGGTTACACGGTATACTTCATCAAGTATCTCATACTCGGTGATGCCCATAATTTGTAATTCTTGGCGAAATCTACCATGTGCCGCCAATGCCATTTCTTCAAAAGACACACCATCTTCAAAAACAATCCCCGGTGTCATAGGCCAACGCCCCTCATACATAGCCTGTAAAACCGTAACAGGAGGCGTTACAAACTCTACAAAAACCTCAATAACTTTTTCGGGGTCAGTAATTGCGTGTTCGCCTTCAAATCCTTTCATAGCCGCATAAACTCCTGTCGAAAATATTCCCGAAACGGTAAGTAACAATGTTATCATCATCATGCTTAATATATGTTTCATCTATATTTTACCTCCTGCAAATTCGTGATTGTATTTTTTAGGCAACGGTTTAGGGGGCAACACAGTTTAATTAAACGAAAACACCATTAAAACACTAAATTTCTTTTCCCGCGCCATTGCCTAAAAAGGCAAAAAGCCCGCAACCGTGATAGATAGTTACAGGCTTTTCCACACTCTGGGCGACAAGATTTGAACTTGCGACCTCTAGACCCCCAGTCTAGCGCGCTACCAAGCTACGCCACGCCCAGATGTTGTTTTGTCGTTATCGGCAAAAGCAACAAAAGTGAGTATACACGGGCATTGCAGGGTTGTCAACTTAGGGAATGTAAGAAAATTTTAAAAATAATTTTTCACATTAAAATAAGCTATATCTTCGGCGATTTTGTGCAGCCGGTTCATATCGCGGGGATACTCGCCGTTTTCAACCCATTCGCCGAGTTGTTGGCATAAAATGCGCCGGAAGTATTCGTGGCGAGGATAGGACATAAAGCTGCGGGAATCGGTAAGCATTCCGATAAAAGTTGAAACAAGGCCGTGGTTTGCAAGGGTAATCAGGTGTTTTTGCATACCCGGTTTATTGTCGTTAAACCACCAGGGGCAACCCCATTGAATGCGCCCGCGAATTCCGCGCCCGGCGAAATTGCCTGCCATGGTTGCAAGCATGTCGTCGGCGGTGGGGTTAAGGGCGTACAAAACGGTGCGGGGCAAAGCATCGCGAATTTCCATGTCGTCAAGGATGCGGGCAAGGGCGAGAGAAAAGGGATTATCGCTCATGCAATCGAAGCCTGTGTCGGGGCCGGCAAGTTTTAACATGCGCGAATTGTTGTTGCGCTGAACAATCATGTGCAGTTGCATAACCCAGTCGCGCTTGTGATATTCGCCGCCAAGCCATGATAATAACCGGGTTTTGTAAGCGTTAATCTCGTTTTGGGAAAGAGAATTGCCGGACAGGGCTTTTTTTACGGCAAGTGCAGCGTCGTCATCGGTCGCAGAAGGCTCGAAAACGGGCGGCTCTAAGCTGTGGTCAGAGATTTTACAACCCATCTGTGTGAAAAAGTCCATTCGCGCCGAAAGCGCGGAACGCAGGCTGTCCCAGTCGGTTACGGGTTGTTCTGCCGATTCTCCCAGTCTCTTCAAATATTCGGCATAGGTTGGTTTTTCAATCTCCAACGCCCCGCCGGGCCGGAAGGTGGGCATTACGCCGGGTACGCCCGGGGCATTTGTTTCTTTTATTTGCTTGTGGTACTCAAGATTGTCCGCGGGGTCATCGGTGGTGGCAAGCCACTCTACGCGACAGGTTTTTAGCAGGCTGTGTACGTTAAAATCCTCGCGCTCTATTTGGCTGTTGCACATCGCATAAATCTCTGCCGCGTTCTCCGCTGTTATTACCCCGTCGAAACCAAAGTATTTTTTCAGCTCCAAATGCGCCCAGTGGTACACAGGGTTGCCTATTGCGTACTCCATCGTCGCGCAAAATGCCGCAAATTTCTCATGGTCGGGCGCGTCGCCTGTTATGTGCGATTCCGGCACGCCGTTGTGGCGCATAAGCCGCCATTTGTAGTGGTCGCCGCCCAACCAAAGCTCGGTAATACTGCGGAAACGTGCGTTTTTTGCAATCGCACCGGGGTCTAAGTGGCAGTGATAATCGATAATCGGAAGGTCGCGGATGTGCTTGTACAGCTCTGCCGCCGGTTCGTTTCTTAATAAAAAATTCTCGCTGATAAATGATTTCATGTGAACACTCCCTTTTTATTCCGTTTAATAAATTGAAAGCTCTTTATCTCGTTAAAATACGAGACAAAGAGCCTCATCTTCCCTACTGCGTTATATGTTTGATACCTCGGCAATTTGCTTCACATCATCAATGTCAATACATAGGAGACGGCTAAATAATCTCTGTATACAACTGTGTTCACTTACAGCTCCATATTTACATCCCGAACAATCATCCTTGTTACAATTACCACATGCTCCTTTTTTTAATGAGTAATCAGGACGCGGGTCTGAGCATATCGGGAGATAATTTGCTATTCGCAATGCCATGCGAAGATTCTTAAAAACCTCTGCGTTCGTAAAATCACATCCATTAAAAACGACGGCTACTTCTGTAGCATCTGGCAATTTGCGCTCGTTGCGGTTGTTTAGGATTTTTTCAATCACGTACGTCTTAAATCGCGCTTGCTCCGTTTCAAAAACATCCCTATCGCGAATTAAGGAGGCTTTATGAAGGTGGTAATATTCAAGGTCTGGGATGTTGTACGATTTTATTACCGAATCATTTGTTTCACAGATTTTTTTTGCTGATTCAAGCAAGCAATCTACATCACCGCTATTGTCTTCACTCCCCAAAAAAACTATTAACCAAGGAATTGGATTTAAAGTAATTTCCCGAGGAGAGTGATTTCTTCCGTAGTCGTTAATGCTCATTTGTTCACCTTCACGTTAAAATGTTTTTTTGTAGCACCAAATCTTCCTGCCAAATAAAATTTGCCAAATTTTCTATCCATTTGAGAATTAATTATTTCGTTAGGCAGCTTACCTATCTGGGAATATCCAGATTCATTTTTTTCAATAAAATAAACTTCGTCTCCTCTTACATCGCTAGAATCAAGAGCTACCAGATTGTGTGCCGTAAAAACAAGTTGTGCCAATTTGTTTGTTTCTCCGTGAAATGATTTGATGATTCCCCGAAGTATCGCAGGGTGTAATTTTGTATCTAACTCGTCAACAAGAATCAATCCTCCGTACTTCAAAACTGTCATAAGCATGTGATACATACTGGCTATTTTTTGCGTTCCATCAGATTCTTCAAAAATGGAAATCTCTCGTTCATTATCTGAATCTTTTTTAGGATTGTTGTTTTCATGAATCACAAGCAGCTCATAACCACCATCAGTAGCGTTATTTTCTCTTCCGACAATATTTTTAATGCAAGGGTCAAATTCTTGTAAAAACTCTTTAAAATTTTCTCTATACGCTCTGCTCCTGCATACAAGACCAGCCACTCTTGCAATCTGTTTTTTCATATTTTCATCGCTCAACCACTCTGGTTGAGTAGATGAAGAACACCAGTCATAAATTGTTGAAAAAGGCTCCTCGTCTGTCCTTCCTGCCAACTTTAGAAACAATGTGTTTCTGCTTTTTTCAATTGTTTTTTTTAATGGCTCAACAGCATTATAAGCTTCTTCGCCAAAGTTAACCGTATGGCCTTCCCTTATAAAAACATTACTAAACTCAACATCTGAACCCATTTTCCGGGACAACAACCATTCTTTTAAAATAATGGTTTCAATTTCACCATCATGTGGATTTTCATAATTGTTAATTCGATTGCAGGAAAGTTCATATCCATATATATATTCGGTGTACTCGCCTTCACCCAAATCTGACTCATTTGGTAAGCAAAAAACCATTTCACAAATTACAGGTTTCTCATTTAGATTACCATCAAAAGCAAAGGCTTCTCCTCTTAGTTTTGCTTCGTCTCCGCATATGTTCATAAACATATTACTCAAAGCTTTTATATAATTACTTTTCCCGCTAGCGTTCGCACCATATATGGAGACAACAGGCAAGATATGCCTATTACCTCTTTTTATTACGAACCTTTCATCATTCTCGTTACTTGCCAACATTGAAATACAGGCATTATGGGCAAAAGAATAACTGTTTTCGCACCGAAATGATAGTAACATAGCATGACCCCTCTTTTGAGTATGTAACGAAATCATGATAACATTCCAATAAAATAAATACAAGCCTTATGTAACATGATTACTTCACCCTGTCCATATGTTTTAGCCCTTTTGAATATTTTTATGAACATATCCAGAAAATTATTCTTTTGAATGTCTGCATGGCCCAGTACAACCTTGTGCAAGTTAAAGCGCAGTAGTAAGGTTGCAATTTAACGGGTTGAAAAAGATATTCCTTCAACAGTGTACGAGAACGAATAAATCATTTCTCGTGCGTAATTTGCAAAAGGCTGTACTAGCCAAAGGCTTTCATTTTTATTTCTTATAAATTTTTGAATTTATCTGTGCAAACAATCAGCAGTTTTTTAATTTGCGCGGCGCATGTCAGATACTCTTCAAGGTTGCCGCCAAAAGGGTCGGAAATTTCCATAAGGCTCTCGGCAAACTCGCCCAAGGTGAAAGCATTTGCAGCGGGGCAAAGGTTTTTTATATGCGAAAGATGCCCACGAGTCATTGCCAGAACAAGGGTTGCCGCTTCCAAAATCTCCGGCAGGGTTTTGCGCGATTTATGGGCAGAAAGGTCTAACTTCTCGTTTTCCATTGCAAGTGCGGCATTTTTGCTTGCGGGTTGGCCATCGGTTGCAAAAACCCCGGCGGAAGATACTTGAATCGTAAGCCCCTCGCGCTGGAAAATTGCAGAAGCAAGCGCGGCTGCCATTGGCGAGCGACAAGTATTGCCCGTACACACAAAAATTATTTCACACATGAATAACAACCCCTTCTGCCGCTTTAATTTTTCTGTCCATAATTGCCGCGCCAAGCCCGCTGTCAGGTACGGCTTCGGCAAAAATTAAATCTACCCCAAGCTTATCGAAATAACGCAAGCGGGCAAAAAGATTTGCCGCTATGGCTTTTTCGTTTTCGCCGGAGTTCAATATTTCCATGTTTTCGGTTTCGCGAAGAAGCTTGCGTGTTTCCGCGCCTACAAGTACACCAATCCGATGCCTGGCCGCGCCGGAACATTCACGCGAAATATAATCGGCAACGTTTTTTGCCGAGCCCGAAATTATTGTCATTTTGGCTTGCGGGGCGTAGTGCCTGTATTTCATCCCGGGGGAACGAGGAGTATCGGGGGAATTTTCCGCGCCGTCGGGTTCGAGCCTTGTGACTGCGCGTATTTCTTCCGAGGTAACAAACCCCGGGCGCAGAATGCGCGGACGTTCGCCTGTGATGTCAACCACTGTGGATTCCAGCCCCAATGCAGCGTTGCCGCCGTCCAAACTTACAATGTTATGTTCCGCAAAATCTTCCAACACATGGGCAAGTGTTGTTGGGCTTGGTTTGCCCGCTTTGTTCGCGCTGGGTGCGGCAATTACGCAGCCCGCTTCTTTAATAAAAGCCAAAGCCGTGGGATGCGAGGGCATTCTTATGCCTATTGTGTCCGTTGCTCCGCTTGGATGCCCGCCCAACCAACGCGGCAAACTCGGTTTTTTTTTCACAACCACAGAAAGCGGCCCCGGCCAGAATGCTTCAAGCAACGCAAAGGCGTATTCCGGGGGGTTAAGGGCAAGCTCCGGGAATTTCTCCGCGCTGTCTACATGCAAAATAAGCGGATTATCCCCGGGTCTTCCCTTTGCGGAATAAACACGCGAAACTGCATCCGGATTAAATGCATCTGCGCCAAGGCCGTAAACGGTTTCTGTAGGAAAAACCACAAGCCCGCCCTCGCGAATAAATTCACCTGCCTGTTTAATTGCCGCGTCGCAGGAGTTTTGCCCTCCGCAGGAGTTTAGGCCGCGCCGCAACATTTTTTATATTTCTTGCCGCTGCCGCAAGCGCATGGGTCATTGCGGCCAACCTTTGCCTCGTTGCGCACAATTGTATGCGAACGCTTTTGTTCGGTGTACAGTTCCTTTTGTTTTTCCGGCGGAAAAATATTATCCCATTCGGGCAGGGTATAAAGTGGTTCCGCTTTATACTCAACCATCTGTTTGTACAATCTGTCATACTCAATATCAAAGGCGATTTCCGTGGTTTCTTCAACCTCCGTAAGGGTTGGAAGACCATCCACGCACTCGTGAATCCCATCAAGAAAGGCACACATTTGTACATTTGTAATGCGATATTTTTCCGCAAGGCCGGCAATCGTACCCTCTAAACGTGTGGTCTTGTTTTTCAAAATGCTGACATAAACCGTTTTTTCCTTCGCCAAGTACTCATCCCACACATGCTTAACGGGCTGCCCTTGCCTGTCAAATGCCACGCGCTTCCACGCATCCAATAACAACATATTTATCACTCCTTCAAAATTTCAAACTGCACCACTGTGCAAATGAGGATTTTCTACGAAACAAAATCTTACCTTATACCAATGCGTTTGTCTAATTTCAACCACACTCACGACAAACTCATGAACAAAACCTTGAGGGCTTCGCCCTCAAACTCCCACCCGCTTTTTGAAAAAAGCGGGGCAAAAACTTTAACATTGAAATCCAAAATCGTGTATACGCACGATTTTAAATCAAAGTTTTGATGAAACTTTTTCAAAAGTTTCTGGGGTTTGGGGTGAAACCCCAAGGTTTTGACCTTCATACGTTTGTCGTGACCCCCTAAAGACTTACTGCAAATTCCCGTTCGTAATCCACCTTTGGGAATAAATCGCCGAAACCGCGGTCGCGTATTAAAACGGTAAGCTCGGTGTTAGAGCGAAAGTTTAGGGTTATTTCAAGGCGCGTTACGCCTTTTGGGCGAGCGGGAAGTCCCTTCAAATTCATTTTTGCCAAGCTTTTCCCTTCGCCCTCCGGGGTTAATCCTGTAAGGTGAAGTTCTATTTCGCCGGATACCGCGCTGTTTACAAGCACTAACTTTGCCGGATGATTCTGCCACCAGAAGCCGTTTTTTTCAACAAGGGTCAAAAAATTTTCGCCGTCGGATAAGCCAATATCGTTTTTGAGTTGGTGATTATCCTCCAGTTTAAGCGGCACGCCGGCAATTTCCAGTTCACGCGCAGCAATTAATGCCGCACCCTCGGCGGTTACAAGTTTTGGGTTTTTGTAAAATTTCACACGTTCTTTGGGGAAAACCGATGTAACTGCCTCTTTTGCCCAAAGCATTTCAAAACCGCCGCCGACGCAAAGCACCGCGTCAACCCGGTTGGAAGCTATGGCCTCGTCGTTAAGATTTTTTTCCAAAACATCGCGAATAAATTGATTAAAACGCTTGGCATAAGGCGCGATAAGCTTTTCAACAATATCATTTGTGAGGGTGTGCTGAAACGGCGGGTAAACAAAATTGTAATACAGTTTAAGCGGTTTTGTGCGAATATTCTTTTGAAATAAAATATCCTTGTGTTGGTGGGTAAATGCCGACAAATGCTCACGCATCTCCGCCGGTGCATTACCCGTTGCGACGGGGCCCTCGGGTTTAGGCAAAAACGACGTAAACAGTTTTTCTACATCGGCGTTAAGTGCCGCCATGCTTATTTTGTCGTCGAAGACGGAGCTTAAACTCACGGCTGTGATTGCGCCGTCTTTTTTTTCGGCATTGTACAAGCCGCCCCTAAGCTCGCGGCTTCCAAGGTCAATCAATAAGGCACAATTTGTTTTGTCGCTTGCCCCGCGGGGGTCGTCTGTGCAATAAAAATGGGTGAGTACGCATTCCCTGTCCGGCACAAGTGAAATCAACTCTTTTTCATAACCGGCAAGCTTAAAAACGCGGGTAAATTCCTCACGCGCCTGCTCGGTAAAATACGCAGGCACAGAGGCTGCAATCCCCACAATTTCAGCCTTTGGGTTAATGTTTTTTACATTTGAAAGAAGCTCTTTGATAAACAGCGCGAAAACACCCGCCACAGAAACCGAACGCCCGCCAACATCCAGATGGTCGAAGCGTCCCATTTTTTCAAGCAACGACGAAAAAACCGTGCCCACCCCACGGTTTAAAACAGCGTATTCGCCAAAAACCCATTCCTTTGTTTCGGAAATATACTGCATGACGGTAGGAATGGAGGGCTTGCCGTATCCGCCGCTTAAATCAATGGTTTCCGCCGCGCCGTCGGCCAAATTGTAAAACGCAATCGCCGACGAATCGTTGCCTACATCAAGCCCGATTATATAATATGATTCGTCCTTTTTTTTTGCGGCGGGTAAATCCTTGTACTTTTTCCAATTCATGGTTGCACCTTATCGTGCCGCTATAACATTTGCGCGCAAAATAATTTGTTCTTTATGTTTGTATCCCGCCGTTACAATTTTAATAATTTCGCCCTTTTCAAATCCATCTTGTTTTTCTGCCACAAGCACTTCATGTTCTTTTGCGTTAAACATCTCGCGCACCGCCGGCCTGATTACAGCGATATTATTCTTTTTAAGAATAACCTCAAGGGAACGGAAAGTGTCATCAAGCATTGCTGCCAACTTTAGGGTTTCGGCATTTTCCGAAGTGCGAAGCCGCGAAACACTATGCGTCAAAATTTCTTCAAAGGTACAAATTTCGTATAACAAAACCTCTTTTTTAAAGCGGTAAGAGGATTTCTCAATCATTTCAAGATACTGAGAAATCTGTGTTTCCACGCGCTCGCGGCAGGGCGCGAACGCCTCGCCAAGGCGACAATTCTCAAAAAACGTGTTAATCCCATACTCGCCCGGTGCGGAGTTAAGCCACTCGGCACGCACGGCTTCCAAAACGGCACGCCGCTCATCTTCCGGCAAAGAGTCCCTTTCTGCCGAAAAATCCTTGATTGTGTCTGCGTGTTGCTTGCTGAAATTTTGTATGCTTTCATTTAGCCCGGAAATTTTAATTTCAATTGTTTCCGAAATCCCTTTTATAATTTCGGCTTCAACAGTATCTGATATCCCCGCCGCCTTGCGTGGCATTTTTTCCAAAGCCCCGGAGAAAACCCGCGTAATTTCTTCTGCAAGCAGAATATCCGCGCTTATTACGCGCTGAAGCGTATACGCCGCCTTTTTGTACTCAACACCGCTGCCGTCGAAAATAACCATCGCTTCTGCATCCAATGCGGCAAAAAAAATTTTGCGCTCGGGCATTGCAGGGGTGGAGGCCTCCAGCGCGGCAATCAATTCTGCCTCAAAATCGTCAAAGGAACGACAAGGCGCGGCTCGCCCCTTGGGTACGGCCGCACTCATAAGATTTTGCAATTTTTCAATAACCGGGCCGGTCTGTTGATACGCCTCACGAAGCGCGTCTAAAATACTCGCTACCGCACCCGCCGATTGCGGGTCGGCGGCCAACTCGCGCTCTTCCGCTTCCTCCAGCGCAAGCACCTGAACCTTTATAATGTTTCCCAGCTCTTCCCATTCGCGCTCGATTAAATCGGTATAAAACCCCGCCTTTTCGCGGCTGTGAAGGTCATCAAGTTTTCTTAGGCAAAACTTCAAACCTTCGCGATAAACCGAATACATCTCGTAAAAATCCCCGCGTAAAATCGCGTCAAACGATTCATCCCATTCCTGCGAAGAATCCTCGCGCAGGCCGGTTGCAAATCTTAACTTTTGCTCGCTAATCACGCCGCTTGCTTTTTTTAATGCCTCGTCAATAATGCCCCGTTTCTCCCGCGTAATCGGGTTTGCATCCCCCGCAGTATATCCGGAATCCTCAAATTCTTTAAGCCGCGAAGCAAGCACCTCGCATATTCCCATAATCAACGCGCCCACTTCGGGGCTTTCAAAAGTATAGGATTTTGCAAGCTCATTTACGCGCCGATAAACGCCCATCAGCCCTACAAGATGTGCATAAATCGCTTCGTCATTATCCCCAAGCCGCGAAAAACGCGCCGAGTCCGCCGCAATCTGCACATTTACAGCCCCATTTAATGCACTGAACTTCTTGTTTATGCTTTGGCTCAAATTCTCTGACGCAACCTTTTTATAATCCTGCCACAATGCCCAAAGCGACGATTTTTTTTCTTTTATCTCACGTTTCGATTTAACTTTAGACCTTGTTCTCGTTGCCATTAGCGCACCTCTTTTTAATCGCCGGGAAATTGCTTCGCAATTTCCGTCGTTACAATGGGGGCTACGCCCCCAATCCCCCGTCGCTACAGCGGGCAAAGCCCGCTTCCGCTTCCGGCGGTTGCACCGCCGCACCGCATTTATGCGGTGAAAAAAGACGGCAC
>JGI24703J35330_11748317_pt1 | contig 13792 bp, 13 predicted proteins | sample TergutNt197P1_FD_35330 | JGI IMG/M metagenome (IMG submission 35330) | reverse complement strand
AAATTGACTATTTCAGATCTTAAATCATCCTTTTGACAAGTTTTTTTGCTTAAAAGAGATGAATTCAGCCTCATAATCGACCCAAATCATCTCTTTTATGAAGTTTTCAATCGAAAAAGGATGATTGGACCAATTTCTTCCCCTAACCTTTATATACGCAATTTTTTAATAAAAACCTGACCATTTTGAGATTAATTTTATTCCAGGACTTGGAAATTCCTCGTTTGTCAACAGTCTGAGGCTACTCAATAAAATTTTGAGTAGCCTCTTTCTATTTCCATCCTAACTAGCAGGTAGACACGTCTCTTCTCCAGAAGCATCTACTTCTTTCCTTTTGGTGCTCGATAAATCTCCTCTATATCACCTGTTTCGGCATTCAGATAACCAAAATCTAAGCCATATTTCTTAAGCTTTTTAGCCGCGGCATTTCTTCCGTTAACCGTGAGTACAATCAGTTGATTTTTAGCATCTGTAATGTCATACTTCTTTGGATCTGGTTTCTCATCAGAGAAACTATAGTCATTATGACTTTTAATGATTAAGGTTTTACCTTCTATGACCTGATCGCGTGTTATAATTTTTCCATTAATGACAGCTCTTGGTCTTTTAAATGGAGGTGCTGGCCCTCTTTTAGGCCTATCACCATCCGCTCCTTTTTCCAACTCTCTTGGTGTAAAGGTTCTTCCTTTCATGTCAATGATTTTAGCCTTATCAGGAGTCGGCGGATTGTCTACTATCATACTAATCGGTTCACCTGTCAAAGGGTGATACATTGTCATAAATGTGCACCCCTCAATGATTCCCGTGTCTGGAATGAGAATTCTACCATTAACATATGCTACAGGCTTTTTCAGTCTATACTCCATCGTAAACACCACTTTCTTCGTAATATACTACTACTTTACGACATTGTTAAACAATTTTCAACCTACAGCTGATGTCAAATTTGCAGAAAATATTCTCAAAATTAAACTTCTTGCCTATCGAACAGCAATGGCATCAATCTCTACTTTCACATCTTTCGGTAATCGCGCTACTTCCACACACGCACGAGCTGGTTTATGATCTCCGAAATAAGCTGCATAAGCATCGTTAATCGTACCAAACTCATTCATGTCTTTAATAAAGATCACACATTTGGCAATGTTCTCTTTCGTATACCCTGCCTCTTTAACAATGGCATCAATGTTCTTTAAGCATTGCTCAGTTTGTACTTTAATGTCTTCGCTCACTAATTCCATCGATTGTGGGTCAAATGGGATTTGTCCAGAAACGTACAAGGTTCCATTTACTTCTACCGCTTGTGAATATGGTCCAATCGCTGCTGGTGCTTGTTTTGTATCAATTGTCTTCATCTCTAATTCCTCCATCAATAAAAATAAACTGATTTTAGTATAGCAGATTTGCTAACCAATCACCAGTTCATTTTGCCTGTTTTACTCTGTAAAAGCATCTTCTTCCGGAATCGATGGTAAATGACTCAAATTATTTCCTTCATCAGCATCTGGTAAAGATTTTAAATATGCTTCTCCTTTGTTAGTTGCAATCCCTACACCAGCTATTTCGCCTTGCTTCGTTAAGCTAATTGCTTCTTCTTTACGAAGAAGTCTCCCATCAGAAAGTTGATAGCCTGTTACAGTGGATCCTTTCTTGACTAAAGCAGTAATTTTCTTGGCGTCTGGCTTGGCGTCTGGTATTTCAGCAAAGGCCATTCGTGGTAAAGCATGTTTTATGTTGTCTTCCATAGACTTTCCCCCTATCGTTGATTCGTAATCAACAATAGTTTCTCCAAAATAAACACTTTTATTTAAGCAATGCTTCTAATTGTATCCATCGATAAACCCATCAATGAGTTGTTGTAGACGATGTGGATCTCAAACATGTGCTTCGAAAGTATAGATCAGGTTGTCCCCTTCGATATAACCATTTTGATAGTAAAAAAGATGACCATATAGCCATCTTTTCAAGGTAAACTACTTACCACTCAAATACTCGTCAATTCCTTTAGCAGCTGTTCGCCCGGCTTCCATAGCCAGGATAACCGTCGCTGCTCCACTTACAACGTCTCCACCAGCGAAGACACCTTCTTTACTTGTCTGTCCAGCTTCCGCGCAAGCTACCACACATTCCCACTTATTCACTTCAAGCCCTTCTGTGGTTGAAGCAATTAATGGATTGGGTGACGTTCCAAGTGACATGATTACGGTGTCTACTTCAATCTCAAAATCAGATCCTTCAATGACAACTGGGCGACGACGACCAGAATCGTCTGGCTCGCCTAACTCCATGCGTACACAACGAATTCCTTTTACCCAACCGTTCTCATCAACTAAGATTTCCGTTGGGTTGGTTAACACATCAAAGATGATCCCCTCTGCTTTCGCATGATGGATTTCCTCTAAACGTGCTGGTAATTCCTCTTCACTTCGGCGATATACAATATGGGTTTCTGCACCTAGTCTTAATGCTGTTCTAGCAGCATCCATCGCCACGTTTCCACCACCGACAACTGCCACTTTGTTTCCAGTGCGTAACGGTGTGTCATACTCGGCATCAAAAGCACGCATTAAGTTGCTTCGAGTTAAGTATTCATTAGCAGAGAACACACCATTGGCATTCTCACCAGGAATTCCCATAAATTTTGGAAGTCCAGCACCCGAACCGATAAACACAGCTTCAAAGCCTTCGTCTTCCATTAATTGATCAATGGTAATTGAGCGCCCGATCACAACATTGGTCTCGAACTTAACCCCCAGTTCTTTTACAATGCCGATTTCTTTTTCTACGATATCCTTTTTTGGTAAGCGGAATTCTGGGATTCCATATACTAGTACCCCACCTAGTTCGTGAAGAGCCTCAAATACAGTTACGTCGTAACCCATTTTTGCCAGATCACCTGCACAAGTTAACCCAGCAGGACCTGAACCAACAACGGCTACTTTACGTCCGTTTAGTTTGTCAGCTTTCTTTGGCTTAATGTTATTTTCAAGTGCCCAATCGGCAACAAAGCGCTCAAGCTTACCAATGGAAACTGGATCGCCTTTAAAGCCACGGATACATTTTGATTCGCACTGTTCTTCTTGAGGGCAAACGCGACCGCAAATTGCTGGTAAAGCCGATGATTCATAGATTGTTTGATAAGCTTCTTCGATTTTTCCTTCTTTGATTTCTCCAATAAACTTCGGAATATCAATGGCAACTGGACAAAGAGCAATACATTTTGCATTTTTACACTCGATACAACGTTGCGCTTCCTCCTGTGCCTCTTCTAAATTGTAACCCAGTGATACCTCTTCAAAATTAGTTGCGCGAATTTTTGGGTCTTGTTCTCTAACTGGAATTGCTTTTAATACACTCATTATTTGGCCACCTCCGCACAACAACCACCAGCGTGGCTTTCTTTGAGTTTTGTCATATCCTTGCCTTCTTCGTCTTTGTACATCTGCTGTCTTTTCATAGCTTCGTCAAAATTGATTAAGTGGCCGTCAAATTCCGGTCCATCTACACAGGCGAACTTCACTTCATCGCCAACAGTCAAACGACAAGCCCCACACATTCCTGTTCCATCTACCATGATCGAGTTCATGCTTACAATCGTTTTAAGGCCTAATTCTTTGGTTAATAAGCAAACAAATTTCATCATGATCATCGGCCCAATGGCGATCACCTCATCGTAGTGATTGCCATCTTCAGTAACGAGCTTTTTAATCACATCGGTTACTAAACCATGATGCCCGACACTTCCATCGTCGGTAGCAATGTATAAATTGCCAGCAACCTCACGCATTTTTTCTTCTAAAATAAGCATTTCAGCATTTTTAGCACCAACAATCACGTCAACAGCTACCCCACGCTCGTGTAACCATTTAACTTGCGGATAGACAGGTGCTGCGCCTACTCCTCCAGCAACGAATAACATCTTCTTCTTTTTAACTACTTCAAGATCGTCGTTCACATAGTCAGCTGGTCGTCCTAAAGGGCCAACAAAGTCGTGAAAGAAATCTCCTACCTTTAGATCCAACATCTTCTCTGTACTGGCTCCTGCACTTTGGAAGACAATCGTGATTGAACCAACTTCACGATCATAATCACAAATGGTTAAAGGAATTCGCTCCCCTTTTCCATCTAGTCTCACGATTAAGAATTGTCCTGGTTCACAATACTTCGCTACGCGTGGCGCTTTGACATCCATTAATAGCAATCGTGGTGCTAATTGCTCTACTTTTAAAATCTCATACACAAGCCTCAGTCCTCTCATTTCAAAAAATATCTTTGAAAATGGTACCAGATGTGAAATTGACACCATGCCCATTGGAATAATACCAAATATCCTTACATTTTGCAAGAATTTTAACCCTTTTTCTAACAATTTTCTCCCAATCAAAAACAAAGCCTTTAACGACTCGTACAAACTGGTTGTTTTATGGTATAATAGCCACACTTTATAATTTATTCGTAGTCAAATACGATTATGTATTTAACAAGCTTACATCACATTTAAAGGAGAAGTTTATGGTTCGCATCTCACAACTAAAAATCGACATTAATCAATCAAAAGAGGAACAAATTCCTTTACTAATTGCCAAAAAACTAAACGTACCAGTCTCTGATATTCAAAACTATCGCATTTTTAAAGAATCAATCGACGCCCGGCGAGGGATGGTTACATTTGTTTACACCGTTGACGTCGCCCTTGCAGGAGAAAAAGACATTCTAAAGAAAAAGATTCCTGATGTCGCTTCTTCGCCAGATCTGAATTATAAGACACCTCCGAAGACCCTACATCCACCTAAACAACGTCCAATTGTTATCGGCTTCGGTCCAACAGGAATTTATGCGGCTTTACTTCTAGCAGAATGTGGTTATGCTCCCATCGTTCTCGAACGTGGTGAGGATGTAGACGCCCGCGCTCAGACCGTTGAAAAATTCTTTAACGAATCCATTTTAAATACGGAATCGAACGTGCAATTTGGTGAAGGCGGCGCTGGAACCTTCTCTGATGGAAAGCTCACGACCCGTGTTAAAGACCTGCGGGGACGTAAAGTCCTTGAGGAACTAGTAAAAGCTGGTGCACCTGAAGAAATTTTATATACTTCTCACCCACATGTGGGAACAGATCTATTGCGTGAAGTAATTAAAAATCTACGTCATAAAATCATCGCTTTAGGTGGTGAAGTTCACTTCAATGTGAGAGTCGATGACTTTTTGATTACCGATGGTCAAATAACAGGAGTTAAAACCCAATGTGACAAAGTATTTAACAGTCGTCATGTGATTGTAGCAGTTGGTCATAGTGCACGAGATACTTTCGAGCTTATTCACCGTAAAAACATCGCCATGGTCAACAAACCTTTTGCTGTTGGCGCACGTATTGAACATCCTCAAACCCTTATTAACCAGTCCCAGTACAAAGAATTTGCTAACCACCCAAAATTAGGGGCAGCTGAATACCGGTTAACCCATCAATCAGAAAGTGGCCGTGGCGTCTATACCTTTTGCATGTGTCCTGGTGGCTTCGTTGTCCCTTCTAGCTCTGAAGCACACGGCATTGTGACAAACGGTATGAGTGAGCATGCCCGAAATAGAGAAAATGCTAACAGTGCTATCCTTGTCCAAGTTTATTCCGATGATTTTGAATCGGATCACCCTTTGGCTGGTGTTGCTTTCCAACGAAAACTTGAAGAAGATGCCTTCCGGTTGGGAGGAAGCAATTATCAGGCTCCTGGCCAACTGGTGAAAGATTTTCTAGCAAACAGACCAAGTATAGCATTTGGATCTGTTCTTCCAACCTTTGCAACTGGCATCAAACTAACCAACCTCCATGATCTTTTTCCTAAATACATCTGCGACGCTATGGTAGAAGGTCTACAAGGGTTTGACAAAAAAATTAAAGGCTTTGCCATGGACGATGCGCTATTAACTGCAGTAGAAACAAGGTCTTCCTCTCCTGTTCGAATCACACGTCACCCAGAAACGTTAGAATCCGTATCCGTAAAAGGTTTTTATCCTGCTGGTGAAGGAGCAGGGTTTGCTGGTGGAATTGTATCGTCAGCAATTGACGGTTTGAAATGTGCAGAAGCCTTAATTGCACATTTTGAAGAATAAATTCATTTCATAAGTTGTACTTAAAACTATATGAAAATGGTTAAAAGTGTGTTACAATCAAAGATACAAGTAGTTTGAATGCTCACTTTCACCACCTGAGCGTTTAACTTACATTGGAAAGGTTGTCTTTTATGCAGCAGCTCACAAGCATCATCTTTATTGTTATTGCCTACCTCATCGGGTCATTCCCGTCTGGTCTTGTCATTGGGAGAGGCTTTTTCAATACGGACATACGTGAACATGGTTCTGGAAACCTCGGTGGAACCAACGCCATGCGCGTTCTTGGTAAAGTTGGTGGTTTTGCCGTTTATTTTCTTGATATTTTAAAAGGTGGAATTGTTGTCTTAATCGCTATGCATTATGACACTGGCTTACACCCTTTAGTTGTCTCTTTCTTTGCGATTGTTGGTCACTTACATCCAATTTTTGCAAGTCTTAGAGGGGGAAAAGCTGTTGCAACTACCGCTGGAATCATTATGTTTTATGCCCCGATTACCTTTGCCATTTTATGTGTGATTTTCTTTGGGACTTTAAAAATTTGGAAAATGGTCTCTCTCTCTTCTTGCTTAACCGTTGTCGTTGTTTTCTTCATTGTTTGGATTAACCCTTATAGCAATCTAAACTTTTACTCCTCAATTACACGTGCCATTTTTACATTGGTTACATTGATCATTCTTCTCAAGCACATTCCAAACTTCAAACGAATCATCGCAGGTACGGAGTCAAAAGTTGGTAAATAACTAAACTAAAAGGACTCCGATTGAGTCCTTTTAGTTTAGTTTTACTTATTCTTCTATTAACTGCCTTTTAATTTCACTTAAGCGTGCACTAACGTCATCAAACGTTTTTTGCACTTTTTCTTTTGACTCGTTCCAGTCGAAATTTTGGATCATTTCACGGGTTTCCTTTATTTTCTCTTGCAACATCTCTTTTGTATCCGATAATTCAAAATCTTTTAATTTTTTCTGGAGTTCATTCGTTTTTTCGATTAATGAATCCTGCATTTCTTTTCCTGTTTTTGGTGTTAATAGCAAAGCGATAATCGCACCTAACGCTACACCTGTTAAAAACGTACAACACTTTTTCATGACTGTTCACTCCTTAATCTTTATTCTTGCGCTTTTTAACCCATTCCACAATGTTCAATGCTTTGTGAACTTTACTAATGGCACCAACCACTGCTAGTTTTGTTTCTTGAATGTCCTCGATCACTTCTCGAGCATCGGCCATCAATGCTTGTGCTTCCTTAGTAGCTTTTGATGCTCGAGATAAAAAGATAACAAGGGCGATGGTAATAGCAATCAAGCAAATAGCCCCAATAACTGCAAATAGTTGTCCTACTGTAAATGTTACTGTGATTTGATCCATAGCTTTTGATAAATATGCTTCACATCTCTTCGTCAATATCGTCATTCATCGCTTCACTTACCTCATGTAAGCTACAGCTCTTCATTCCTCATTTCCTTGACCTGCTTTGCCTATTTATCAAAACACCTCCTTTACTTTAGCTTGTGTTGTTACTTCACATGTAAATATGCTTGTTCGTACTTTTCAATGTCACCCGCTCCCATGAAAACAAGAACACCTTTTTCATACTGCTTTAACTCCCCAATGCTCCCCATGGTAATGAGATGAAAATCTTCGTTACGGTCTAACAAAATATTAATGTTAATGTCACTTTGACTTTCTCGAGCTGAACCAAATATCTCCGTTAAATAAACGTGATCTGCTAAGTTCAACGTTTTCTCAAACTCATTTAGAAACGTAGTCGTTCTAGAATAAGTATGGGGCTGAAAAATAGCAACAATCGATCGATTTGGGTATTTTTGTCTAACTGCTTCTAACGTCACTTTAATTTCAGTCGGGTGGTGAGCATAATCATCAATGATGACCTGATCTCCAAGCATCTGCTCACTGAACCTGCGCTTTACACCTGTGAAAAGAGCAAGGTCTTTAGCCGTTGCTTTTGGCTCCATTCCCTCTAGGTAACAAACCGCAATAACCGATAGGCTATTTAACACCATGTGATCACCAAAGAAGGGAGTTTTGAAAGTGTGGTAATATTTTTTGTTGATCATCACATCAAAGGTTGTTCCCGTAGAATCTTTAATGACGTTGCATGCCATCATATCATTATGATCCATAAATCCATAAGTTAAACCATTGGCTACCTTTAATTTTAATACGTTTTGATCGTCACCAAACATAATAACCCTTTTCTTGCATTGCAAGGCTGCATCATCGAAAGCATTAATCACATCTTTCGTATCTTTAAAGTAATCCGGATGATCATGCTCAATGTTCGTGATAATTAAATAATCGGGATAATAAGCAAGAAAGTGCCGCTTATACTCACAGGCTTCAAAAGCAAAATACTTGCTATTCTTGACTCCCTTACCTGTTCCATCACCAATTAGGTAAGAGGTTGGCTCAGCTAGTCTTAAAACGTGTGATAACATACCCGTTGTCGTTGTTTTCCCGTGGGTACCTGAAACAGCAACTGAGATATAGTTGCTGGCTAACTCCCCTAAAAAATCATGATAGCGAATCACACGAGCTCCTATTTTTTTGGCATAGAGCACGTCAACGTGATCTTCACCAAAGGCATTACCAATAATCACATGCATGTTAGCATCGATTTTAGAAGCTCCAAATGGATGCAAGACGATTCCTTTTGCCTCTAGCTCGATTTGTGTAAAAATCATATCCTTAATGTCTGAGCCACTCACACTATTCCCCATGTCATAGAGCACGTGAGCAAGTGCACTCATCCCTGCTCCTTTGATACCAATCAGATAATAATTCTTCATTGAGAAAGCACCTCCCTTACTATCTTATTTGTCAAATAGTTCATTTAATTCTTGTTCCGTCATTAAGACGTCTCTTTTTTTCATCGCACCAATTGGTTCAGAAATCCAACCTTTTGCTTCTAGATGATCAATGATTCGTGCTGCTCGGTTGTAACCAACCCTAAACTTCGTTTGAAGAGAAGAAATCGAGGCAGTTTGTTTAGTAACAAAAAGCATCATCGCTTCATATTCAAGTGGATCTTCTGACTGACTATTCATTTCTAACCGCTTCTCTAAAGCTTCTTCTGCAATTAAGTATCGTGGTGCTCCCTGCGCTTTAACCGCTTCTACCACACGCAACACTTCTGCATCGTCAACAAAAGATCCTTGCACACGCTGTGTTTTATCTCCGTTTTGAGAAATTAACATATCACCACGACCAAGTAGGCTTTCAGCGCCGTTTCGATCTAAAATCACCCGTGAATCATTGGCTTGGGCGACAGCAAAGGCCATCCGAGTTGGAATGTTAGATTTAATCGTACCTGTGACCACATCGACAGTAGGTCGCTGTGTTGCCACAATTAAATGGATACCTGCCGCACGCGCCTTTTGCGTCAACCGCATAATACAGTCTTCCACTTCATTGGCAGAGACCATCATTAAATCAGCTAGCTCATCAATCACGATGACGATGTATGGTATCTTATCATAAGCTGTTTTGAACTCGTAACGGCGTTTATTGAAAGTTTGAATGTCACGAACGCCATTTTTCGCAAATAAATCGTAGCGACGTTCCATTTCATCTACTGCCCAAGACAACGCAGTTGCTGCCTTTTTCTCATCGGTAATAACCGGTGTCACGAGATGAGGGATATCGTTATAAGGCGTCATTTCAACTCGCTTTGGGTCAATCAGCATTAATCTCACATCATCTGGCGTTGCCTTATATAAAATGCTAATTAACAAGGTATTTATGCACACGCTTTTTCCCGATCCTGTCTGCCCTGCAATCAAGCCATGCGGCATGGTTAAAATATCCGTATAAACAGCAGTTCCACCAATGTCCTCACCCAGTCCAATGTAAAGGGGACTATCGTGAAGAACAAATTCTGGTGAAGTCAAAATATCTTTTAATCTGACCGCTCGTCGCGTTAAATTAGGAATTTCAACGCCAATGGTGTTTTTCCCTGGGATTGGTTCTACGCGCAGATCACTTACCGACAAACTCAATTTTAAGTCATCTGTCAATCCAACCACTCGACTTACTTTCGTTCCTGGCTCAGGCGCTACTTCAAACTGAGTTACCGTTGCCCCTTGAATGTAGTTTCCAGTTACTTGTACCTTAATGCCAAAGTTAGTAAACGTCGCTTCTAAAAGTTCCATTTTTTCAGAGATCCATTCCTCATCAGAAACTCGTCTAATATCACCGTCTTCAAGTAAATCTAAGCTTGGTGTCTCGTAATAGAAGTCTTTTGAGGCAGCTTCTAGAGTTGGAGCCGTTTCTTGTAGGTAGTCTTCTACTTCAGCTTCTAATTGTTCGATCTCTAAGAGATCATCTTGTTGAAGTGGATCTTCGTGGTAAAGAAAGTCACTGGGATCATTGTCACTGACTTCCACACTCTCTTGCTGAACCACTTCAAAAGTAGGCTCGGGCTCAGGTGGTGTTTCAACGATTCTCCTAAAAGGCTTAGGTCCTTTAAACTTGCCAAACTGCTCATCCAAAACATCTGCCAAAGTTCGATCGTACTGAGCAAAGTTGTTGTTATCATCGATTTTCACTCGAACGAGATTAGCATCAATTTCAATGTCACCTTCCTGAGTGGAAAACACAAGCCGGCCTTGAATGGGATGATCCAACGTTAATTGATTGTTATCCATATGAAAGGTCATCTGGGTAGCATCTCTAAGCATTTCCGCATATAAAGTTTTAGCTGATCTTTCCCCTTTTGGCCTTAACTCACCCTTGCCATCTTTTTCATAAACACCATGGGCTACTTGTGTGGTAATGTTTCCCATTAAATTGTGACCCGTGATCGGTGAAATAAATGGTTGAGGTCTAAAAGTTGCCGTGACCATTTGCGCTTCGGCTTGCTTCTTTTTTTTCAAAGCTTCTACTTCTTCTTTAGCGGTCGCGTTAAAATAAGCTTCCGGTGACTTATTATTCGCAATGGATTTAAGTCCCATCGCCGAAGCAGCATAAAGTTGTGAAACCTTCGCTTCCGATTCTGTTGTCTTTTTCATGATTCAAACACTCCGATGAAAAAATTCTCTTCCTATAAGTATACCATATTTACCCTTTCGAAACCACTATCACAGATGGATATTTGATAAAATTCTTCCACTTTCTCACAACCGATTACTTAAGCTAAATGAACAGGGAAATAATCAATCGCTAGACTAACCTCTTTTTGATCCACATGTTCTAGAATCTCAGTCATAATTCGCTTTAAACTAGGCGCTTGCTTATACTTCAGAATAAAATGCATTCGGAACCGATTATTAACCCGCGCAATACCTGGCATAGTTGGTCCAATAATCAAGCATTCTTCAGACAGTTCATCACGTAAATAATCACCTATTTGCTCACTAATCACTAGTAACTTTTCTGGATCTGGACTAGATAAGTGAATTTTCGCATGGTAGAAGTATGGTGCATACTTGAAGCGTTGGCGCATTTCCATTTCTTTCTGATAAAAGTCTGTGTAATTTTGCGCCCTCACTCCTTCCATGGCGTAATGGTAAGGCGAATAAGTTTCAATTAATACTTCACCTGGTTTTCCATGGCGCCCAGCCCGTCCCGCTACTTGGGTCAAAATCTGAAAGGTTCGTTCCGCTGCCTTAAAATCAGGGAAATGTAACATAATATCCGCATCGACTACCCCAACTAAGGTTACCCCAGGAAAATCAAGGCCTTTAGCAACCATTTGTGTCCCAATCAAGATATCTGCCTCTTTTTTCTCAAAAGCTTCAATGATTCGCTGGTGATCTCCTTTCTTGGAAGTACTATCCACATCCATGCGCAAGACCCGGGCATCAGGAAATCTGGAACTCAAAAACTCTTCAATTTTCTGCGTTCCAGTCCCGAAAAACTGGACTTCCTTACTCTCACATTTTGGACATGCTTCTACGACTTGCGCCGTGAAATTACAATAATGACATTTCAAACCATTCATTTGCTTATGATAGGTCAACGTTACATCACAGTTCGGACAGCTCACAACTTCGTGACATTCCCGGCATTGCATAAAATTCGCATAACCCCGACGATTTAAAAACAAGATGACTTGCTCTTTATCCTCCAATCGCTTGGCAATGGCCTGTTCCAACTCCACACTGACAATCCCACTTCCTAGCCCAAACTTCTGCTTATTCATATCAATCAACTGAACCGTTGGCAGTTCCGACCCTTCTACGGCACGCTCTTCTAGGGTTACCAATTGATAAACGCCTTTAGAAGCCCGAGCATAAGAATCTAACGATGGTGTGGCACTTCCTAGTACCACGGGGCAACCATGAATCAACCCACGCCTTTTTGCTACTTCAAGGGTATGATACCTTGGCATTTCCTCTTGCTTATAGGTCGCTTCATGCTCCTCGTCAAGTACGATTAAACCGATGTCATCCAGCGGTGCAAACACCGCAGAGCGTGCTCCAATTACAACGTTCACTTCCTTACGTAAAATTTTGCGCCATTCGTCGTACCGTTCCCCCATGGACAAACGACTATGAAGCACAGCTACCTGATCACCAAAGCGACGCTTAAATCGACCGGTTAACTGAGTCGTTAGTGTAATCTCAGGAATCAACACAAGGACCTGCTTCCCTTGATTCAACACATTAGCGATCGCTTCTAAGTAAACTTCCGTTTTCCCACTTCCCGTAACCCCGTGGATCAAGACCACATTAGATCCAGCCTTGCCAATCACATCCACTGCTTCCTGTTGCGAACGGTTTAATATCATTTCGCAGGGTTCAGGCAACACTCTGCGAGCATAAGGATCACGGTAAACTTCCACATCTAAAAATTGAACGATTCCCTTATCTGCTAATGCCTTTAACACAGATGAGGTTGCATCCAACTCATCACGAGCCACGGGATCAGCGTGACCCATTAACGTCTCTACCACGTCCAACTGCTTCTTCGAGCGACCCATCGCAGCAGGATCAACGTCCCGGTTCACTAATTCCACGTAGCGTTTTGTTTTCTTTCCCAATCGTTGCGAATGCTCGTACACCACTTCCACACGACCTCGGTCAATCTCTTCCTTTAAAACCTTTAAAAGCTCTTTTGAGACGACCCCCTCATCTAAGACATCGACTGAGCCAAATAAGTCTGCTACTCGCTGATCCATTTCTGAGCGTGTGACTTCCGACAACACAAATTTCTTCTTATGCTTGGTTCGCATGGCAGCAGGTATCATAGCATCAAAACAGGAGATCATGGTCGCACCCGTCTCGTTTGCTAAATCCATGCCCAATTGCAACAATTCTGCGTTTAAAACCGGGACCACATCAAGCACCTGACGGATCGGGCGCAATTTTTTATCGTAATCGCTATGAGACTTCACCTGTAACACAAAGCCTGATAAAGACCTTGGACCAAATGGCACAATAACCCGGACACCAGGCGTGACAATGTCTTCAAAGCCAGTCGGAATTTCGTAGTCAAATACCCGATCCACGGCTTTATTCTTAATCTCAACCACCACTTCAGCAATCATTAGAAACACTCCAAAACGTCAAATTCATTATTCGTAAGTATACCATGTTTTAGTCGTTTACACCATTTTTTGAAAAGTTCGGTAGTGTAAACTAGATGTTGTAACCCAGAGAAAGAAAAAAGAAGAAGCACGTGTTAGAATGTTTTTGACGAAAACCACTAACAGGATGTGCTACTT
>JGI24703J35330_11748318_pt1 | contig 13820 bp, 13 predicted proteins | sample TergutNt197P1_FD_35330 | JGI IMG/M metagenome (IMG submission 35330) | reverse complement strand
TCCTAGCGCACCTTCGGGTGCGCGTCGTCGCTAACTCCTTGTCTTGCGACAAAAATTCTCGCAATTCACTTCACTTTTTCACGGGATGGAACACTAGGCGGGGCAATAATCTCCATGAATTTAAGCAGCGATTTTCTGTTGCCTGCGGAAACTTTACATTCCGCGCCGTTTGCCATTGTTATAGATGACTTTCCCTGCATCAATTCATCTTTGCATGATTCTGTCAGGTTGTTTAAATTTACTATGCACGAACGAAAGCATTTGAAAAAAATATTTTTGGGCAATTGGGCAAACACTTTATCAAGCGTATGATAATAAACGTATTGCATTCTTTTTGTATGTAGAATTATTCTGTGCGGCACAGATGCGTCGGTTTCAAAAAAAAGGATGTCTTCGTACCTGCAAAACACATCCGCACCCTTTGGCAACTTGAAGCCGTATCGCATACCCTCGTGCTTTGCCGCGTATTTTTTTAATGCGCGGTTAACACAAGCCTTTAACCGTTTATATACTTCGGCTTCATCGCCTTTTTGTATATAGTCAACGGCCTCCACGTTGTATTTAAATGTAAGCTCGCGATAATGCGGGTGCGACGTAATAAACGCAATTGTCCCCATCGGGTCATACTCTCTTATTGCCTGTGCAACATTTATTCCGTTTTGCCCGCCACCCAACTCGACATCCAAAAAATATAATCCGTCAACTTTTTTATTTTTTAAAAATTCTATGATTCCCCCGGGGTCGCTTACAGACAATTCCAATTTTAATTCTAACTCATCAATTAAAATGAGCCTTTCCACGCATTCAGTAATTTTTTTTAACTGTTGAATATTATCATCGCATATAAATACAGAAATCATGGTAACTCCCCCTTCACGCTTCGGAGATTGCCTGCAAAGGTCTATTATAGATTAAATAGCTGAGGGTATCAATGTTGAGCCTGTCACCCTTCTATGTTAAAATTTGCCTGATTTCGATAATCTTGGGAATGCAGGAGGAAAATATGAAGTTATTATTTACAAACGCAACTGTGGTAACAATGAACCCGGCAGCCCCTGTTTTATACAATGCGGACGTTAGCATAAACCTTGGAAAAATTGAAAGCATATCAGAAGGGGCTTTTCCAAAAAAAACCGGCGAAAAACCCGACAGGATAATAAACTGCACCAACAAAGTTTTAATGCCCGGTTTGTACAACTGCCACACCCACGCGGGCATGACGCTTTTTAGGGGTTTTGCCAACGACCTTGCATTGGAAGATTGGCTGTTTAATCATTTAATTCCGGCAGAGGGCAAGCTTACGCCCGATTTGGTGCGCACGGGGACGATTCTTGCGATGGCAGAAATGCTTGCTTCCGGCACCATTTCGTTTTCGGATATGTATTGCGACATGGACATTGTGGCGCGTGCGGCAGACGAAGTTGGGATGTTGGCAAATGTGAGCAACGGCGTAATCGGTTTTGACGCTGATTTTGATTATTTCGCAAGTAAGGAATACGAACAAACCCTTCGGGCGGCAGAAGAATACAAAGGAAGCGGAAGAATCAAAGTGGACGCGGCAATTCACGGGGTATATACGTCGCCTCCCGGTGTGTGGGCGCAAGCGGCGGATTTTGCACAAAAAAACAATATGCGAATGCATGTGCATCTTTCCGAAACCGCAACAGAGCAAAAAAACTGCATAAAAAATTATGCCAAAACCCCAACGCAAGCCTTTGCAGAGCAGGGGGTTTTTGACATTCCGGCAACAGCGGCGCACGGGGTTTGGGTAACCGACGAAGATATCGCAATTTTGGCAGAAAAGGGCGTAACCATCGCTCACAATCCCTTGTCAAATTTAAAGCTTGCAAGCGGCCTTGCTCCCGTTGCCAAAATGCAAAAAAGCGGCGTAAACGTCGCGCTTGGCACAGACGGCATGGCTTCAAATAATTCCCACGATTTATTTGAAGAGATGAAAATGGCATCGCTTTTGCAAAAATATATCATGGAAGACCCAACCATTTTGCCTGCGTCAGAGGCTGTAAAAATGGCAACAGTAAACGGTGCGCGCTCCCAAGGCAGGGAAAACGAAAGCGGCAAAATAGCCGAAGGTTACGACGCCGACATTTTATTGCTCGACTTCAACACCCCGCGCCAAACCATGTGCTATGACCCCGTTTTAAACCTCGCCTACTCTGCCGGCGGCCGCGACGTTGAAATGACCCTTGTTCGCGGGGAAATTTTATACGAAAAAGGCGAATTCACCACAATCGACATTGAAAAAACACTGCATGATGCACGCACAGCGAAAAAAATATTTTCAGAAATTTGACAGAAAAAGCCCCAAACATCGGTTGTTTGGGGCTTTTCGCGCTTGTATCAATCATTATTTATGGCAATCGCAACCGCAGGGGCATGGTTGACCCGGCTTGCATAAGCAGGGGTCACATTTACAGTTTGGGCACTTGCAATGCGGATTTGTGCATGTTTTTTTCATTTGTCTCACCTCCCCCCTCGCCTTTAGTGATATACTACGCATTATGACAGATTGCCGCAAGTACGCACTTTAATGTGGTATAGTATCAAAAAAGTAACCATGGGAGGAAAGCAATGAATTCCGAGTGCAATGAAACAAACTGCCCTGTAGTGGCAACCCTAAATTTAATTGACGGAAAGTACAAGGCACTTATTTTGTGGCATCTGATGGATGGGACTCGGCGTTTCGGCGAGTTACGAAAACTTATACCGCAAACAACGCAAAAAATGCTGACACAGCAATTGCGCGAGTTGGAGGTGCGAAACTTAGTAATTCGCAAGGTTTACCCGGTTGTGCCGCCAAAAGTTGAATATTCACTTTCGGATTTGGGCAAGAGTTTAAAGCCCATTTTGGACGCAATGTGCCAATGGGGTACAGGATATATGAAAACTCTAGGAATTTCCGCCGACTGTTTTATGATAAAACCCTAACGCAAAATAGAGTCGCGTTTATGCCACAATAGCGCGGGTTGCATGAATGTGTATGTGATACTATAATTAAGAAAATTTTTCTAAGGAGATAAAAAAATGACAGATGCACTTATGATATTTTTTGAGAGGGCTATGATTTTAGGGTATGACTTGGGGCTACCGGCACCGGGCGGCGGTGCGGGTGGCGGCGCAACCGGGGATGTTGCGCAAGCCGCATCTGATGCCGCAAACGGCGCAGCATCTGCCGCAAACGAGCCGGCTTCCATGATGCCAATGCTTATTATATGGGGCGTTGCTTTTGCGGGCTTCTGGTTTCTTGTTATGCGCCCGCAACGCAAGCGAGAGAAAAAGATGAAAGAACTGCAATCAGCCATTACCACGGGCGACAACATCATCACCTCCGGGGGGCTTTTCGGAAAAGTTGCCGACATCGGCGAAGATTGCTTCATCGTTGAATTCGGCACAAACAGGGGCATTCGTATACCTGTGCTTAAAGCCGATGTTGTGTCCGTTCGTTCACCAAAAATGACCCCGCAAGTAAAAGACGCGGAATAACAGGAAATTTCAGACTTTGCATGAATTTAAGCGTACCTTTTTTATAAAGGGGGTTTTACCATGTTACAATTGTGTATCCTTTTACTTGTTGTCGGCATACTTGCAATCGTGTTGGAAATCATAATGCCGGGCTTTGACGGATTTATAAGCGGCATTGTCGGGATTTTGGCATTGGTTGCATCGGCAACATTGGCCGTTATTTTTGTCGAAAACGGCTGGTTTTTTGTTGCAACAAATGTTACTGCACTGTCGCTCTTGGTGTTTTTCTTTTTCGCGTTTATCAGAAGAAAACAGTTTCACGGCAAAATCATTCTTTCCGAAAATTTGTCCGAAGACCTTCCCGGCCTTGATTTAAGCGGACTCGTGGGCAAAGAGGGCAAAACGATTACTATTTTGCGCCCTTATGGCGAAGCCGACTTTAACGGCATTCGCGTAGAGGTTTGCTCAAGCAACGCTATGATTGAACGCGGCGCACGGGTGAAAGTCATTGAAACACAGGCAAACAAAGTTGTTGTCAGTTTATTGGACGGAAATTAATTTTTTTTAATCTTGGAGGTGCTTTATGTTTTTATTAAACACAGCGGGGGATTTCAATTTCCCCGAAATATCTTTCTTTGTGATTTCCATAATAGTTGTTGCTCTTATTTTTTTGATGATTTTTTTCAGGTTCGTTCCTCTTGGGCTGTGGATTTCGGCATGGTCCAGCGGGGCAAAGGTAGGCATTTTTTCCCTTGTCGGAATGCGCCTTAGGCGCGTTGCTCCGTCGCGTATTGTTCTTCCGCTGATTAAGCTTACAAAAGCAAATATTCCCATACCCATATCGCAGTTGGAAGCCCATCACTTGGCGGGTGGGCGCGTTGACCTTGTTGTAAACGCACTTATTGCCGCGCACCGCGCCAATCTTGATTTACCTTTCGAGCGGGCAGCCGCCATTGAGCTTGCAGGCCGTGATGTTTTTGAAGCCGTGCGAATGAGCGTTAACCCCAAAGTTATTGAAACTCCCATGATTTCCGCAATGGCTATCAATGGTATTGAAATAAAAGTAGTCGCTCGCGTAACCGTGCGCACAAATATCCAACGGCTGGTGGGTGGCGCAGGCGAAGCAACTATCATTGCCCGCGTCGGCGAAGGTATAGTCACAACCGTTGGCTCCGCCTCCACTCACCGCGAAGTGCTGGAAAATCCCGATAAAATTTCAAAAACCGTTCTGTCCAAAGGGCTTGATGCCGGCACGGCATACGAGATTCTGTCTATAGACATTGCCGACGTTGATGTTGGCCGCAACATTGGTGCTTCATTGCAAATTGAACAGGCTGAGGCAGATAAAAAAATTGCCGAAGCCAAAGCCGAAGAACGCCGCGCCCTTGCCGTTGCCGAAGAACAAGAAATGAGTGCCCGCGTTCGAGAAATGCGTGCAAAAGTAGTAGAAGCCGAATCCGACGTACCAAGAGCCCTTGCCGAAGCACTGCGCGCAGGCAACATGGGTTTTATGGATTATATTAATCTCGAAAACAAACTTTCGGATACAAAAATGCGCGAAAACATTGGCGGTATGCAAATCGACGTTTCCGCGACCCCGGTAAAGAAATAATTTCCAAAATATAAAAGAGGTGCAAGTTGAAAACAGACATCGAAATTGCCCAAGCGGCGAAGGCGAAGGCGAAGCCTATTTTTGAAATTGCGGCAAATGTAGGAATTCCGCCTGAAAAGGTTAAACCATACGGGCATTTTAAAGCCAAGGTTGAGCATAATTACAAAGCAACAACTAAAAAAGCGGGCAAGGTTGTACTTGTTACAGCCATCAGCCCCACGCCGGCAGGCGAAGGTAAGACAACAACAACTGTGGGATTGGGCGATGCGTTTTCGCAATTGGGAAAGAGTGCGGTTATTTGTTTGCGCGAACCCTCGCTGGGGCCTGTTTTTGGCGTAAAGGGTGGCGCGGCAGGCGGCGGATACGCACAAGTTATCCCAATGGAGGACATAAACCTGCATTTTACGGGCGACCTCCACGCTATCACAACGGCGCATAATCTGCTCGCGGCATTGATTGACAATCATATTCAGCAAGGGAATGCTTTAAAAATTGACCCGCGAAGGATTTCGTACAGGCGCGCTATCGACATGAACGACAGACAGTTAAGGTACGCGCTTACGGGCTTGGGCGGCAAACCCAATGGCACGCCGCGTGAGGATGGTTTTAACATTACAGCGGCATCTGAAACAATGGCGGTTTTTTGCTTATCGGAAAATATCGTTGCCTTAAAGGAAAATTTGGCAAAAATAGTGGTGGGGCAAACATACGAAGGTGAACCCGTAACTGCCGGGCAACTTGGTGCGGCGGGTGCAATGGCGGCATTGTTGAAAGAGGCCCTGGACCCTAATTTGGTGCAAACGCTCGAAGGAACACCGGCAATTATCCATGGGGGCCCGTTTGCAAACATTGCGCATGGATGCAACACAATTGCCGCAACACGCCTTGCAATGCAACTGGGTGATTATACTATAACCGAAGCGGGCTTTGGCGCAGACCTTGGCGCGGAAAAATTTATTAATATAAAATGCCGCAGGATGGGAATTTCTCCAAGCGTGGTGGTACTTGTCGCGACTGTTCGCGCATTAAAATATCATGGTGGCTGCGAAAAGTCAGAGTTGGGCAAGGAAAATCTTCCCGCGTTGGAAGCAGGCATACCAAACCTAAACCGGCACATAAAAAATATCACGGATGAATATGGATTACCCTGCGTAGTCGCGCTTAATCGTTTTCCAACGGACACCGAAGCGGAAATTGAGTTTATTAAAAATTCTGCGGAAAAATCAGGCGTAAAATGCGCTCTTTCCGAAGTCCATGCCAAAGGTGGCGATGGTGGAATTTCACTTGCGACGGCAGTGCTTGAAGCAATGGAATCGCCCGAAGGTGTGAAAAATAAATTTCATGAATCTATTTGCGCCGAAAGCATGAAAATGAAATTCACCTACGACCCTGACTTGCCGCTAAAAGATAAAATAGAGGCCGTGGCAAAAAAAATCTACAAAGCGCGTGAAGTTTCACTCGCGCCAGAGGCTGCACGGGCTTTGCGCAATTTAACAAAATTGGGTTATGCATCTCTTCCGATATGTATGGCAAAAACGCAGTACTCATTTTCGGACAATGCAAAGCTCCTTGGCGCGCCCGATAATTTTACAATTACAATCAGAGAAGTGCGACTTTCTGCCGGGGCAGGATTCATTGTTGCATTAGCCGGCGATATCATGACCATGCCGGGCTTACCCAAGTCCCCTTCGGCAGAAAAAATTGATGTAAACGAAAACGGCGTGATAAGCGGATTGTTTTAGACAACCCTTAGCAAGAAAGCCAAAAAAAACCGCGCATTGCGCGGTTTTTTTTGCTTTTGTTTTTACCGGATGTTGCCTATGATGTTCACGACAAAACGCATGGAGGTCAAAACCTTGGGGTTTACAAACCCCAGAAACTTTTGAAAAAGTTTCATCAAAACTTTAACATAAAACCTAAAATCGTGCGTACGCACGATTTTGGATTTTAAAGTTTTTGCACCGCTTTTTTCAAAAAGCGGGTGGGAGTTTGAGGGCGAAGCCCCAAGGTCTTGTTCATGCGTTTGTCGTGCTATGACGTTACATGAATGGTGACAGCTTGGGTTGCAACAGTTACGCCACCTGCACCTATGGCTTGAATGTTAAAGCTGATTGACTGCCCCGTAGGAGCGGAATGTTCAACGGCAACGGTAACGTCCCATGCCCTGCCTGCAGTACCCGTTGCTATAACTTCTTGCGGTATAAATGGGAATACAAATTGCGTAGACGGTACAATCAACTGGTGTACATCCGCAGATGTTTGCACGCGGAAGGTTACTTGGCTTCCCCTTGTCACGGTTGTTGGGGTTACGGGCGTGATGCTGTGGATTATGCCTGTTCCTGTTGTGCCGCCTCTTGTGATGGTTCTTGTATCATCAGGGGTTGCATTTATTCCACCAGAGGCTACCGCGCCTACTACAATGTTGATATTTCCTGTTACGACATCCCATACATCTCTTTGCCATGTGCGGTTGCCTGTTCCGGAATCGGTGCGAGTAAGTTCTACACGCCCCATGCCAGCACCCATTTCAACCCAAACTGTTTCGGCATAACGGTTGGTGGTAACGGTTACGCGGGTGTTGTTGGTTACGCCCAAAACAACAGCAGTTGGCGTGCCGACAATTTGAGCCCTTGCAGTGGTAACGGATATAGATTGCGAACGTTGGGCCGCGCCGGTTGTGTTTCTTTCTGCGTTGGCAAAAACTGTAACAGAGCCTGTGCGTTGCGGGTTAAATGTTACGTTCCACGTACGCGCAGTTGTGGTGGTTTGCGTGCGATTGGCGTTATGCTCGTTGCCGTTTACGTCGCGTACCCAAACATATTCCACGTCTGTGTTTGTGCGGATGGTGAAAGTAACATTCGCGCTGGGGGCTACTGTTGAGTTGTTTACCGTAACATTTTGAATTGTGGGATTCAGCGGCGCAACAAATGGTTGCGTTAATGTCAAGTCAACGGTTCGGGTAGCTGCGCCCGGCCAGTCATAAGTCCGGTTAGAGCCAACCTCCACTTGTTGCGGTGTCCATGCGGCAGGACGGAAATTTATTACCCATGTGCGAGAATTTGCATCTTGCGTAAGCATTGTTCCGCGTGCGAAGCGACCTGTTCTGCGAACATTATTTGGCCTGTCGAAGTTAACCCAAACCTCGTTAGTTTCGCGGCCTGTTACAACAGTAAGTTGTACAAACCCTGCTGCCTGAGCGGGGGTTTCGGTTACGCTTGCGATTGCCACAGGCCCAAGATTTGCGGGCGCGGGCGGAATAACGGGAGCAGTTGGCGAAGGGGTTGGTGTTGCAGCCGCGCCTGCGATAATAATAGGCACGTTCAGGCGAGCCGCACCCGATTGGCTGTTGCTTGTGTTAGCAAAAACGGAAACCGTTCGTATACCTGTGCCGGAGGGTGAAATGGTTATTGTCCATTCATTTGAATTCGGCGCAACACGAACGCCCTGTGTTGTAACGCCATCAACTACGGCAAATACAAAATTCACCTGAGCCGTTGTGCGTACCGAAAATGTTATGTTTTGACCGGGTGTTATCGAAGTTCGGTCTATTTCCAAGTTTGTAACCGCAGGAGCTGCGGATACCGCCATAGGCAAAGCAATTACAAACACAAATGCAACCATAGTTGCCACCAATGTTCTTAAAATCGCTTTTTTCGCCGGTGCTGAGTAACCAGACATAGTGCATCGTCTCCTTTTCTTATCCTCTTTTTTATAATATATCCAATATGATAACATAAAAAAGCTTGAATAATATGTCACTTTTGTTGCAGAACGTTATTTTTAGTGATATGATGCACATAATGGAGGTGAGGTAGGTGGCTTACACAATTACAGATGCATGTATATCCTGCGGCGTATGCGAAAGCGAATGCCCAACGGATTGCATTTCTGCGGGCGACCCTATTTATGTAATCAACGGCCCCGAATGCATTGACTGCGAAGCCTGTGCAAATGTATGCCCGGTGGACGCTTGCGTGCCGGAGTAAAATTAGATTTTCGGGAATGTAAGTAAATAAACTTTTCCCTACGCAAAAAAACAACGACCCGGTTGGTCGTTGCTTTTTTTTACGAAAATTTTTGACGAAAATTTTTGTCTTACTTAATAATTTTTACTACAGAACCTGCGCCAACGGTGCGGCCGCCTTCGCGGATAGCGAAAGTGGAAGACGCTTCCATTGCGATGGGAGAAATGAGTTCAATTGTCATTTCAACGTGGTCGCCGGGCGTACACATTTCTACGCCGTCGGGAAGTGTGATAACGCCAGTTACGTCGGTTGTGCGGAAGTAGAATTGCGGGCGATAGTTGTTAAAGAAGGGTTTATGGCGTCCGCCCTCTTCTTTTGAAAGAACATATACCTGAGCGGTGAATTTTGTGTGCGACTGAATTGTGCCGGGCTTTGCAAGCACCTGACCACGCTCAATTTCATCACGAGCGATACCGCGAAGCAGAAGACCAGCGTTGTCGCCTGCAACTGCTTGGTCCAGAAGCTTATGGAACATTTCGATTCCCGTTACAACAACTTTACGCTTTTCTTCGGTAAAGCCTACGATTTCAACTTCATCTTGAACTTTAAGCGTTCCGCGCTCTACACGACCTGTAACAACTGTTCCGCGCCCTTGAATTGTGAAAACGTCTTCAACAGGCATAAGGAAATCTTTGTCGGTATCGCGTGTGGGTGTGGGAATGAAGGAATCAACGGCATCAAACAACTCGATGATTTTTTCGCCCCATTCCCCATTGGGGTCTTCAAGGGATTTCAGGGCAGAACCGCGAATAATCGGGGTGTCATCGCCCGGGAATTTGTACTTGTCCAACAGCTCGCGAATTTCCATGTCTACCAAGTCGAGCAATTCTTCGTCTTCAACCATGTCGCATTTGTTCATGAACACAACGATGTGCGGAACGTTTACCTGACGTGCAAGCAAAATATGCTCACGGGTTTGGCTCATTACGCCGTCGGTGGCGGCAACAACAAGGATTGCGCCGTCCATTTGCGCTGCGCCTGTAATCATGTTTTTAACATAGTCAGCATGGCCGGGGCAGTCAACGTGGGCGTAGTGGCGATTCTTTGTTTCGTACTCTACGTGAGTGGTGGAAATGGTGATTCCGCGTGCTTTTTCTTCGGGTGCTTTGTCGATTTTGTCAAAGTCTACAGCAGAGCCGAGCTTTAATCTTTCCGACAATGTTTTGGTAATTGCCGCAGTAAGCGTTGTTTTACCGTGGTCGATGTGACCGATTGTACCGATGTTAACGTGCGGCTTGGAGCGTTCAAACTTTGCTTTACCCATTTTTGTTTCCTCCTAGTCAGTGAGCAAAAGTCGCATTGCTGTTACACGCTTTTGCGAATGTTTTTTGCCTTATGGCAAAAATATTTCATTTTTTAGTTGGGGCATTATACCAATTTTGAAAAAATTTTGCTAGTCTTCTTTTTTACCTGCAATCGCTTTTTCCTGAACACTCTTGGGAACGGGTTCGTAGTGATGAACTTCCATTGTGAATGTTCCGCGGCCTTGGGTTTTGCCGCGCAGGTCGGTAGCGTAGCCGAACATTTCCGCAAGCGGAACAAAAGAGTGTACAACTTGTGCGTTTCCGCGTGCTTCCATGCCCTCGATTTTGCCCCTGCGGGAGTTTATGTCGCCGATTACGTCACCCATATAATCCTCGGGGACGGTAACGTCAACCTTCATCACAGGCTCGAGAAGGGCAGGGTCAGACTTACGCATTGCTTCTTTAAAAGCCATGCTGCCGGCGATTTTAAATGCCATTTCGGACGAGTCAACATCGTGATAGCTTCCGTCGTATAAGGTTGCGCGAACACCCAGAACGGGGTAGCCGCCGATTATACCAGACTGCATCGCCTCTTGTATGCCATTGCTTATTGCCGGAATATATTCCTTTGGCACTGAGCCACCCACGATTTTGTCCACAAACTCAAAAGGCTTGTCGCTGTCATTTGCATCCATGGGCTCGAACTTCACTTTACAGTGCCCGTACTGGCCGCGTCCGCCGGATTGGCGTACATATTTGCCCTCGACGTCGGCGGGCTTGCGGAATGTTTCGCGGTAGGCAACCTGTGGCTTGCCCACATTGGCTTCCACGCGGAACTCACGAAGCAAGCGGTCTACGATGATTTCGAGGTGAAGCTCACCCATACCTTCGATGATTGTTTGGCCGGAGTCGATGTCTGTGTGTGTTTTAAATGTCGGGTCTTCCTCTGCAAGTTTTGCAAGGGCAATGCCCATTTTGTCGCGCCCTGCCTTGGTTTTAGGCTCGATTGCCACGGATATAACAGGGTCGGGAAAATTCATGGATTCGAGAATAACTTCATGCTTTTCGTCACATAAAGTATCGCCCGTTGTTGTGAATTTTAAGCCTATAACTGCAGCAATGTCACCCGCAAAAACCTTGGTTACTTCCTCGCGATTATTGGCGTGCATCAAAAGGATGCGTCCCATGCGTTCTTTTTTGTCCTTGGTAGAGTTGTGTACATACGAGCCTGCTTCAAGCACGCCGGAATATACACGGAAAAACGCCAGCTTGCCCACATGCGGGTCATTCATTATTTTGAATGCAAGCGCGGAGAAAGGTTCTGTATCGGACGATTTGCGCTCGGTGGGTGTATCTGAATCCGGCAAAATACCCTTGATTGCGGGGATATCTGTGGGCGCGGGAAGATAGTCAACCACGCCGTCCAGAAGCTTTTGAACGCCTTTTTTCTTGTACGCCGAACCGCAGAAAACAGGGATTATTGCCGTGGATATTGTTGCGGCACGCAAAGCTGCCTTTAGAGTGGGAATGTCCGGCTCTTTACCTTCGAGGTAGGCTTCCATTAACTCTTCATTTGTTTCCGCAATGGCTTCGATAAGGTTTGTGCGATACTCTTCGGCTTGGGCTTTCATGTCTGCGGGGACTTCTTCTGTTGTGATTTCTTCGCCGTGGTCACCGCTGAATACATAAGCCTTCATCTCGAAAAGGTCTACAACGCCTCTGAATGTGCTTTCAAATCCAATAGGAAGCTGTACGGGTACGGCATTGTGACCAAGGCGGTCTTTTATCATGCCTACAACGTTTAAAAAGTCCGCGCCCAGAATGTCCATTTTGTTTACATATGCCAGACGCGGCACGCCGTATTTGTCGCCCTGACGCCACACCGTTTCAGATTGCGGCTCTACGCCGCCTTTTGCGCAAAATACACCAACCGCACCGTCCAACACACGAAGCGAACGTTCAACTTCTACGGTGAAGTCAACGTGGCCGGGTGTGTCTATTATATTTACGCGGTGGCCTTCCCATTGCGTGGTTGTTGCCGCACTGGTTATAGTAATTCCGCGCTCTTGCTCTTGTTCCATCCAGTCCATTGTGGCTGTACCCTCGTGGGTTTCGCCTATTTTATAATTGCGGCCTGTGTAGAATAAGATACGCTCTGTCAGGGTGGTTTTCCCTGCGTCGATATGCGCCATTATGCCGATGTTTCTTGTTTTTTCCAAAGGAAAAGCTCTCATTTTTACATTCTTTTCCTTTCGTTACCACTTATAATGCGCGAATGCCTTGTTGGCATCGGCCATTTTATGGGTTTCTTCTTTTTTGCGCACTGCGCCGCCTGTGTTGTTTGAGGCGTCTAACAGCTCGTTTGCAAGACGGTCAATCATGTTCTTCTCGTTTCGACTGCGTGAAAAATTAACAAGCCAACGCAACCCCAGCGTTTGCCGGCGTTCAGGCCGTATTTCAATAGGAACCTGATAGGTTGCGCCGCCCACCCGCCTTGCTTTTACCTCAAGCACGGGCATGATGTTGTTAAGTGCCTCTTCAAAAACGTCCATGGCGGGCGAACCTTTTTTTTCTGCCGCCTTTTCAAATGCGCCATAGACTATTTTTTGTGCAACACCCTTTTTGCCGTCAAGCATTATACCGTTTATTAATTTTGTTACGATTTTGCTTCCGTACAAAGGGTCCGGCAAAACCGTACGTTTTGCTACATGTCCTTTTCTTGGCACGAGACTTCCCTCCTTAACGATAGAATTAAATCATCGGTACTCGTGTCTGTTTACACGTTTCGTGCTTATATAATCAATGAAATACCCTCATATATAAGCCGCTTTGTGCAACGGCAAAATTATGCCTTTTTGGGCTTCTTTGCCCCGTACTTGCTTCTCGCTTGTTTGCGATTTGCCACACCTGCGGTATCAAGCGTACCCCGCACGATATGGTATCGTACACCAGGAACATCCCTAACCCTGCCGCCGCGCATAAGCACAACGCTGTGTTCTTGCAGATTGTGCCCTTCACCCGGAATGTAACAGGTGGCTTCCATTTGATTGGACAGGCGCACACGGGCAATCTTACGAAGCGCGGAATTAGGCTTCTTTGGCGTATCCGTAAATACACGAGTGCATACGCCGCGTTTTTGCGGGCTGGATTTGTCTGTACGTCTGTCTTTGATTGTGTTCAGCCCTTTTTGTAATGCAGGCGATTTTGATTTCTTCTTCGCCGTATACCTGCCCTGCTTTACCAGTTGGTTGAATGTGAGCATAGTCACCTCCTATATAATAAAAAGCGGGCGATTTTCCACCCGTCTCAAAACGAAGGGATTCTATCACCCGCTTGGTTAAAAGTCAAGAAAAATTGGAGCTTTCACACGTTATCCTAACGCAAGGGCGCAAAGTCCCTACGGAAAAACTTACGAAATTTTTTCACATATTGATATTCTCCAAGTTATCTGAGTTTAAC
>JGI24703J35330_11748319_pt1 | contig 13828 bp, 11 predicted proteins | sample TergutNt197P1_FD_35330 | JGI IMG/M metagenome (IMG submission 35330) | reverse complement strand
GCCAGAATGATGTTACATTTTTCGAACGTGAAGCACGTAAACTCTTCTTGATTTTCGTTAGTGCTATTATTAATGGGAATGGCTTTGCTTATATGGAGAGCGAGCAAGGAGATGGTAGGCGTACTGATGTCATCGTCAATTTTTTGAGGCAACAGTTTATTGTTGAACTGAAAATTTGGCGAGGTGAGAAAAATCACGAACAGGCAAAGGAGCAGCTACTCGGCTATATGGACAAGTTAAGCTTGAATGAGGGTTATTTACTTACTTTTGATTTTAGAGAAAAGAAAATATGTGATCAAAAATGGGTTGATTTTAGCAATGGTAAAAAAATCTTTGATGTAAGGGTATGAATGATTAGATTTGAGGTTACGTACTTTAAATACGAAAGAGTCCAGTAATTTATTTTTGACAAGTCTTGACAACATTATTAGCTTAATGGTATGATTATCATTATGATATTTTACATCTTATAATGGGGTTGATCACAATGATGAAAGCAAATTCGATACATGATGTTTTTTTAAAAATAGTAGTTCTTTGCTGGGGAGTGGTCATTTTCATCATCCTTGTCGGTTGTACGATTACTTATGCCGGTCCAGAATACGATGAGCCAACTGAGGGTGTTGGATATCTTGTTTTAGATGAGCCTGATGTGACAGAAGTAACTGACGAAACAGAAGAGCTTACTGAAATAGAAGTGCCTCTTGAAGTGGAGGAAACTGAGGATGAGGTTGACTTAGCAGAGGAATGGCCAGAGCGTGTTGCTTTTTTAACCATTGATGATGGTCCAAGTTTTCAAACAGCAAGAATTTTGGATATTTTATACGAAGAAGAGGTACCTGCTATCTTTTTCTTACTGGGACACAGTATGATAACGAACACTTCCATTGATTCACAAGCTTTGATGGAAAGAATTTTAGCGGAAGGTCATTATATCGGTCTACATTCAATGACACACAATTATAACACACTGTACCGAGGTGATGGTGCACCTGGTAGATTTGTTGATGAGATGTTTGAGCTTCAAGGAATGATTTACGACATGGTAGGTCATCATACGAATCTTTGTCGCGCACCCTTTGGTATGATGACTGGCTTTCGTCCTGAGCATCACATCGCTGTGGCTGAGGCTGGGATTAATTGCATCGATTGGAACATTGACCCGCAAGACTGGCGGAGTGAGTATAATGCTCAGATTATTCTTGGACACGTTACCGATCAAGTTGAACGATTGAACTTTCCACCTGAATTAGTCATCGTTATGCACGAATATGGAAGAACTGCGGATGCTTTACCGTTGATCATTGCCTTTTTGCGAGAACACGGCTATGTATTTAAAACGTATGTACCTGGCTATGAGTTTATTTATGAACGCTATCGTCTACGTTAATTGCTAAACCCCGAGCTAAGCCAGCTCGGGGTTTGTTGTGGCTTTAACAGGTGAAGAGGAATCGTACTTTTTCTTCCGAAATCGTATTTCACTGATGAGCCAGATTAGAAGTGGGAGGGCCAGTTCAAAAATCGGGAGGATTTTAAAAGGGACAATATCCATCATAAATCCCGTTTCATGAACTTTGATCACGGGGGCTAAAAAGAAAATTAGGATGGAAATTAAAATGAGTGTTATTTTGAAGTTGAATCGTTTATTTAAAGCTTGGAATGCTAGGATAGCAGCGAAGAAATAGATGATCAACTTGAAATATTCACTTGCGACGATGATGACAATGGCTAAAGGATCAAGGCGTTCTAAAAACCCTTTTATTCCTGCAAGTTGCATGGCATTGTAAAATGAATATTCAAAGTTCGATGTTAAATTGGCACCGAGGAGCGCAACAGTAGTCAGGTCAATTGCGATCATTAATAAAACAGAAATGACAATGGCAATATAACTTCGTTTTAAAATTCCTTTGTTTTCATTGGGGGCGATATAAGGAAAAAGCATGAGGAAAACCATTAATTCGCCATAAGGGAAAAAAGTTGTTCGGACGACATCTTGCGCAATACCAGGAACGCCCTCAGCTAAAATCGGAATTAAATTTGCTGTTTTAAAAATATCCGATGTAAAGATGGACAGTAAAAACGGGAGCATACAAACAAGGATGATGATTAAAAAGATTTCTGAGGAACGCCCAACGACATTCAGACCATAAAGGGCACTAATGATGACTGTGCCAAGTAGCATAATGATGACAATGCGTGGGTTGATGCCTGACATTAATGTTTCTTGTGCCATGGCAGTCATATAATTGCCGACTGAAATGTGACGAAATAAGAAGAAACCGGCGTAAATGATCAAAATAATGGTTCCTAAAATGTTGCCAAACGTTAATTTTAAAATATCAGGCAGCCCCTTGTAGTCATGGATTTTACTAATGCGATGGTAAAGGGTGAAAAAAAGTGCACCGAAAGCGCCGGCAACTAATAAGACAATCCAAACATTTTGCCCCGCATATCTTGCTGTTGAAGATAGGGCAGAACCGCCGATAAGAAATAAGATGATTAATGTTGTTAATTGGTTTAAACTAATTTGTCGTGTGTTATGAGTCATCAAATTGACCTCCTTTTATAAAGTAACATTACCAATCTCACCTACAGAGTTAATATTTAACTGAACCTCAACATTAATTTTAAGTTCAGGAAAGAGCTCTGTCCAATAGCCTTCTTTTTCTTTCCATAGCTTGTTTTCTTGGTAATAAGCTTTTCCACTAATGCCAAAGATATCAGATTTGAGTTCTTTTTGGACTTTTTTGACAAAGGGAGTGAGGTCTGATTGTAGTTGCTTTTTTAAATGTTCGCTCATGGCCGTTAAGTTTTCTTCGTTCGTTAAGTCAACAGGGTAGGTGTTTTCAAGAATCATGGCATCGAGATCTAGTTTAATGGTTGCTTCTTTTTTGTCTAGGTCTGTTGTAATTTCTGATTTTACTTTGTTGATTCTCGCCGATGTGTAGTAATCTTCTTCGATTTCTGTGACGAGGACGTAACGCTTATTTTCACCCATGATCATGTTATAAAGTTGTGCTTCATCGCTATCTAGGAAACCGACTAATTTATCAGATTGAAAGACGGCTAAATGTTCAATTCGGAGTTGGACGGGGTTGGCAATGTCAAGAATGTTATCAATGGTCGAACCATTTTCAGAAGTTTTTTTCTTACTCCCCCCGTTTTCATTAACCGTGTCATCCATGTGTTTTTCTTCATGGTGAATGGAAACAGCATTGAGTACGACATTAAGATTATTTCCGTTAACCATATCGACAACATCATATAAATTATAGTTGGTCAGTCGTCCTGTATGGGAAGTAATCATTGCTGAAACATTGAGTTGAGCTGCTGGAATGCGATCAAGGGCAGTGACGACATTAAGAACATCATTGGCACAATTTCCTTTTGCTACAATGATGGAAATGTCGGGTCTTATTTCAGAGTGGCGCAAGGCAAAGTTAAGAAAAGGGGCAAAGCCAGCTTTAGCAAAGTCCTCATCAATGACAATGACATTCAGATGGGATAAAAAGAAACCTGATGACATAATTTGTCCAACTCGACTAACAGCGTCATGAATGGTTTTTCCTTCTCCTGTTAGGGTGTAGACAGGAAGCGCATTTTGGGTTTCACCAGCAATGGCAGCCGGATTCAAGATTTGGGCAGTTACCATATAGCCTTCCTCAGTTTTATTAATTCCAAACCCTGTAACAATGCCGATTTTATTAAGCTCAACCCGCTCAAGGCAACCTGCTAATGGGATAATACTCATCATAATGAGTAACGATGATAAAAATAATTTTTTAATTTTCATGAGGGCCTCCTTTAGAATTTGCGTTATTTGTGTTAAAATGTCCTCTTACTTGATCAAGGGGATTAAATATTTTGGGTCGCTTTTTCATCCAGCTTAATGGCATCTTAATGAGTTGATCTTTTTGGTCGCTTAAATTAAAAGGTGCGATGGGTGCTAAGTAAGCTTGATTAAAAGAGGTTAAAGAAACTAAATGACTCATTAAAATGATAAATGCTAATGTGAGTCCATAAAAACCGAGCGTAGCACCAATGATCATAAAAACAAGTTTGTATAACCGAGCAGCCACATTAATTCTTGAACTTGATAGTAAGAAGGAAGAAATAGTCGTGATGGAGCCGATGATGACAGCCACATACGAAACGAGTCCCGATTCAACAATATTTGTTCCGATAATTAACGAACCAACGATGGTCATCGAATCGCCAATCGCATCAGGCTTTCGCAAAGAAGCTTCCCGAATGAGTTCAAATAAAACGGTGATGATGAGAATTTCAACAAAGGTTGAGAAGGGATTGGCAGAACGTTGATTAATAATGGTAATGAGTAGTGATGTAGGAATCATTTCTTGATGAAAGGTTGATAAGGCAATGTAGAGTCCTGGAATGAGAATAACAGCAAAAAATGCCAAATACCTCATGCTGCGCTTTAATGTTGCTAACACGGGGTGATTGTAGTAATCATCAATGGCTGAGAACGCAGATGTGAGATAAAAGGGTCCAAGAATGGCATAAGGGCTACCATCGACAAAAATAGCAACTTGCCCTTCTGATAAAGCTTTCATCACGCGGTCGGGTCTTTCTGTTTCAATTAACCTAGGCAAGAGGGTGAGGTGCTTGTCTTCAATTAATTGAATGAGTTCATAAGAACTTGTAATGGTATCAATGTCGATGGCTTTAATGCGCTCGTTAGCTAGCTGAACATACTCAGAACTTGTTAACCCTTCAATATAAGCAACAAAAACATCCGTTTTAGAACGCATTCCGACTGTATGTGCATCAAAACGTAAACGCGGATCTCGCAAGCGTCTTCTTAATAATGCTGTGTTGTAACGAATGGTCTCAACAAAGCTATCTTTTGGTCCCCAAAGCGACTTCTCTGTACTAGGCATGCTAATACCACGCGATTGCCATCCTTTACAATCAAACATCATAAAGCGAGGTGTTCCATCAACTAATACGACGATATGACCGTTTAAAATTTGATCATACATCTCTGTTACAAACTCTCCCTGATTGGCATCAAACATACTAATGCGCGAATCAAGTAAAAAGTCAAAAATAGCATCACTGTTTTTCGGGAGACGTTCATCAATAATCGATAAATCAACCGTTAGTAAATGGATAACAAACTGTTGGGCATCTGTGGCATTAATCAGTCCATCAATCCCAATAATCGCAGCTTTTGTTTTGCCAATATTTTGAAGGGTGATCTCTCGAATAAGCAGGTCGTTTGCCTCGCCAAAATCCGCTTTGAGTTGTGCTAAGTTATCAGCTAACCTTGGGAAGATCGTTTGATTTGTATTTTTTTCCTTTTGTTTCATAATCGCTCACTCACTCACTTTTTAATGATAATGATATTATTTGTCGAAAAACGAGAGTTATACATACAAAATAAAAAATGAGCAACATTTCATCTTAATTGAACTGCATTGTTTGATGAATAAAATGCAATTTTTTTGTTATTTTACTAGACCTATTTTAGGATTATCTGATATAATATGATTATCTATTTGATCTTATATTATAAAATGAAACAAGGTGAACTAAATGGCTAAAATAAATGAAATTGCCGAAGGACAGGCAAGGTTAGAACAGCTAAGAAAATCTCGAAAAGGAATGATGATTACGATTATCGCTCTGTTAGCTTTACTCATCCCATTAATTGGGATATATGTTGGCGGAACGGTTTATTTTTCGGATCGGTTTTTCTTTAACACTGAGGTTAATGGTGTTGATTTCTCTAGACAAAGGGTAACTGATGCGCGCACATTTGTCGAAAGCCGTGCGGATGATTTTTATTTGACGATTATTGATGTTGATGGGCAAACGGAAAGAATTAGCGCATCAGAAATTGACTTCCGATTTAGCGCAAATGAAACGATTGAAGATTTATTTGAAGCACAAAATCCATTTGCATGGCCGCTTAGTTTAATGAATTCACAAACAGCTTATGCTTCGGTTGCGCTCTCTTTTGACGAGGAATTGCTAAATGCACGCGTGTCAAGTTTGGATGTTGTAACGGGGGGTCAAACAGCACCAGTATCAGCACATGTTATGATGGAAGGCAATGATGTTGTGATTACCCCACATCAGTATGGAAATGTCGTTAAAGTTGACGTGTTGCAGGAACTTTTACTAGCATCTATTAATAACTTTGAGCATGAATTTAGAATTGACGAAGCGGACATTTTTGTTCAACCAGAACTTACAACGGAATCATCCATCATTATTGATACATATGAACATGCCAATCGTTATTTAAGTGCACAAATTACTTATTTAGTTGGAACAGAAGTATTACTTGATCGAGAGGTGATTGCTAATTGGGTCGCCATTGATGATTATTTTAACGTCCATTTAGATGAAGAACACGCGCGCGCTTGGTTAAGCGAGTTTATTAGCACGGTGAATACCCATGGAACAACCCGTTCACTAACAACGCCACTTGGAAGAAATGTAACAGTAACAGGCGGTTACTATGGCTGGCGCGTTGACCCAGACGCAGAGTTTGATCAATTGGTTGAAAATATCCGTAATGGAGACATCACCCAGCGTGAGCCGATTTACTCGCAAAGAGCCATCTCACATGGTCCACATGATTGGGGAGACACATTTTTGCAAGTTGATATGGGCATCCAACATATGTGGGCAATTATTGATGGAGAAGTCGTCTTTGAATCGCCAGTTGTAACGGGACTGCCAGAAGGTCGACGTGCGACACCAGAAGGGGTTTACTTTATTTTAGAAAGACAAAGAGAACGTACGTTAATTGGGGCAACAGACCCGACAACAGGAGAACCGATTTACCGAACGCCTGTGGCTTATTGGATGAGGACGACGTGGTCAGGACATGGCTTCCATGATGCCACTTGGCAAACTGAATTTGGTGGCACACGATACCAAACGCACGGTTCTCATGGCTGTACGAACTTACCCCTTGATGCAGCTTCTGAATTGTTTGATTTGACTTTTATCCATATGCCGGTTGTGGTTCACTATTAGCAAGATGGGGATACGTAACCTCATAGCATGAGCAAGTGAACACATTAAGAACTTAAAACGATAAATTAGGAGGAGATTCATCATGAAACAAGTTTTGCAAGAAAGGTTAATCAAATATGCGAAAATTGATACCCAGGCAGATATGACTAATCCAAACTGTCCGTCCACCTCAGGACAACTTGTACTTGCCCATATGTTAGCCGGTGAATTAAAAGAAATCGGCATGTCAGATGTCACCATTGATGAGTTTGGCTATGTCATGGCAACGCTACCAAGTAACACGGATAAAACAGTTCCAACCATTGGTTTTTTAGCGCACTTAGACACGGCAACCGATATGACGGGTAAAGATGTAGCGCCACAAGTTTGGCGTAACTACAATGGGGGAGACATGGTATTAAATGAAGCATTAAACGTCATTTTATCGCCAAAAGATTTTCCAAACTTAAAAAACTACATCGGTCACGATCTCATCACAACAGATGGAACAACATTACTTGGTGCTGATAACAAAGCGGGTATTGCCGAAATTATGACTGCGATGGAATATCTTATTCATACCCCAGATATCAAACATGGAAAAGTACGCGTTGCTTTTACCCCAGATGAAGAAATTGGACGAGGGCCTCATAAATTCGATGTGGAAAAATTTGATGCCACCTATGCGTATACGGTTGATGGTGGTCCTGTAGGGGAGTTGCAGTTTGAGAGTTTTAATGCTGCGAGTGCGTTTTTAACTTTTAATGGTAACAACGTCCATCCAGGAACAGCAAAAGGTGTGATGGTTCATTCTGGTAAAATAGCAATGGAATTTCATCAGATGTTACCACCTGAACAAGCACCAGAATTAACAGAAGGCTATGAAGGCTTCTTTCACCTCATTCAAATGAAATCGGAAGTTGAAAAAACAGACATGTTTTATATCATCCGTGATTTTGATCAAGCATTATTTGAACAGAAAAAAGCGCTCGTTGAAAAAATTGTTGCCGACTTGCAAAAAAAGTATGGCGAACATGCAATAGCGTTGAAACTAGAAGACTCTTACTATAACATGGCGGAAAAAATTAAACCTGTTAAAGAAGTCATCGAAGTAGCGCAAGATGCAATGAAGCAGTTGGATATTGCTCCTGTTAGCAATCCCATTCGTGGGGGAACAGACGGCTCTCAATTGTCGTATATGGGCTTGCCAACACCCAATATCTTTGTCGGAGGAGAAAATTTTCATGGAAAATTTGAATTTGCATCAGTTCACGCAATGGAAAAAGCCACAAAAACAATCGTTGGTATTGTGAAGTTATTTGAAGAAAGAGGGGAATTATCATGATCGGTATCATTGGCGCGATGCAACAAGAAGTTGCGATTTTAAAAGAATTAATTGAAGTTAAAGAAGCCATCAAAATCATGCATGTTGAATTTACAATCGGCACATTACACAGCAAGGATGTGGTGTTACTTGAAAGTGGCATTGGGAAAGTAAATGTTGCCATTGCGACAACGCTGTTACTCGAAAAGTTTAAGGTTGACTACGTGATCAATACAGGCTCAGCCGGTGGAATTAAAGCAGATGCTGAGGTAGGGGATGTTGTCATTAGTGCATCAGTTGCTTATCATGATGTAGATGTGACAGGCTTTGGACGTTACGCCCCAGGACAAGTGCCAGGGATGCCCGCTATATTTGAATCAGATGAAATGCTTATTTCAAAAGTTGAATCGGTGTTAGAAGCTGCCGGTGTTCGCCATTTTAAAGGTCAAATTGTAACAGGTGATGCCTTTGTTAATCGTCCTGAGCAAATGGTGCAAATTAGAAAGAATTTTTCGAATGCAGTAGCCCTTGAAATGGAAGCCGCTGCCGTTGCTCAAGTATGCCATATCGCAGAGATTCCTTTTGTCGTTGTACGTGCCTTATCCGATATTGCTGGCAAAGAATCACATCTTTCATTTGACGAATTTTTACCAACAGCTGCCCTTGCCTCTTCACAAATGGTATCAGAACTGGTTAAAATGTTGTAATTTATCATACTCATCTTATAAAATTTCATAAGAAAAATCGCTATCATGTGTAGCGATTTTTTCACGTTAATTAAAATAGTTTCTGATCTCTTCAACATCACTGGTCTTAGCAAGGGCAAGCATAAGCGCAATTCGTGCTTTTTGTCCATTTAGATTACGTGCTAAAATAACACCAGCATTTTTCAAATCAAGTCCACCACCCACATAGCCATACGAAGGCATAATGCGCCCAAGGGGATTTCTTGAGACGAGTACAACGGGAATTTTAGCATCAATCGCATTTCTAATACCAGGCATCATCCCAGGTGGAACATTGCCTCGTCCCATTCCTTCAATGACGATGCCTTTAACATGCTGTGCGACTAAGAAATCAAGCACACGTCCATCCATTCCTGATGCGACTTTTATAAGAGCGACATCGGATTCAATGGTGTCAGTATTAATATAAGTAGGTGTAAAAGTTTGATTACGGTAATAAAGTACATGATTTGAATCGACGATGCCAAGCGGACCAAACTCTAATGATTTAAACGTATCAAGGCTCATTGTGTGGGTTTTAGTTACTTCACGAGCAGCGTTGACTTCATCATTTAAAACAACTAAAACACCACGATGTTGCGATTGCTCATTAATGGCTGTCAAAATAGCTGATGCTAAATTACTTGGTCCATCATAACCAAGCTCGGATGCATTGCGCATTGAACCAGTGACAACAACAGGCTTTGTTGTGCCTAATGTTAAGTCAAGTAAATAAGCTGTCTCTTCTAAATTATCGGTCCCATGAGTGATGATGACACCAGAAATATCAGAACGTTCACACTGCTTTTTTACCAACACCTTCAACGTCATCATCATCTCAGGTGTCATATGTGGACCGGGTATGGCTGAAAAGTCAATCAATTCAACCTCAGCAAAATCTTTAATATGTGCAACAAGTGACATAATATCGCCACTTGATAGAGAAGGGGTTGCTGCATTTGTCTGTTTATTAACCGTCATAGAAATGGTTCCGCCGGTAAAAATAACTACAATTTTCTTTTTTTCATTCATCGTATGAGCTCCTTATGAACATATTAGTAAACCTTGGTGAAAACTAAAACAGTCAATCATTTCATTTAGCTATTGTGAGAGGGATGTAACCGGCGTGCATATAACAAATACCAACCAGTTAACACCACACCACGCATTAAGTTACCAAAGGCAATTCCGATCCAAATCCCGTCTAGGCCAAGGGCAGTCTGTGATAAGAAAAAGGCAACCAATACCCGAAGCCCATTAAAAGTAACCGATACGATGGTAGGTGGTAATGTTTTGCCAAGACCATCAAAGGCACTAGCAGATACACCAGTCATACATTGGGCAATTTGAACAACTGCAAGAATTCTCATATAGCTAACACCCATGGCGACAATCTCAGGTTCTGTAATAAATAACCTAAAAATGGGTCCCCCTACAAAGAATAGCAATAAGCCTACACCAAGCCCCCATAATGTCATCGCTGCCGTTGAAACGCCATATCCTTGCTTCAAGCGATCAAATTTGTTGGCGCCATAGTTCTGACCTACAAATGCTCGGAAAGCCGCCGCATAGCCCCCACCAACTAGCCATGCCAAAGATTCTATTTGTGTTCCTACCCGTTGAGCGGCAATTGCGCCAGAGCCAAACCCTGCTACAAAACCGGCGATGATCATCGTAAGAGAAGTAAACAAGGCGCTATCTAAAGTAATAGGAAGGCTCCATTTAAATATCTGTTTAATAATTCCTTTGTCCGCAACAAAAATTTCTTTAAATTTAAAGTCATCAAATGGACAAAATTTAGGATGTTTAACCGAAAACAGTAAAAGCAGTCCTGTAACAGTATGGCCGATCGCTGTTGCAACGGCTGCACCGACGATGCCCCAACCTAAAACAAAGATGAAAATTGGGGTTATTAGAACGTTGAAAAATAACCCAATTGTTTTTAAATAAAAGGGAAGCTTTGAATTGCCAACACCATTATAAACACCACTGATGGCGTTGTTGATAAAGATCATCGGGAATGCAAAGCCAACAATGCGAAGGTACAGGGCTGAGTCATGGGCAACGTGCGCTTCCCTAATTCGTAAGACACTTATGAGTTGCTCACTAAAGAGGATGGTAATGGCTCCAACTGTAATTCCTAACATGATGGCGATTAAGATAGCATTTTTGGCATATTTGCGAGCTGTGAGCGCATCACCTTTGCCTGTTGATTGTGAGACGCCGATTTCTGCGCCGAGCTGACCAATGATAAAAAAAGCAACGGACAGCCATAAAAACATGCCCGCTGAACCAGCCGCTGCAACAGCATCCGCTGAAATTCGCCCGAGGAAGAACATGTCAATTAAGTTGTAAGCCATTTGAAAAATTTGCATCGCCATAATGGGTGCTGCAATGGCGATTAGCTTTTTAAGGATACTCCCCTGTGTTAAATCGATTCCTTTTGCACTCATGAAATCACCACCTCTTTTTTTGCAAATATCTTCTTAGCATAAATCAAATACCAAATAAACAACGACACACCACGTATGACAATTCCTGATGCTGCACCAATGAAGACTCCATATAAGCCGAGTGGTGTTATTGATAAAGCAAATGCAATAAGGACACGTAGTATGTTGGCTGTAATCGTCGTAACAGAAGGAGGGAGTGTTTCTCCAAGGCCTCTAAATATACCTGTACAAACCGCACCAACACAGTTTGCAATCTGAATAAATGCAGCAATATATAAATAACGGATTCCTGATTCAATAATTTCTGGGTTATCAGTAAATAATCTAAATATTGCCCCACCACCAAAAATCAATATTAAGGTGACACATGTTCCCCACATTATTTGAACAAATAAAGAAATTTTAAATCCCTTTTTAATGCGATCAATTTTATTTGCACCATAATTTTGCCCAACGAAGGATGTAAGGGCTGCTGCGTATCCACCACCAACAAGCCAAGTCAATGACTCAATTTGAACACCAATTTGCTTTGTTGCAATGGCATCGGCACCAAAACTTGCGATCATATTCATGATCAGTATTCCTAACATTGTAAATGTTCCATTTTCAACGGCAACTGGCAAACTCCATTTTAATATTTGGCGCACAGTCTCTTTATCTGGATGTAGCACTTCTCTAAAGCTAAAATCATCAAATGGTGAAGTCTTTGGATATTTAATTGCAAATATAAGCAAAGCACCTGTTAATGTGTATCCAATTGCTGTTGCAATCGCTGCACCTATAATGCCTAAATCAAATACAAAAATCAAAATTGGGCTGAGGATGATATTAACAACAAGACCAATCATTTTAAGGTAAAAAGGTAATCTTGAATTCCCCGAACCATTAAAGGCGCCTGTAATGGCATTATTCATAAATAACAATGGGAAAGCAAAACCAATAATACGTAAATACAGCGCTGCATCATGTGCAACATTGGCTTCTTGAATACCTACAAGACTAATAAATGCATCCGTAAACAACACAATTAATAATGCAAAAAATATACCTAAAACGAGGGCAATAAATAAAGCATTCTGAGCAAATCGCTTAGCTGTAACCATATCGCCCTTACCCTTATTCTGAGATACACCAATTTCTGCACCCATACTACCAATGATAAAAAAAGCAACTGATAGCCAAATAAACATCCCTGCCGAGCCAGTAGCAGCAACAGCATCACTCGAAATACGCCCGACAAAAAACATATCGATTAAATTATAAGCCATCTGAAACAGCTGTGTTGCCATCACGGGTCCTGCAATTAAAAGGAGCTTATTTAAAATACTTCCATTTGTTAAATCATAACTATGTTTTGCTTTCATCGTGTATCCCCTTTAAGTCTCAAATGAAAAAGAAGAAATCATTCTGCCTGTGTTAAAAACCATGCTCGAATGATTTCCCCATTTCAAAAAGTCGTTTAAAAATCAAATTACCTCTTCGACACCAATAACACCGGGTACTTCTTCAAGTAATGCTTCTTCAACGCCACCAGAAAGTGTATCTTCAACAAATGCACAACCAGAGCAAGCGCCTAGCATCCGTATGTATACAATTCCCCCTTCAAAACGAACGAATTCCATATCGCCACCATCACGTTGTAAATAGGGGCGCAACTTTTCAAGTACTTCTAAAATTTTTACAACTGTTTCTTCATGATTCATCTTAACACCTCGTTAAATGAGCGTATCTAAAAGTGATACCCTTTATATTGTTCTATTATAAATGAAACGCGCAAAAATATCAACAACTAACTTTTCTTTCTATTTCATAAACTTTCACCATCATTTTCATATTTACTACTGTTTTAAAGTTGTTTAGCTCTCTACTTTACCGTAAAAGTAATGAAATGGGTGTTATTTTTCGACAAGGCACTATTATTTTTCATTGATTTGTGCTACAATAGTCGTATCATATTTGTACGAGGTGTTCTGATGAAAATATTTAATCGCGTTAAGGATGTTGTAAAAGTGGATGTTCAAGGAATGATCGATGAGAAAAAAAGAAAGAAGAATAGCCCAGCAGTAAAGTTAAATCAGTTTATGCGTCAATGTGAAGATGAGATAAAAAGCATTGAAGTGTTGGTTAATCGGCAAAGCGAGCTAAAATCGAAACTTTATCAAGAAAAAAAATATGCATGCCAGATGGTAACAAAACGTGAAACACAGTTTGAAATCGTCGAAAAAGCCGGCGGGGCAGAACTAGAGAAGCGGGCACAGGAGGAGCTTACTTATTATAAAGAACAAGTAGCGAAATTAGAAGGCTTGTATAAGAAAGCCGAAAAAGATGAAGAC
>JGI24703J35330_11748320_pt1 | contig 13857 bp, 13 predicted proteins | sample TergutNt197P1_FD_35330 | JGI IMG/M metagenome (IMG submission 35330) | reverse complement strand
AAAAAGTTGCGTAAAATAATCATTTATGGGTCGTATGCGCGAGGTGATTACAAGGAATACTCTGACCTAGATATTATGGTGCTTGCGGATTACGACGAAAGCGAAGAGCGAGATTTACAAGAGGCTATCTATAAAATTTCAAGCCACGCAAGTCTTGAACATGACATTACCGTCAGTATGTATCTTAACAACGACAATCTTTTTAGAAGCAGACTGCACATATCTCCATATTACAGAAATGTAATTTCAGAAGGGGTTGAACTTTATGGAACACAGTAAGGAAGATGTGACAAATCAATTGCTATCAGCCGAGTTTTTTCTTGGCGAGGTACGAAAATATCTCGAACGTCAAGCGGAAGCATAATTGCTATAATATGAATAATAACCGCAACAAGTCAAAGCGCGAATATCCGAAACATGATTACCGCCCTTGACAACCTCAAATAAATGATATCATCTTCCTTTAAGACTTTATCCTGATTCATATGAGAATAAACGATACGGCTTTGATTTTGTTCATCGCTTTGCATAGTATCCCCACCGTTTAATTCTTCTCACCCATGAAATATTTCGCCAAACTGCCGCCGCTTTCAAAGAATTTGCCTTTTTCGCCCGAAGCTTCGCTGAAAGATTTTGTAGCGTCGATGGTTGTTGTGTTTCTGCTGTCGTACAAAACAAAAGGCACAGGTTCGGCGGTATGGGTGCGGAGTTCTACCGGGGTTCTGTGGTCGGGGAGAATGAGAATGCGGAAAGGTTCGCCGCAATTTTTGAGATACTCAAAAACGGTTTTAAAAACCCTCTTGTCGATAAAATCGAGGGATAAGAGTTTGCCGTCTAAATCGCCGCTGTGAGAGCATTCATCAGGGGCTTCTACATGTAGGAAAACGAGGTCTTTTCCATTTTCAAATGCGTCTATTGCGGCGGCGGCTTTGCCTTCGTAGTTTGTGTGAAGAGTGCCTGTCGCGCCTTTGATTGTGGGTACAGAAAATCCTGCTTCCCTGCCTATACCTTTGAGTAAATTTACAGCGGTAATCATACAGCCCTTAACGCCGAACATTTCCTCATGCTGTGAGAGGGACATTTTTTTGCCCTGTCCCCAGAACCAAATCGAGTTGGCGGGCATCTTTCCATTTTTTGCCCGATGTACGTTCAGCGGGTGATTTTTCAGGAGTTCAAAGCTTTGTACCAAAACATCGCGGAGCTTTTTGTCCGACGGTAAATAGTCGCCGACTTTTTTGCCCAAGATATCATGGGGCGGGGTTGCTTGGAAATTTTCTGTTTCCGAATCAATGAAATCAGAAGAAACCAAAAGACAACGGTAACTTACCCCCGGGTAAAATTTAAAACCGTCGCCGCCTAGTTTTTCATCAATGAATTTAATTAGAATTTCGGCATCTTCGTCTTCTAATTCGCCCGCGCTGTGGTCTTTGATGGTTAAATCCGAATAATTTCCATCGCCGCTTAGGGTAATGAAATTTGTACGAATCGCCATATCACTGTCATTCATGGGAATGCCCATTGCCGCGGCTTCAAGCGGTGCGCGACCTGTTAAACAAGTCGCAGGGTCATACCCAAGCACCGCAAGATTAGCAACATCGCTACCGGGGTCCATGCCGTCGGGAACGGTTTTTACAAGCCCGACTTCACTTATCCGCGCCAGCGCGTTAATATTTTCAATCGCCGCAACCTGAAGCGGCGTTTTATTTCCCAGTGAAGGAATAGCCCAATCGGCGCATCCGTCAGGCACCAAGATAAAATACTTCACTATGCGTTTCCAACCGAGCCAAATAGCTCAAATTTTTCTTTAACTGCTTGCTTAATAGCCTCTGCACCGGGATTAAGAAGCTTGCGCGGGTCAAAACCTTTGCCTTCGAGGTCTTTTCCGCTTTCGATATATTTGCGTGTTGCGGCGGCAAAGGCAAGTTGGCATTCGGTATTTACATTAATTTTTGCAACGCCAAGGGAAATAGCTTTTTGAATCATTTCGGTAGGAATGCCCGTTCCGCCATGCAGAACAAGTGGCAAACCGCCTGTTAGCTTAGAAACTTCTGTTAGCACGTCGAAGTTAAGCCCCGTCCAGTTGTCGGGATAAACGCCGTGAATATTTCCGATGCCCGCCGCAAGAAAATCTACGCCAAGGTCGGCGATTGCCTTACACTCTGCGGGGTCGGCAACATCGCCATTGCCTACAACGCCATCTTCTTCGCCGCCAATCGCGCCAACTTCGGCTTCAAGGGTCAAGCCGTTTTTATGCGCAAGGGCAATCATTTCTTTCGTCTTTGCAACGTTCTCGTCGAATGGAAAATGGCTTCCGTCGAACATGATGCTGGTGAAGCCCGCTTCTACACAGGCGATACATTCGTCATAACTGCCGTGGTCGAGGTGGATTGCTACGGGAACGGTAATTCCAAGGCATTTGTCCATGGTTTTCGCCATTGCAACTACTGTTGCAAAGCCACCCATGTATTTTGCCGCACCGCCTGTTACGCCTAAGATAATCGGGCTTTTTTGCTCCTGCGCTGTGGTTAATGCCGCCTTTGTCCATTCGAGGTTATTGATATTAATTTGCGCTACTGCATAATGTTCCTTTACTGCTTTTTGAAGCATTTCTTTTGCATTTACAAACATTTTTAATCTCCTATTCTGCCGTTAATTTTAGTGTTAGTCCTTTTTTTCTAGCAAAATCTGTCCAAATAGTTTCAAACATGCCAATGTTAATCAGGGTCATTTTCTTGGTTTGCGGGGCACCCGTTGCAGAGTGAGCTATAGATAAAACCGAATAATATTTGCTGAATTTAAGCGTAGTTACCTTTGCAAATTCAACAAAAACCTTTTCTTTACCTTCCGTCCACCCGATACCGTTGTCAAATAGGTTTAACTGAGGTTTCCCCCCAAACATCCCCATTAAACCTCCGCCACCTTTGCCTGAAATTTCAAAGCTGTGTACCGGTGTCATCATCAATCCCTCCCATCTCTAGCCTAAAATTGTTTTTGTGTCGCGTGCAATCACTAATTCTTCATTAGTGGGTATTACAAGGACTCGCACTTTTGCCGAAGGCTTTGAAATATCCAGTGCTTGCCCGCGTTTTCCGTTTAGTTCCGGGTCGATGTCTACACCAAACCACGATAGATAACTGCATACCTTTTCGCGAATGCCCACATCGTTTTCGCCGATGCCCGCCGTGAAAATTACAGCATCGAGCCCGTTCATGCAAGCGGCATAACGCCCGATATAACCTGCAACGCGATATGCGAAAACATCCATTGCGGCGGCGGCGCGTTCGTTACCGTCGTTTGCGGCCGCGCTAAGGTCGCGGAAATCGCTGGAAACGCCGCTGATTCCAAGCACGCCGGATTTTTTATTTAATAAATCGCCCGCTTGTTGCGCAGAGATGCATTCTTTTTCCATAATATATTGTATTACCGCCGGGTCGATATCGCCACAACGTGTTCCCATCGCAAGCCCTTCAAGCGGGGTCATTCCCATAGAAGTATCTACAGAAACGCCGCCATTAATCGCGCAAAGGCTAACGCCATTACCCAAATGGCAAGTAACAAGTTTAAGCTCGCTTGCGGGGCGTTTTAAAAGTTCAGGTGCGCACATGGATACATATTTATGGCTTGTGCCGTGGAAACCATATCTGCGGATTTTATATTTTTTATAAAGTTCATAATCAATGGCGTAAAGGAATGCTTTTTCGGGCATTGTCTGGTGGAACGCGGTGTCGAATACCGCAACTTGCGGAACGCCCGGCATATGTTGTTTGCACGCACGAATGCCCGTAAGGTTCGGCGGATTATGCAGTGGCGCAAGGTCGCTAACCGCTTCGATAGCCGCTTCGACCTTATCGTCAATCAGCACAGATTCTGCAAATGCCTCGCCTCCGTGTACCACGCGATGCCCAACAGCCTTGATTTCGTCTTTAGATTTTAGCACCCCATGGGTTGCATCAAGCAGTGTATCAATAACAATTGCCATCGCCGCGCCGTGGTCGGGCATAGCCAAATCTGCCGAATGTTTACCTTTATCCGTTTCATGAATCAATTTTCCGTCAATTCCAATGCGCTCGCAGAGTCCCTTCGCAAGAACGCTTTCATCGTCCATATTAAGCAGTTGATATTTCAGTGATGATGAACCTGCATTTATAACCAGTACCTTCATATTTTTATCCTCCAAAAATTTATTCAAGCTTGCGCTTGTACAGCCGTAATAGCAACTACGCCCACAATATCTTCCGCGCTACACCCGCGAGATAGGTCGTTAACGGGTTTTGCAATCCCCTGTGTAATCGGCCCGTATGCCTTTGCTTTCGCGAGGCGTTCCACAAGTTTGTAGCCTATGTTAGCGGAGTCAAGGTCGGGGAAAATCAGCACATTTGCCTTGCCCGCAACAGGATTTCCGGGGGCTTTGCTCGCGCCGATTTCCGGCACGATTGCCGCGTCCAGCTGGAATTCACCATCGGCTTGAAGCTCAGGGGCTTTAGCTTTTAAAATGCGTGTTGCCTCGGCTACTTTTGTAACATCGTCGTGTTTCGCGCTTCCCATAGTCGAATGTGAAAGCATAGCGACTATTGGGTCTTCGCCGAATAATGCGCGATATGAATTTGCCGAGCTGTAAGCGATTGCGGCAAGTTCGTCAGCGTTGGGGTTTTGCACCAAGCCGCAGTCTGAAAAAACGAATACGCCATTATTGCCATAATTGCAATCAGGCACAACCATCACAAAAAACGAGGATACAATCGAAACCCCCGGTGCCGTTTTAAGTATTTGCAAACTTGGGCGAAGTACATCGGCGGTAGAATAAACCGCTCCGGCTACCATTCCGTCCGCAAGCCCTGTTTTTACAAGCATGTCGCCCAGCGTTATCGGGTTTTCTTTCAGGGTTTTTGTTGCTTCTTCCTTAGTCATTCCCTTAGCCTTGCGCAGTTCGTAAAGCTTTTCTGCAAGGGAATCAAGTTCTGCATAACTTGCGGGTTCGATAATTGTTGCGGCAGAAATGTTTGCTTTTTCGCTTGCCGCCGCTTTCTCGATTTCGGCTTTGCTTCCTATCAGAATGATTTTTGCCAAGCCTTCTTCCAAGATTTGGTGCGTTGCTTTCAGCGTCCTTGGCTCGGTTGATTCGGGCAGGACTATTGTTTTCGATTGTGCTTTTGCGCGAGTTTTCACGCTTTCAAGAAAATTCATGTGCATTACCCCCAACGAAAGTATTGTGTTAAGATTACCATACTTTTTAGCTACAAACAATCAAATATGTTACAATCTCCATGAAAAAATTGTGAAGGGGATTTTTAATGAGATATATAAAGGAATTAAAAGAAAACGAACGCATAATCGAGCATTATTTGTGTAAAAAAAAGGAAAGCCGCGAATCTCGTGCGGGAAAGAATTTTTTTTCACTAAAGCTTCAAGATAAGACAGGCACGATTGATGCAAAAATTTGGGAAATGACGAACGATATTCAGCAATTTGAAGAAGGGGACATTATAAAAATCGACGGAACAGTCGGTTCTTATATGAATGAATTACAGCTTAAAATAACGAAATTGAGAAAAAGCCGCGATGGGGAATATGATGTAGCAGAGTTTGTCCCCACCACGGAAAAAGACATCGGCGAAATGTTTGAAAAAATTATTTCGCTAATAAAATCAGTGAAAAATCCGCATATAAAAACGCTTTTAGAAAATTTCTTCATAAAAGATGAATCGCGCTCAAGCCTTTTCAAAAGCCACTCGGCGGCAATGCACATGCACCACAGCTACATGGGCGGCTTGCTTGAACATACCCTTTCCGTAGCAGAAACATGTATGTTTTTCGGAACGCGCTACAAATATATAGACATGGATATTCTCTTGGCGGGCGCGCTTTTGCATGATATCGGAAAAATTCACGAACTTTCTCCACTGCCCCAAAATGAATACACAGACGACGGGCAAATGCTGGGACATATAATAATCGGGCTGGAAATGGTGGCAGTTGAAATCGCGAAAATAAAGGGTTTCCCGCATGAAATTGCGTCGCTGATAAAGCACTGCCTTATCGCGCATCATGGCGAAATGGAGTTTGGTTCGCCAAAAGTTCCTGCCACACCGGAGGCGATGATTTTGCATTTTGCAGATAATATCGACGCGAAGCTTACAACATTTTCAGAAATTTATGAAAAAGACACTTCTCCGGGGCAATGGACGACATACCAAAAGTCACTCGCTCGATACATCAGAAAGCCGAGTAATTTGAAATGAAGCCGTTGAAAAATTCCCAACATATAATTGAAATTACCGATGTCACCGCAATGGGTTTCGGAATTGGGTCAATTGACGGTTTTAATGTATTTGTGGAAGGCACGTTAACGGGAGATGTGGTTAACGCCCTAATCATCAAAGTTAAACAGCGATACGGATATGGAAAAATATTGCAAATAATCACGCCTTCGCCGTTCCGCATAAAAAGCGCGTGTAGCATTTCACAAAAATGTGGCGGCTGTCAGTGGCAAAACTGCGAATATTCGGCGCAATTGAATTTCAAAAAGCAAATTGTGAAAAGTGCGTTAGAAAAAATCGGCGGCATTAAAGACCCGCCTGTTTTTGATGTAATCGGAATGGAAAATCCCTTTCGCTACAGAAACAAAGGGGTTTTTCCCGTTGTCCCCACAAAAGACGGATTCACAATAGGTATGTACGCGCCGCGAAGCCACCGCATAGTAGAGGTCGAAGACTGCGCTATCCAGCATATCGCCCATGTAAAAGTGCTTTCGGCAGTAAAGGAACACATGCGAAAACATAAAATTTCCGCCTATAATGAAACCGCTCACAAGGGACTGGTGCGGCATATCGTAGTGCGCACAAGCCTTTACTCAGGCGAAATTATGGTCGTTATCGTAATCAATGGGCAAAAATTCTCCGAATCAGAAGAATTTGCAAAAAATTTAACCGCCATTGGGGTTTCGACATTACTTCTCAATCGAAACATTTCAAAGGGAAATACAATCATGGGCGACGAATTCCAAATTTTAAGCGGCTCGGGCTTTATTACAGAAAAAATCGGCGAAGTAAAATATCAACTTTCCGCGCCATCGTTTTTTCAGGTAAATCCCATTCAAACAAAAGTCTTGTACGAAACGGCAATCGTTCAGGCTAACTTGGACTCCACACAATACGCAATAGACGCACATGTGGGCGTGGGTGGTGTCGCGCTTTTTGCCGCAAAACACGCAAAGTCAGTCTTAGGTGTAGACATTGTTAAATCGGCAATTAAAGACGCACAAAAAAACGCCGCACTAAACGGCATCGAAAATGCAGAATTTATTTGCGGGGCCGCAGAAGATATTATTCCAAAATTATTGGAAAACTCGCGACCAAGCATCATCTTTCTGGACCCTCCGCGAAAAGGCTGTGACCACGCCTTACTTGACGCAATCACAGCCGCAAAAATTAAAAATATCGTATACATCTCCTGCGACCCCGCAACCCTCGCACGCGATGTAAAAATTCTCACAAATGGCGGATTTTCTCTAACTGCCGTACAGCCTGTAGATATGTTCCCCTTCACAGGCAAAGTAGAGTGCTGTGCAGTGTTTACAGTTTGAAATACGAAACCAGCTGTTGGAGCAATTCTGCCTGAGCGGTTAATTCTTGTGATGCCGCCGCCGCTTCTTCGGAAACAGCTGAATTGCTCTGCACCACGCCTGAAATCTGGCTAAGCCCGGTGCTTACTTGCCCAATAGCTTCCGCTTGTTCATTAGAAGCCTCTGCGATGTTGTTAATAATTTTTGATACTTCAGCAGCATTAATAACGATGGCATTTAATGATGTGGCTGTAGTTTCTGCGATATCCGAACCGCTGTCTACTCGGTTTATTGATGTTTCGATTAGTCCAGTTGTTTCGGTAGCGGATTCTTGACTGCGCCCTGCAAGGGAACGAACTTCTTCCGCAACTACAGCAAAGCCTTTGCCATGTTCTCCGGCGCGTGCCGCTTCAACTGCCGCGTTAAGGGCGAGCAAGTTTGTTTGGAATGCAATGTCTTGAATTACCTTGATAATTTTAGAAATATCGCCGGATGATTCTTTTATTTGGGTCATAGCTACTAACATTTGTTTCATTGCGTCATTGCCTTCTTGGGCGTTGGTTGTAGATTTTGCAGATAGTTCGCTTGCTTCCGACGCGCTTACAGCGTTTTGTCTTGTCTGTTGGTTTATAACATCAATGGTGGCGTTAAGTTCTTCCACAGAGCTTGCTTGCTCTTGCGCACCGTTTGCGAGGTCTTGCGCACTTGTGGAAATTTGCTTTGCTCCAGAGAGTACTTGCTCGGATGAAGAAGCGATTTCCGACATTGTTTTATTTAACGTTGAAGTGATATTGTTTAGCGAATCTTTAATAGGTGCGAAACTGCCCAAGTAATTGCGGTTGATGTTCGTGGTCAAGTTTCCGCTTGAAACTTCTGACAAGTTTTTGGTTATTTCGGCTATATATGTTGAGACTTCAGTAATTGTTTCATCGAAAGCAGAAACGATAGTCTTGAATGAGCCATTGTAACTGGTAGCATCCGGGTCTGCCCCTTTGCTGCGAACATTGTTATCCAGACTTTGCAAATCAAAATTACCTGCTTTCATTTCTTCCATGGCGTAAAGAATGGTTTTGAATGGCTTGTCAACGGCTTCGGAGATGTGATTAAGCCCTATCATGATTTTTTGCCAATCGCCTAAATGCGCACTTGTGTCAATTCTAAAGCTTAAATCGCCCTTGTCTGCCGCCGCTTCAATCATGGCATTAATTTCGCCGCTGACTTCTCTCAGATTAGATGTTAAGCCGTTTACGGCATTGGGTAAAGCAACCCAATCACCCGTCCAATCTGCTTCGTTAAGGGAGTCGTTAAAGTCGCCTTTGATTATATTATCGAGTACACTCGCCAAACTTAAAATATCAGTGGTGTTTTGGCTCATCAATGTATTTACGCGCACTATCATCTCTTTGAATGCATTTTGGTACTTTGTATCGTCTATTGTAAAATGAATATTTCCAAGCTTCATATATTCGTGGTAGGCGTTGTTCAAATCCTCTACCATGCCTTTAATAATGCCAACGAGGTCGTAAACGTCCTTTGTCATGATACCGATTTCATCATTGCCAACCTTTGTACTCATATTTATATTAAGATTTCCTGCCGCCACATCTTCGATTGTAGAGGTCAGTGTGCTTATCGGCTTTGTGATTTTGCTAATCAATAAATACATCAGAACTATAGCAATAAATATTCCGGCAGCACTTATTGCGACAATTGACAAAATTGTGGTAAATAGCTGCTGATTAATTGCTTCCAGCGGCAGACCCATAAAGATTGTACCGATAACATTGCCGTCTGTGTCAAGCATGGGCAAGTATACTGCGCTATAGTCTCGCCCGAAGAGATTTGCTGTTAGGCGTTCTTCCGTCTGCTGTTCGATAACTTGGTTTACCAAAACAGGGTTTTCCAAACGTGTACCAACTACGCTGTTTCCGCTAGGGTCAGTCAGAGTAGAAGCTACGCGAAGGTCTTCATAAAACAAAGTAAATTCTGCATCAAATCTTGATGCCAAATCGGCAACAAATCCCGGAGTATCCATAGCAAAACCTACAACTATAAAGCCAATAATAGTTCCTTCGTAATGGACGGGGATAGTTGAACGGATAGGAAAAGAGTAGTCGCCAAGCGGAGTAAACTGTACAGGGGTTTCACCTCTAAGCGCGGAAAGCTGAATAGGGCTAACTGTCATGTCGCCATATTGTCCGCGGTTCCAGCTGCGGGCAAGAACAATCCCCTCTGCGTTTGCAATCATTAATGTATTGATTCCATAACGTGGCATTAATGTATCCACTGCCATAAAGGCGGTGGGGGTGTCGTTTGATAAAATAGCCTGAGCTATCAATGGGTCACTTGAAATGTGAATTCCTCGGTCAATGGTTGCAAGACGTGTTTCGTCCACAATGTTCCTTATACCATGAGAAGCAGTCTCAAGCCGTTCGTCCACGAGGCTTTGCGTAAATGAGCTGAATTGCAAAATCGCTGTTGTTGATACCACAACAAGTATTACAGAAATAAGTGCGGCGATTGGTAAAATTAATTTACCCTTTAGTTTTAGTCCGTTCATTTAAATACTCCCCTTTGTGATAATGTTAGCTTCTTCTAATGCTTTTTCTAGTGCTTTTTCGTCACCAAATGCTTAATTTATCGACTATATCACAAAATTCAATAAAAAGCAAACCGCCATTTTATGGAATGGAGGTACAGCATATGGGCTATTGGGTGCTTATTCCGTCTCAACCGTCTTTTTAATCAATTACAACAATTTTTTTACCATTTACCGTTTCCACCGATGAAGAAATTTCATAAACATGTTTTATAGTTTCGGGGGTAACGATAGACTCGTCGCCGTATTTATAGATTTCGCCATTTTTCAGGAAGAGGAATTTTTGGCAAAAGCGCAAAGCGAGGCTAATATCGTGGATTGCAATTATGGAACATATGCCGCGCTTCAATGTTTGGTCTTTTACGAGCGAGAGCATTTCGTATTGATTTTTTGGGTCGAGATTGCTTGTGGGTTCGTCGAGAAGCATGAGTTTTGGTTCTTGAACCAAAGCGCGGGCAAGCATTACTTTTTGCAATTCTCCGCCGGAAAGTTCGTCGATGTAGCTTAGTTTGAAGCTTGAAAGCCCCATTTTTTCAATAATTTTGTCACAAAGAGCAATATCTTTTTGGGATACCGACCAGTTGAAATAGGGTTTTCTCCCTAAAAGAATCGAATCAAAAACGGTTATTTGCAGAGATTCATTTTTTTGCGCAACGTAGGAAATATTACGAGCGGTTTCCAAGCGATTCAATTTTAAAATATCTATTTTATTTATAAAAACACTTCCTGTTTGGGGTGTTTTTATTTTGTTAATGCAGGTAATTAAAGTGCTTTTCCCCGAACCATTGTTGCCCAAAATCCCGACGCATTCGCCTTTTTCAATATTAAAGCTAATGTTTTTTAGCGCGAATTTTTTCCCATAGGAAAAGGAAATATTCTGAATTTCTACCACACTATCTCCTCTTTCCTTGCTTGATAATTAGATACAAAAACAGAGGCGCGCCCATGAAAGAAGTTAACGCGCCTATGGGTAAAATGGCGGGGGAGGCGACCATTCGCGAGGCGATATCGGCAAGCAGCATGACAATCGCGCCCATTAGTGCCGAAGCAGGGATTAAAAATCGGTAGTCGTTTCCGACAAAACGCCGCACAATATGTGGCGAAATAAGTCCGATAAAATTAATTGTCCCAACAAATGCAATTGCCGCCGCGGAAATAAGCGTAGCTACACACATGCTTGTTAAAATAAGCCTGTCTACATTAACGCCAAGTGATTTTGCAGCATTTGTACCGCTTTCGATAGCATTGTAATTCCAGCGATTTAGGATGAAAAATACAAAAGCCGCCGCGCTTAAAATAAAAATTAGAGCGATTTCATTCCGACCGGCACGTCCCAAATTTCCGAATGTCCAGTGAACCACCGCGGCAATTTGGTTTTCGTCGCTAAAGTATTGAATAAGCGTGGTCGCGCCTGTAAAAAGCGCGCTTATTGCGACACCTGTCAAAATCATCACCGAGGGCGAAACCCCAATTATGCGCGATAAAAAAAGAATTACAATTGTGGTGGAAATTCCGCCGATAAAAGCGAAAATCACTATTGTGAACGGACTCATGGATGTGGCAAAGCCAATAGAGCCAACAATCGCAACAGCCGCACCAAAAGAAGCCCCCTGCGTAATGCCCAGCGTAGAAGCCGCCGCAAGTGGATTTCGCAAAACATTTTGCATAATGCATCCAGCCATTGCAAGGGCTATTCCTACAGAAATTCCGGTGGCAATGCGAGGCATACGGATGTTAAAAATAATCGTGCGGCTAACAGCTTCGCCGCCGCCTGTCAGCACGCGAAGAATTTCTGTAAGAGGCAGTCCCGACGAACCCACAGAAAGAGCGGCTAAAATAACGCAAGATAAAATGCATGTCAAAACAACAAGCACTGTCCATTTTTTAGCTATAAAAAGGCTGTATTCACTAGCCATAAATATTATTCTCCTACAGCCAGCGTTCCAAAGAATAATCCCGCTTCTGCCATGAATTCAAAAGTATTTTTGCCCAGAAAAGTCGTTAGAATTTCGGCAGATTTTTCAGCGATATCAATATCCGAAAATTCTTCAGAAAACAGTACCGTTCCCGCAAAATATGCATTCATAAACGCATACGTAATATTCGTCCCCGCATTATTAAAAGACGGCAAGGTGTAAACGCGTCCATTTTGAATGGCTCTAAGTGATTGAAAAAACGTCGCATTTACGCGATATTCTTCGTTAACCAAGTCAATATTCCCCGGGTCAAGAAAAATTACGTCAGGGTCCCAAATTAAGATGCTTTCAAGGTCAGCTTCAAAAAAACCGCTAATTCCCGAAGTATACGCAACATTCACTGCATTAATAGCGTCAAAAATTCCGAAAACCGAATACGTCCCCGCAATCCCGCGCCGTCCGTTCCACGTAACTGCACCCGCGTAAGCTCGCAATTTTTCATCATCAGGAATACCTGTTGTTCGATTATATAAATCTGCTTTCATGGAGTTAATATAATCGAAAATAAATTCGGCGCGTTCTTCCGCGCCGACAACCTCAGCAAAAACTCTCATTGCAGAAAAAAAACTTTCGTCCGCAAGCCCGGTAAAATGCCGTACGGATACCACAGGAATTCCCGTTTGTCCCTGAAGCTCTTCCGCAGGTTCAAAATCAAATCCCGCCAAAATAACATCCGGTGCAACTTGCAAAATTTCTTCGGGGAAACCATTATTATTTCCCGAACCGCCACCGGCTCCGACAAACGGCAAGCTTGAAAGCAAATCAAAATGCACGGGATTGTAATCCCTAAGTACCATAATTCCATTTTCAATATACTGCTCTGACCCAACAAGCATGTCCATTACATCGAGATAAGCCGCAAGCCGAGGCGCGCCCGAACCCAGCGCGATGATTGATTCAACCCGCACAGGAATCTCCACTTCGCGCCCCCACACATCTGTAACGAATCTGGTTTCGCCTGTATCGGATACTTCACTGCCACCGCAAGCGGCAAAAAAAATAAATAGAAAAAATAATATAATTTTTCGCATATTAACCCATCAAATCCTGCATAGTGTACATACCGGATGGTTTACCGCGTAAAAATTCGGCGGCTTTTAAAGAGCCTACCGCGAAAATTTCACGAGAATGGGCTGTGTGCTTTAGCTCGATTACTTCCCCAAGCCCTGCGAAAATCGCGCTGTGTTCGCCGACTATTGTACCGCCGCGCAAGGCTTGGATGCCAATTTCGTTGCGTTTTCGCAGGGCATGAGTTTTACTGCGGTCGGTGGTGTAGGTCATTTCTTCGGAAAGTGCGGCGTTTACCGCATCTGCAAGCAAGAGTGCCGTTCCGCTGGGCGCATCTAATTTTTGATTATGATGCCTCTCGGTTATTTCTATATCAAATCCCGAATCGTATAATAATTGAGATATGCGCGACAGTATATTTGATAAGAGATTTATTCCGAGAGACATGTTCGCGGAACGCAAAACAGCCACTTTTTCAGCGGCTTTTTGGATTGCGGTTTCCAGCTCATCGGGCATTCCGGTTGTGCAAAGGACGAGTGGAATTTTTTTTGAAACGCTGTAATCAACTATTGCCAATGCGTTTTCTAATGCAGCGGTTGGCGGCATGAAGTTTATTATAACGTCGGCGGGTGTAGTGCATTCGTTTATGTTTTTGTAAACGGGAAAATTCGCGCTACCGCTTACAATATCGATTCCCGCCGCTATTTCCATGT
>JGI24703J35330_11748321_pt1 | contig 13876 bp, 10 predicted proteins | sample TergutNt197P1_FD_35330 | JGI IMG/M metagenome (IMG submission 35330) | reverse complement strand
TGATGTCAATTGAAGAAGGATTCATGCGTGCTGTGACCAACTTACAATCTGTGTTAATTAACGAAAAACCTGCTGATATGTGGTGGGCTTAAAAATAAAAAAATGTGATAACCTGGTTATTAATAGGTCGTCACATTTTTTAATTATCTACTCTCACGAACTGTGAAAAGGCTAGCAATTTTACAATTAAAATAGTATAATATACACAAGCAAAGACTAGGAGAAATAACATGTACAAATATGAACTTCATTTACACACAGCAGAAAGTAGTTTATGCGCAGTTGCAACAGCTAAACAACAGGTTCAAAAATATAAAGAACGCGGTTATCAAGGAATTGTTGTAACAGACCATTTTATCAATGGGAATTCAAGAGCTGACATTCTACACGACCATACACGCACCGATTTCGACTGGCATAATACAATGAAAACTGTAATAGAAGGTTACAAAAACGCAAAAATCGAAGGTGACAAAATTGGACTAGACGTATTTTTCGGTTGGGAATTTGGACCCAAATGCACAGGAACAGACTTATTAACATACGGTTTAGGACCGGAATTTTTACTTCAAAACCCATACATTCACACGCTAGGGCTTGAACAATATAGTACACTTATTCGACAAAATGGAGGATTTATCACTCAAGCCCATCCTTATCGAAATCGGGAATATATCACAAATGTCGGTCCGGTTGATCCGAAATATATCGACGCAGTAGAAATATTCAATTTATCAGATCCTGATATCAATAATGAAAAAGCTAAAAAGTTTGCAATCGAAAATAATCTTGCAATGCAAGGCGGAAGTGATACTCACGACACAAATCATGAATTTGCAAGTGGGATAATACTTAAAGAGAAAGCAAAAAATATTCATGATATTATAAAAGCGATAAAAAATGGTACAGCAGAAGTTATTATTCCTTGTTAATTTTATATATAGTAACAATTATACAATCTCTAATAGCTTATAGTATAATACTACAATTCACTCTAGCAAAATAGAGTTTTTTCTCATGATTTTTTTAGAATAAATAACAGTAAATTTTGACAAGCTATAGTGATAAGTGTTATAATTTTAAATTGAAACAACTTAAAACAAATAGGAGGAATCTTCCTTGACGATTTTGATTACCAAATTAACTATCTTTATCCTCGCATTAAGAGGAGGCGGATCATCACTACCCGGTAAAATAGCACTTAAATTAAACCCAAATATTCTCAAAAAACTCGCAAAAAAATGGAACGTAATACTAGTAACAGGAACCAACGGAAAAACAACTACATCAGATATGATTGTAAAAGCTTTAATGGCGGGTGGGATGACTGTTATTAACAACTCTGCAGGAGCTAATATGACTCCTGGTATTGTAGCTGCCTTTGTAAAAAACTATCGGTTTATTGAACGCCGAAAAAACAGATTTGCTGTAATCGAAGTAGATGAAGCTTATATGAGACAAATCACCACGATGATAGACCCTCAAATCATTGTTGCAACAAATATATTCCGTGACCAACTCGATCGTTATGGTGAAACAACTACAACCTACAAATATATTTTTGAAGCAATTCTTAATGTACCAAACGCTAAGCTTATTTTAAACGGGGATGAATCGATGCTTGGAAATATGCCTGTTAAGAATTCATGCATCTACTTTGGATTTGAAAATTACGGTGAACCAACAGTCCTTGCTAACACAGAATCGATATTTTGTCGTGATTGTAAAACAAAGTACCTATATAAAAGTATAGTCTTTAATCACTTAGGAGAATATTACTGTGAAAACTGTGGTCATAGTCGACCTGAACTAGATTATAATATCCGTGATGTTTCCTTATCACCTCTTGGTTCTGTTGTTACAATAAATGATTTTCATGTTGAAATAGGTTTACCCGGGTTGTATAATATCTATAATGCAGCTTGCGCCTTTGCTGTAGCAGACTCCCTTGGAGTTGAAAAAGATATTATCGCACAATCATTAGCCACCCAAGAAAGTAAATTTGGTCGTTTTGAAACAATCGAAATAGACGAAAAGACTCTAAAGCTACTTTTAATTAAAAATCCTGCTGGCTGTAATCAGTGCATCGATACTGTTGCAATTGATGAAAAAGAAGTTAGTTTGATGTTTTTGCTTAATGATAAATATGCTGATGGACGGGATGTTTCATGGATTTACGATGCTCACTTTGAAGCGTTAAGTAAGATGAATATTTCAAAAATTATCATAGGTGGAGACCGGGCGTATGACATGGCAATTCGTTTAAAAGTTGCAGGACTAGATAAAAATAATTTCATAATTTGTAAATCGTATGATGAGGTGCTTGAGCAAATTAAAAAGCAAGAAAAAGAAATTTATGCTTTTACCACATATACGGCAATGACTAGTTTTAGAAGCTTTTTAGTGGACAAAGGTTTTGCGAATAAAATTTAGGAGGCTTTGATGAAACTTCATATTTGTATTTTGTATCCAGATTTACTCAATAGTTATGGTGACACAGGAAATTCGTCAATATTAATGCACAGGCTTAAGCAGCGAGGGATTGACGCACAGTTACATTTGATATCAATTGGGGATAATTTTGAACCAGATGTTTATGATATTGTCTTAATGGGAGGCGGTCAATTTCACGAACAATCAATTGTCGCAGAGGACTTACGCAACGAAAAAGGTAGATTATTAAAACAGTATGTTGAAAACAATAAAGTGGCATTATTTATTTGTGGGGCCTATCAACTTGCAGGAGATTATTATATAGATGACGAGGGAAATACTGAAGATGGACTCGGTATTTTACCTGTTTATTCTAAACCAGGAGATTCACGGATGATAGGTGATTTGTTAATAAAAGATGACGAAGGTACCTATTATATCGGTTTCGAAAACCATCTAGGTAAAACTTTTATTGGTGATTTACAACCTTTAGGAACAGTGGTAACTGGTTTTGGAAATAACGGAGAAGATTTTAAAGAAGGTTGTATTTATAAAAATGCAATTGGCACTTATCTTCATGGTCCACTATTTTCAAAAAATCCAGAGCTTGCTGATAAATTAATAGCTAAAGCTTTAGAATTAAAAGGATTAAATCCTGAACTTGATCCACTAGACGATAGTTTAGAAAAACTCGCAAAAGAAACTGTAATGAATAGGTTAGGTGTCGCACTTTGAAACATGAAATAATTGAGAAATTATATGACATTATCGATGAAATGACGATGTTGCTTGTTGAACACGCGAATCTTAGATATTTGGATGCACTGGCTGCTGCTGGAAACAATATTGCTCAGGCTGATGTATTGCAAGAAGTTGAAATTGATATTGAAGTAAAACTCTTCGCTCTTGCAAAAGAAGTAAATGAGATTGAATTCGAGGTAGAAGAAGTAAGAAAAGCTCTTCAAATGGCACTTCTTAAAGGAATGAAAGCTGATAATATACCACTTGATGAAATGACACCAGATTCTATGGCGTTAATTATTGCACATTTAATCGCCAAACTAATTCCTAGTATGAAAAATGAAACAATCGCAGATTTTACTGTAGGAACAGGTAATTTTTTAACTGCTGTTTTGAATGCACTAGAAGATACACCTTCTAAAATTTTTGGTGTGGACTCTGATTATAAATTACTTGAACTTGCAAAAATGTCAGCAGATATGCAGGATTATAATATTCAATTTTTCCATCAAGACTCAACAAGATTAATGGCACTACCTAAAATTGATATAATAATCGGTGATTTACCAACGACTGGTGTTGTAGATTTTGTAGCTAAAGATTCACAACTTTTTCAAAAGGGATGTAAATTTTTACCATATCTACTCATTGAAAATCACATCAAATATCTAAGTGATGACGGATTTGCAATATATATAATTGGAAATGACTTTTTCTCCCAATCAAATGCAGCCGAGTTTCATAAAGTTTTAACTGATAAAGTCGAGATCGGTATGTTGTTACAACTTCCAGAATCATTATTTAAAGATTCCAATAAACAAAAAAGTATTTTGGTGTTGAAGAACTCGCATCCAGATGTTAAGAAAGTGAAAGAAGTTCTCGTTGGGAATTTTCCAAATTTTAGAAACATTGAGGAATTTCGCACAATGTTGACTAAACTCGAAAATTGGGTTACAATGAATTCATGGGCTAAAAAGTAGTCCGAAAAAAATAAATATAAAATTATATTAGGAGTGTACATGATGACTAAAATATTAGCAATTAACGCAGGGAGTTCTTCGTTAAAGTTTCAATTATTAGCGATGCCGAGTGAAGAAGTTTTAACAGTAGGTCTAGTAGAAAGAATTGGTTTAAATGATGGGATTTTCAAAATTGAGTTTGGTAATGAAGAAGTAAAACAAATTCTTGATATTCCAAATCATACAGTAGCTGTTGACTTATTAGTAAATGCCTTAGTTGAAAACAAAATTGTAGATAGCTTTGAAGAAATATCTGGAGTTGGACATCGTGTTGTTCATGGTGGTGAAAAATTTGCTCAGTCTGTTGTGATTACTCCTGAAGTGCTTGCAACTATCGAAGAATTATCAGATTTAGCACCACTTCACAATCCAGCAAATATTACTGGAATTAAAGCTTTCCAAGAAAAATTACCTCACGCAGTTGCGGTTGCAGTTTTTGATACGGCATTCCATCAAACAATGCCAGAATCTTCATATCTTTATCCAATAAATTATGGTCTATATGAAAATCATGCTATTCGTAAATATGGTTTCCACGGAACATCGCATCAATATGTTTCAGAACGAGCAATTGATTTATTAGGTGTGCCTGCTGAGGATACTAAAATTATTACAATTCATATCGGTAATGGTGGATCGCTTGCAGCTGTAAAAGGTGGTCAATCAATTGATACAACTATGGGCTTCACACCTCTAGCAGGAATTATGATGGGTACACGTTCAGGTGATGTTGACCCTGCTGTTGTTCCATATATTATGACAAAAGAAAATATTGACGTAAATGCAGCAGTAGATATTTTAAATAAACAATCTGGGCTTGCTGGAGTATCTGGATTAACATCTGATATGAGAGATATCGTTTCTGGCGTTGAAGCAGGTAATAATCGAGCTAAAATTGCTTTTGATTTATTTATTAAACGTATTACTGATTATATCGGATCTTATATGATTAGTTTAGGCGGAGTGGATGCATTAGTTTTTACTGCCGGAATTGGAGAAAATGCTGTTCCAGTACGTGTTGCAATCTTAGAACGTTTAGCATTCTTAGGAATTAAAATGAACCCTGAAACAATAAATTCTCGTGGAAAAGAAGAGTTAGTATCAACTGAAGATTCAGCAATTAAAGCATTCGTAATCCCGACAAATGAAGAAATTATGATTGCCCGCGATACAATGTCATTTTTATAAAAAATAAATAAAAGAAACTGACTAGTTTAGTTTCTTTTTTTATTAACTTTTGATATAATTAAAGGTAGAAGCGAATGTTTCAGCTTCCTACGAAATCTTGACGGGCGACTTATTGCCAAAGGCATCAGTACAGTGCAAAAGATTGTCGAGGAAGTAGCGAGCTGAAACTAGATTTAATTAAAAGTGTAAATGAGTGGGTAGAAACGATGCACGTATGCGAAAGTCGCCAACTTGTTCCTGTTATTGAACAAGTATTATTGCGGTGTAAATATAAACCACGAAAAGAAATCTTTAGAAATTTAAATAATGAGGTATTAATAAAATGGCACAAGCGTATTTAGAAATGGTGTACAAGCAACTAGAAAAAGAATTAAATGTTAAAACGGCCCAGATTGAAACTGTTTTATCGATGCTAAAAGACGGCGCGACAGTTCCTTTCATCGCACGTTATCGAAAAGAACAAACGGGGGGTCTTGACGAAGACCAGATTCGTGAAATCAGCAAAGCATATGAGTACGGGGTTAATCTTGAAGAGAGAAAACTTGATGTTTTACGTTTGATTACTGAAAAAGGTATGATGACGCCAGAACTTGAACAAAATATTAAACAGGCGAATAAACTTACCGAAGTTGAAGATTTATATAGACCTTTTAAAGAGAAAAAGAAAACTCGTGCAACTGAAGCCAAAAGAAAAGGACTTGAACCGTTAGCATTATTTTTATTAGATTATGGAAATGAAGATGTTTCAATAAAAGCAGCAGAATTTTTAAATGAAGAGGTAGAAAAGGTCGAAACTGCTCTATCCGGTGCGATGGATATAGTATCAGAAATTGTTGCAGATGATCCAACTTTTAGAAAATTCATTAAAACAGAATTCTGGAAAAAAGCAAAACTTTTTACTAAAGTTAAAGATGAGTCTTTGGATGAAAAAGGCGTTTATAAACAATATTATGATTATGAATCGTTGTTATCAAAAGTCGCTTCTCACCAAGTGTTAGCTATTAATCGTGCTGAATCTGCTAAAGTTATTAGAGTTGGTATTAACGAAGAGTCTGATTTTATTATCGGCCGTATTAAAGCTAACTTCATTAAAAAAGTTGGATCTACAACAGGAAAATATGTTGCATTAGCAATTGAAGACGGCTATAAACGATTGATGAAACCTTCAATTGAACGAGAATTTAGGTCGGAATTAAAAGAAACTGCGGAAACAGGAGCTATTCATATATTCTCTGAAAATTTGCGTCAATTGTTATTACAACCCCCAATGAAAGGTCGGGTTGTCCTAGGAGTAGACCCTGCATTTAAGTCAGGTTGCAAATTAGCGGTAGTAAATCCGACCGGTGCTGTCCAAGAAATAGGTGTAGTATATCCTCACGAAGCATACGTTGGTGCGAAACCAAACCCTCGTAAAGTTGAAGAAGCCAAAAAAATTGTTGTTAACATGATAAAAAAACATGATGTAGAAATCGTATCAATTGGGAATGGAACTGCAAGTAGAGAAACTGAAAAGTTCATAGCAGATATACTTCGCGGTTTAAAAGAAGATATAAAATATGTTATAACGAGTGAAGCGGGAGCATCTGTTTATTCAGCTGGTCCAGTTGCTCAAAAAGAATTTCCTGATTATGCAGTTGAAGAACGATCTGCTGTTTCGATTGCTAGAAGATTGCAGGATCCACTCGCCGAACTTGTTAAGATTGATCCAAAATCGATAGGGGTTGGTCAATATCAACATGACGTAAATGCAAAAGCACTCGATGAATCACTAGATTTTGTTGTAGAAACAGCAGTAAATAGAGTCGGAGTTAATTTAAATACAGCCTCACCTTCACTTCTTACACATGTAGCCGGCCTAAATGCGACAATTGCGAATAATATAGTGGCTTATCGTGATGAAATAGGAAAGTTTACAAACCGCAAACAAGTTCAAAACGTAAAACGTCTTGGCGCTAAAACTTATGAACAAGCTATTGGTTTCTTAAGAATCCTTGATGGGGATAACGCCCTGGATAAAACTCCTATTCACCCTGAGAGTTACCAAATCGCTGAGGTAATAATGGAAAAACTCGGAATGGATTCGTCTTTGCTTGGAACAGAAGATATGAAAAAAGCAGTCGAAACAGCAAATGCTTCTAAACTTGCTAAGGATTTAGGTGCTGATGAATTTACTGTTGTAGATGTTCTTGAGGCGCTTGTTAGTCCAAATAGAGATTTACGTGAGTCGATGGATGCGCCAATTTTGCGTAGTGATGTGTTAAAACTTGATGATATTGCGGTTGGAATGGAGTTGTCTGGAACCGTTCGTAATATTGTTGACTTTGGTGCGTTTGTGGATGTTGGTTTAAAAAATGACGGTTTAGTGCATTTATCTCAGTTAAAAAAAGGTTTTGTGAAGCATCCACTAGATGTTGTGAGTGTTGGCGATATTGTAACAGTATGGGTTAAAGAATTAGATATGAAGCGTGGTCGTTTGAGCCTTACGATGATTGCGCCAAATAAGTAGGTGTAGGAAATGGAAAATCAACATGAAAATCTTGAAAATAACCAAAAAATTCAAATTATAAAAGAAAAAAAAACTAACTGGAGCTCGATTTTCGTTGCTACAATCCTTGCTTTTACTGTTGGAATAGTTGCAACGTATTTTGCACTTCAGAATAATCAAAACGCGTTAACAAGAAAAATTGGCGATGATTCATTTGATGAATTTTTAACAGTATTCCAGGAATTACAAACAAATCACTACTTTTTTGATGAAGAAAATGATTTAATACGTGGTGCGATTAACGGAATGATAGCTGCAACTGGAGACAACTACTCAAATTTTTTCACAGCATCAGATTTTAATCAGGCGATGGGGCATTTGCGCGAAAGTTTTTACGGAATCGGTGCAGAGGTAGCTGTAATTAACGGTAATGCCACAATCGTCTCGCCTATGCTTGGCTCACCCGCAGAAAATGCTGGCGTACTTCCAGGCGATGTAATTTTATCAGTAGATAGTGTTGATGTTCGGGACGAGAATTTAAACGAAGTAATCGACCGAATCAGAGGGCCATATGGCACAGAAGTGACACTTGGAATTCTACGGTCAGGCGTTGATATGATAGAAATCACTATTACCCGCGGGCGAATTATAAATGAAACTGTAACAACTGATGTATTCGTTAGAAATGGACAAACAATCGGGTATATTCGCGTTTCCACTTTTGGAGAGGCAACTTTATCAGCTTTTCAAGATGCAATTGATGAACTAGAAGCAATGAATATCGATGGTTTAATTGTTGACTTAAGAAATAATTCAGGTGGTTACTTACATATTGTAAATGGTATGGTAAGTTATGTTTTACCGAGTGGATTACCAATTACATCAGCAGTAGATCGTCACGGAAATCTAACAACCCACTACACCCGCGGAAACTCTGATTCTCGACTAGATGTTGAAATCATAACTCTAATTAACGGAGGAAGTGCATCAGCATCTGAAATATTTGCAGCTGCAATGAGAGAATCTGGTGGGTTTGAAGTAATGGGTACAACTTCTTTTGGAAAAGGCACAGTTCAACAACCACGCCCAATTAGCGCAGATAGTGTACTTCAACTCACAATCCAAGCATGGCTTACACCACACGGCCACTTAATTCAAGATTATGGAGTAGAACCAACAATTACTGTGGAACCTGGCGAACTCATCAATATTTTACAAGTCCATTTAGGTGATGAAGAAGTATTAAGGTATGATATGGTTCATAATGGAGTACTTAATGCTCAGAGGACACTTGCGGCATTAGGATTTAATCTCGACCGAACAGATGGTTATTTTGACGAATCAACCGTTTTAGCGGTAAGAGCTTTTCAAGCAGAACATGATTTGCTTGAAACGGGAGAAATTGACGGCTTAACTGCAACTGCAATCTCGATGGCGCTCCGCCAGTTAATAAGAAATCCAGATTATGATCAACAAATTCAAGCGGCAATTGATTGGTTTACCAATTAACTTATAATTTTATACAGAAATGGAGAATCTAATTGAGACTCTCTATTTTTTATTTAGCATGGATTTGGCTTAATCAATGGAGATTAAAAAGTTATCTTGTTTTAATGAATAAAATAAGATATAATTAAAAGTGTAGTTGAGCGTATTTACTTCCGATAAAATCTTGAAGTGGGGATTGGTAGACGAAGACAACTAATCTCCCACGAGAGATTATCAAGGAAGTAGCGAAACAAAACTTGGAATAATATAAATTTAAAACAGGAAGATTAAGAAGGTGTTCAAATGAAATTTTTAAAAAAACATTGGTTTAAAATCCTAATGTTATTACCACTCATTCCTATTTCTATTTTAGTGTACACACTAGAACAATTTAGTGGAATCGATGGAAGACTCCGGTTGTCACTCGCAATTCTGTTACTAGCAATCGGATTTTTGTTTATATCTTTTGGATCTCTTGCAGAAACAAACAAAGGTGATTTTTATAACAAAAAACGTGTTTTTAAAATCAATAAAACGTCATTTGGGATTGCTGAAATATTTAGAATAATACTTGCAACAATATATATAATTTTTACTTTTTTTGCAAGCGACTTTGCGATAATGGGCTTAAGACTAGATAATGTTATTACTAGTGTAGCTGCGCCGAGCGATGGAGTTACAACAAGAGGATACAGTTTTGTAAAAATGGCAAATTTTGAACTCTCGAGTCAACCTGCTGTTACACGCATCGGTCTAGTTTCATCTGATGATGATTTAAATAATAATGCAATGCTCGATTTTGCATATGAACAAGATTATTTTTTAAACCCAATAACAGTTATTTTCGATTCTCCATTTGATATGATAAATGCTCTTTATGATAAAGATGTCGATGGTATATTAATTGCTGATAATTTTGTTGCAATTTTTGAAGAATTAGATAGATTTTATAATATTGAAAATGAAACACGAGTGATTACAGATTTTCAAATTGAAGTTCAAAATATTGAGCGTGAAGACATTGATCCAACTGAGCCTTTTTCTATTTTACTTTTAGGTTTAAACCAAAATAATCAAGCTTTATCAAGTGGTACTATTAATACTTTTATGTTATTGACAGTCAATCTCGCTGATTTAACCTTCACAATAACATCTATACCTAGAGATAGTTATGTTTGGGTTCCTGATTGGGGTGTAAACGATAAGTTATCGCACACTAATGCCGGTGGCACACAGACTGCTATTAGAACAATAGAACATCTAACAGGAATAGATATTCCATATTATGTTAAATTGAATTTTACAGGATTTATGGAAATTATCGATACATTAGGTGGGATTTATGTTGATGTTCCTTTTGAGATTTGGGAACAAGATAGTCAAAGACGACACGGAGATTACATGATTCATATTGAATCTGGTTTTCAGCGTTTAAATGCTGAACAAGCTCTTGCATTAACACGTCACCGAAATAGTATGAATAATACTGAAATGAGAGGTGATGATTTTGCACGTGTTGAACATCAACAATTAGTTTTTCAAGCAATGTTAACAGAAATGATGCACTCTCTTACTTCTGTTAATGATATCTTAAGACTTCTTGAAGTTGTGGGTCAACATGTCGAGACAAACTTAAACTCACATGAAATTTTATCTATCGGTCAATATTTATTAAGTCTTCTGGCAACAACCTCTACTACTGATTTAATGCAAGACATTCATTTTATAAATATGGTATTAACAGGGCATACGGAGATTATAAATGTCCGTTCTTTCGGTGCGCTTTGGGTATCATTTCCGTGGAGCAATCGAGTTGATGAAGCGAGAAGATTAATGGAAATTAATCTTGGTTTAAGAGCACCGGAGTTCAATTTCAGCTTTGAATTTGATGGATTTTCTCATGGTGGAAGAACGCTTGGTCAACCAAGAAGCAGTTTTAACAATGTACCAATAAATATGGATGCTGCAAACAGACCAGATGATGAAGACGACTTAGAAGATTCACCTTTAACAGAACAACCAGTAGCAAACACACCACCAGTTAATCCTCCTCCGCCTGTAGAAATTCCACCTTATGATCCTGAAGAAGACGAGCTTGATAATGATTATCACGGGGATGATAATAATCAACCAGATGATATACCAAATGATGATTCAAATGAATTAGATAATTCCGAGGACGATGAACCAGTTTATGGAAATTATCCACCAGAAGAAGATGAAGAGAACGAGGAGTAAATTACAATGAAAGTTTCAAAAAAAATGAAAAATATAAGTTTTGTTACTCTAGGGATTATTTCTTTCTCTTTCTTAATTTTTAGTCTTTTAAGCTTATATCAAAAAGCAGATTTATTATTTGATCTAAGGCGATACAATCGTGATGATGAAACGACATTGACTAGAGAAGAACAAGACCGAATCGAAGAATTTAGTACGATTTCCAGTTATAAATTACGAAGAAATCCGACAATTTACCAGATAGAATTATTTGAACAACTAATTGATAGTCAATTAAATTTTTTCGAAAACTCGACTGAAGCAAATATGCTAAGTTATGCCGAAAAGGTCGTCCAAAATTTTATCGCAGATTTTTTCACATTATCAAATAAAAATTCTCGAAGTGATGTTGGTGGATTACAATTTATTGCAGATGAGTTAGTGAACGATTTTCAAAATTTTGCTATTGATGAATTTTACCTGCATTTGAATTCACAAATCGAGATGTATGGTCGACAATCATTACCTACAGTTCAAAAAACATTTATTCTCAACACCGAATTTGTAACAAGAACAGAAATGCGCAAAGATTACTCTGAATATGAAGAAGAGCGTTTAGTTAAAGATGCTTTTGGAAATATTTTAGGAGTTGCAGTTGAAACTATTGTCGTCGATATTGAATGGGAATACGGATTATCTACTCTCGATTACATCAATGAATTTCAAACTAGAGCTCGCGTTACACTTTTACAACAAGGAAACTCATTGGTAATTTTTGCGGTAGAAGAACTTCCGATTGAAAGTAATATTATTCTTTAGCATAAACGCCCTTTTAAAAAAGTAGGAATTGCATATAATAACTTACAAGCAACCATCAAGGTTGCTTTTATTCGGTTTCGTTCTAAAATGAAAATTTTTCATTCAAGAATGACGTTTTCATAATGACACTTTTAGCAAGCTATGGTATAATTCGTAAATGATAAAAATTAGTCAGTGAGCTAAAAATCAAAGGATGATTTAAATGTTAATAGGAATTATTTATTTTTTTGTTATTATAATAGTTATTTCAGTAAGTGCCATCGCAGGAATTAGTGGTGGAGTCGTATTAAGACCTGTTTTCGACTTATTGGGATTTCACGATATGATCGATATTGGCTTTTACATGGGAGTCGCAGTGTTAACAATGACGATTTCTTCTACACTGAAACAGATTAAAATGGGAACTCGGATAAAATTTGATAAATCATTATCACTAGCAATCGGTGCGATTCTAGGAGGATGGGTTGGACAACTTGGACTTGAATTACTTGCCCGCTACATCAATACGAATGCAGTACAAATGGTCCAAAATATTTTATCATTGATTGCTCTTATTACAGTTTTACTGGTAACAAGACCAGGAACAAAAAAATATTCTTTAAAAAGAATTCAGTATTACATTCTAGCAGGATTTTGCCTTGGAACATTTGCAAGTCTACTAGCAATCGGAGGCGGACCAATCAATGTTGCGGCTTTTACAATAATTTTTGGAATTACACTAAAAGAAGCAACAGTATATTCTATTACAACAATATTATTTACACAACTATCTCGACTCGTAACAATGGGGATGCAAGTAGACGGATTTTCAAGATTTGATTTAAGTTTATTATTTTTCATCATTCCAGCGGCAATAATCGGTGGATATATCGGTGGTAAATTAAATATTAAATTTAGTAATGAGCAAATCATGAAAGTGTTTAAATTCGTTGTAACAACGACCATTTTAATAAATATTTGGAATACGATTGAATTTGGGCTAGGACTTCTTTAAAAAAATATGTTATAATAAAAGAATCGAACAATAATCGGTTCTTTTCTTTTTATTTTTGAGATTTAGGAAATGGGGATGAAGTATGAAAACCAAATATAAACACACAATCAGGGCTCATTATGAATTTGTAGATGTTTTAGTACTGATGACGATTTTATTTTTAGCAGGACTAGGGATTTTAACAGTTTTTAGTATAACTGGCACACCACCTTTTAATAATGCAACAGGCGATCACTTACGATATATGCGACATTCTACAATAGGAGTAATAATCGGGTTAGGAGGGCTCGTCATCGCAACTCTTATACCTAACAAAGTATTTTTAAACAAATGGTTCGGTTATATTGTCGTCATTTCAACAATTTTAATGTTAATACTCACACCGATTATTGGCGTTGGAACAATCGCATCACCAGATGTAAGACGATGGATTAGGTTACCCGGAGGAGCCACGTTTCAAGCAATAGACGTAATCAGACTAGGATTCACATA
>JGI24703J35330_11748322_pt1 | contig 13894 bp, 14 predicted proteins | sample TergutNt197P1_FD_35330 | JGI IMG/M metagenome (IMG submission 35330) | reverse complement strand
GAAAAGCAAATGCGGATCACGGAAGAAAATCCTGATTTTCTTATCGGGGTACAATTTGACCTCGAGTGTCTGCGAGCTGAAACTGGATTCAATAAAAGTGTAAACGAGCGTGTCAAACAAAACCCATGAATAGGAGAAAAACTATGAATGAAATTTATGTAGATTTACTTAATCAAGAAAACAAAAAAAAAGAAATAGAGATTAACCCACTAGAATATCGGACTATAAACGCAGAGTACCAACCTAATGCAAACCTCGACGAAATAGATAAAGAAGATGCACTAGTTCCTATAGAACTGATAAGACAAGCCGACGAACTTGAAATATACCTCGACTCATGGGAAGCTTATGAATCGGTTGACAAAGAAGCTTTAGCTGAAGCAGTGATTGATGATCCTGAAGAACTTGATATATTCGGTCAATCGGTGGCATTTATTGTGGACCAGATTTCGAAATTAACGGATGAAGAACGAACGGGACGCGATTTTTCCGCACTACTCACAACTTACCAAAACCTTCTTGCTGTGACCGAAGGTGCTTATCACAAAGATAAATATGGAACACAGACCAATAAACTTGATCTTCATTTACCCACGCTAGAGGATTTTATCGCAACAAATGAGCTCGATGCATTCTTAGGTTTTTGTCAAGCATTCGATCTGGTTACAACAGATTATTTACAAGAATTACTCTCGGATGAACAAGATGAATTAATTTATTTAACTCACGAAACTGTGATTCATTATACAGATATATTGAATGAATTACCGGAATCACAAAAAAGCAATTATGACTTTTCTAATATAAATAAATCAAGAGAAAATCTAACTAATTTTGTGAACTCTGTAAAAAGAAAAAGCTAGCAATTAAGCTAGCAGTTTAAAATATTAAAATTTAATCATTTTCATAAAGTTTATTCATCCAGGCCTCACGTATTGCATCACGGTCTGTTACATCAGCAAACAGCTCACCTGAAAATTCAAATAAATCGAGATCGACGTCCTCTACATCCCCAACCCGTCTCACGGTGTCTAATTCTTCATCCCAACAGACCACGATATTATTATTTAAAATCATAGCCTTATTCATACAATCACCTCACTTTAAAAGATCTATTAATAGTTTCCCCGAAATCATCTTGAAAAACCGTAAAATTCGTGAAAAAATGTCGAAAACTCAATAAAACCTCACGTTGAAATAAAATATCGACTTGCGGTATGACTTTTAAAAATTTGGGTCATAATACATTAAGAAGGAGTGATACTTCCATGTATAGGACTAGAAAATTCTTAAATCATATTACAATTTTTGCGGCGTTTACAACGATAATTCTTGTAGTTCTTAATTTATTAAGCGACGAGATGGACGATTTTATGTTCAGCCGTAAAATTAATCGTTTAGAAAGTAAACTCGATCGGGCAAAAAACGAAGAATAAGGTCTATTGAATTAGACCTTTTTTTATATAAAAAAGTGTAGGCGAATGTCTCAACTTCCGAAGAAATCTTGAAGGGGGAATTTAATGACGAAGTAATTAGAGGTAATTCAAGAAAAAGTATATACTCAATTATATGAATATCGTTTACAATGCAGTTCCAACTATATTTAAAACAGGTCCATTTCACAAAAAAGTATATATTAAAAAAGGGTGGTATAATATGATAACAATTATCGGACTTGGGGCAGGGGATTTAAATCAAATGCCTCTCGGAATTTATAAAACATTAAAAAATGCTAAAAAGATATTTTTGAGAACTAATCTTCATCCAGTAGTTACTGATTTAATAAATGAAGGTTTTATTTTTCAAAGTTTTGATTATATTTACGAAAAACACGATAATTTTGAAGATGTATACGAGGAGATAACACAAGTCCTTATCGACGAAAGTGCAAAATGTGATCTAGTATATGCAACCCCGGGGCATCCAATGGTTGCTGAAAAAACTGTCCAACTTTTATTACAGTCGAGTGCTGAAGTTAAAGTGCTCGGTGGTGCTAGTTTTTTAGATGCGATGTTTACGAGTTTAAAAATCGACCCAGTAGAAGGTTTTCAATTACTTGATGCGACGGAATTTTCGAGTGCAGACGTCGCTTTTAATCAACATGTGATTTTTACACAGGTTTATAATGCGGAGATGGCTTCGAATATAAAAATACCGCTTTTAGACATTTTGCCATATGATTTCGAGGTCGTAATTGCAACTGCAGTTGGTTCATCTGACGAGGTTATAAAAAAAGTACCTTTATTTGAGCTCGATTTTGAGACCGAATTAAATAATTTGACAAGTGTGTATATACCGCCTGTTGATAAAAAATTACTTTATTCTCAATTTTCAACGCTTCGAGATACGGTAAGGACTTTACGTTCACCAGCTGGATGTCCATGGGATCGAGCGCAAACTCATGAGAGCTTGATTAAAAATTTACGAGAGGAAACTGAAGAGCTTATTCAATCGATTCATAATGAAGATGATGAAAACTTAATTGAAGAACTTGGAGATGTGTTATTACAAGTGGTATTACATGCTCAAATAGGTGAAGATGACGGATTTTTTACGATTGATGATGTAATTCGCAGCCTAAATGAAAAATTAATACGTCGACATCCGCATGTATTTGGAGGAAAAAAAGCTGCTACTCCAGAAGAAGCAATCGCGATGTGGAACGAAGTGAAACAACAAGAGAGAAAGTAAAAGTTGATTGATGTTGCATTTAATGTCGATGTATGCTAGTATTGTTGTAATAATGTACGATATCGACTAAGACAATCAAATATATAATAATGCATGATAGGGGAGTTTTATAAAGTGGTAAATTTCAGTGATACAAATGAATTACATAAACGCTTGTTATTTTTAATTTGAGTAAACATCATGACCAAATTCTTGACAACAAAAAAGGGTTTCATTACGCAATAGAATATGCAATTAATTTCGAATACAATCTTTGGCTAAAAATAATAAAAATGACTCATTATGAAAGAGACGAAAATTTTTCTAAGTCTTTCAGGTTAGAAAAAGATTATGCTGTTGCAGAAACAATGAAGCTTTTAATATTAGATGAAAGTATGTGATAAAAATGCCTTTTTTTGATAAAGAAGATGAATTTTACTTTTTAGACGCTTGTGAAAATTGTGGCTTTGAACTCGATACCGCCCATGATTTTTTATGTGGCGATTGTCAAGAGGAGGTAAACGAACGTGCTTCAAGAAAAAATCCTCGTAAAAATAATAAAAGCAGAAAAAAATTACCAGACACATCAACTTATCAAACTACGAGTCGGAATTCTCGAGAAAATAATGTAGAATTGACTGGTGAAGAGTGGGTAAAAGGTGTTGTTGCCATTGGATTAATTATTTTTGAAATAAAAACCAGTTTTTTTCGAAATATCATTTCTTTTGTAAGGTTTAATTTATGGTTAATTTTTTTGATTGGTATTCCGATAATTTTAGTATTAAACATGTTCCGACTTTTCATTTATGATGGTAGAAATAAAAAACCTATATTTTATTTAACTTTGATGTGTTGTGCAATTGTCATTTTTGTAGGTTTTAATCGAAACCTTGAACAACAACGAATAAGATACGATCAAACTCTCGCAACAATTTCTTCTGATAATTTTATGAGTTTGAGGTATATGGTGAATTTTATAAATTCAAATCATTCAAGAGATGACTTTCTAAATCGGAATTTACATTTTACTCATGAAAATTCTACTAGTATTTATGTTGACGGTGCATCTAGTATTTCGTTTCGATTTAATGGTCAAGAATTAAATTATGTTACAATAAATCACGCGATCGAATTTGATGGTATCGACGTTTCAAGACCCAACGATCACGATATGACTCTTCGAAATGCGAGAATAATCCAACATTTTGAAAATCGTTACAATATAGATGTTTCAAACAGATGTCCTGGACTAATTGAATTCGTCTATGATGGAGTTCTTATAATTATTTCTAATCCGATTATGGGAAGTAATCGTTTTAACAACACACGAATTAGATTCTATTTTTCAGATGAACAAACTAGAATATCTGATTTATATCATCGCGATATTTTTGTGATACCAACGGTAGAATCTGTAAATACGAGAGATTTTGATAATTTCCGTCCATCTTTAATGCGCCTATATAATGGCTCAACTGGTGGAAATTCTTGGGGAGGACCACAACGTTATTCTGAAGGAAAAATTATCGATTGGGTGAGTGATAATAATCGAAATTTCTTTGTACTTGAAACGAGGCTTGGAATTCTGTACTTGGAAATATTACAACCTTTAATGAATACAACTATATATGAAGTAAAAGAACAACTTCCAATTGATTTATATGGAACAGTTTATTTTAGATCTCTGGGATTCAATCACGAATCAAATCGAGGTGAAGGTGTAGCACTCGCATTTGTTCCGTTTGATGAAGCTGAAATTCCTACTTCAAATCATGACCATTTAATTGGAATCTGGTGGGCTGATGCATCAAACACAGGATCAGGCGTAGGAATTTTTGGGGCACCCACAATGTTAAACTTTGTCGACGGTAGACATGTTTACGTAACAAACAATATTTTTGAGAATGAACGATTTAACTTGAGTCATATTTCAAGTGGCGAATTTATTGCTCGTAATGATAGTTGCCGTGGTCACGCAACCGACCATACTTATGAACTAAATGGAGATCGTCTTAAAGTAACAGACGGAGTTGGTAGGTCATGGACATTTTGGCGATAAAAATGAAAATTTTTTCAATTATGACTTTCTATTTGAATATGAAACTGGTATAATGTCAATAAAAAATTTATAAAACATAAAGGAGTTTATAGATATGAGTTATATCCACGAAGTATTAGAGATGGTCAAAAAAAAATTCCCACATGAACCAGAATTCCTGCAAGCTGTTACAGAGGTTTTTGAATCGATAAAAGTTGCGATAATATCAAAAGAGGCTGAATATAAAAAAGATTCCATACTTGAAAGACTAGTCACTCCTGATCGAGAAATTGCATTTCGTATTAACTGGGTCGATGATAACGGATTCATGCAAACTAACACAGGTTTCCGAGTTCAATTCAACAACGCTCTCGGCCCATACAAAGGTGGGATCAGATTCAGAGAAAACGTAAACATGAGTATAATGAAGTTTTTAGGATTTGAACAAACTCTAAAAAATGCGCTAACAGGACTACCAATCGGCGGTGCAAAAGGAGGTTCAGACTTTCATCCCCAAGGAAAATCTGATCGAGAAATTTTAGCCTTTTGTCAAGCTTTTACCACAGAACTCGCAAGATACATCGGCTCAGATATCGACATTCCAGCTGGTGACATTGGCGTGGGAGCACGAGAAATCGGATATATGTACGGTCAATACAAGCGCATGACAAGCGAATATACCGGAGTATTCACAGGAAAAGCCATAGTCTACGGTGGGTCACTCGGACGAAAAGAAGCAACAGGATACGGACTTTTATACTTCACAGACGCAATGGCAAAAGCAAATAATATATCACTAAAAAACAAACGAGTTGCGATAAGCGGCTCAGGCAACGTCGCAATCTATGCTGCCGAAAAAGCGACACAACTCGGTGCAAAAGTCATCGCCATGAGCGACTCAAACGGATATATCACCGACGAACAAGGTATCGACCTCGAAATAATCAAAAATATCAAAGAAATAAAACGCGGACGAATCTCAGAATATGTAAATATTAAAACAGAAGCCACATATAACGAAAAAGGCAGTATCTGGAGAGAAAAAATCGACATAGCACTACCATGCGCAACCCAGAATGAACTCAATTTAGAAGACGCACAAAAACTAGTGGATAATGGTTGCAAAATAGTTGCAGAAGGAGCAAACATGCCGACAACACTCGAAGCTACTCATTATCTACAAAAAAACGGAATACTATTCGCACCAGGAAAAGCTAGCAACGCTGGGGGAGTAGCAACTTCACAACTCGAAATGGCACAAAACAGTATGCGTTTAAAATGGTCGCTCGAAGAAGTAGACGAAAAACTAAAAAACATAATGGAAAATATTTTTTATCAAGCTCAAACTGCCGCCCACAGGTACAACGCCCCAACAGACTATGTCTTGGGCGCAAACATTGCAGCTTTTGAACGAGTAGTAGAAGTAATGCAGATGCAAGGTATATAATGAACTAGAACTTTCGCCTCGAGAGTTCTTTTTTTTGCTTAGAAATCATAAAATAAAGCAATCGAAGAAAAGCGGAGGCCTAGGACATGAACAACAGACGCAGTTATAAACTACCAATACGAAAAAGTAAAAAATCAAAGTTAAAGTACATAGTAATCGCAATATTCGCAACAATTTTACTCGGTGATATAATTGGCGCAGTAATATTTCTGCGACAAAGTTACGAAACACAGAATAATCTTCTTATATATATGGCGACTGGAACTGAAAAAAACTTTTTTCAAACTTTCACGCAACAGTTTCTAACTCAATTAACGGTCTGGACGATGGGCCTTACTGTCATTGGTGCTCTTGGTAATTTTTTCATTATGTTTTCACGAGGAGTAAGCGCGGGATTTAACTTGGCATTTTTGGCACACAACCACGCGGGAATTGGTGCGATAACAGTATGGTTTTTTCAATATTTGCTCATCTTACTCGCGACTGCACTTGGTGTATTCTGGAGTGCAAGATTTTCAATATTAATTATTCTCAACCTTCATAAATCAAAATGGGCGCAATTAAAAAAACATTTCAAAATATATGCGATTCAACTAGGATTATTGTTCGTATTAACAATCCTGACAACAACATTAAGCACAATGACCCTTCCTGGGGTAAGAGAAGCTGTTGTACAAAATAATATCACAGTTTTAACAGAATAGACAACAATGAAAAACCTCTTCTCAAGTAGTAATTTTACTACTAAAGTCGAGATTTTTTTAGTTAAAGCAGTGGAGCAAATAAATGAAGAATTGAATCCATTAAGTTGCCTGCTAACGTATTTCGTGTTATTTTTGTTTTTACTTGTTTGCTTGCTGATAAAGTATTTAAAAAATCTTGCTTAATGTCCAAAATAACTTTCGATTGGTACATTAATGTCGCACATTCAAAATGTAAATATAGACTACGATAATCAAGATTAATTGTCCCGACAACTCCAACGACATCATCACAAACAAAACTTTTTCCATGTAAAAATCCAGGAGTATATTCATAAATTTCCACACCGGCATCAAGTAAAAAACGATAATAAGAGCGAGTTAAACGGTAAACAAGTTTTTTATCTGGAATTCCTGGTGTAATAATTTTCACATCGACGCCTCGTTTCGCCGCCATTTGCAGAGCATAAATGAAATTTTCACTTATTATCAAATAGGGCGTGAATATATAAACGTAATTTTTTGCTTGATGTAAAATATCAATATAAACATTCTCACCAAGTTGTTCATGATCGAGGGGTGAGTCGCCATACGGCATAACAAAGCCGTCTCCTTTAACTTCATCACAGTCTTCCGCGTAATAATCTTCATAGTGGTTAATCCGTTCATCTTTTTGACAAAATACGTCCCACATCTCAATAAACATTAAAGTAAAACTCCAAACTCCATCACCACGCAATCTTACACCAGTATCTTTCCAGATTCCAAAGCGCTTCTCATGATTAATATACTCATCGGCGATATTTGCACCACTATTGTAAGCAATGCAACCATCAATTACAATAATTTTTCGGTGATCACGATTGTTCATAAACATTAAAAATTTTGGTCTGAGAGGGTTAAATCGAACAATTTTTATTCCTTTATTTCTTAAAAATCTTATATATCTATTTGTGAATAGTTTCATTGATCCAAAATCATCGATTATTAAACGGACATCTATGCCATTATCTGCCTTATTGAGTAAGATGTCTAAAATTTTATTCCACATATATCCATCTTTAATAATGAAAAATTCTAAAAAAATAAACTTTTTTGCTTCAGATAAATCTTGGAGTAAATTCTCGAACATATCCTCACCAAATGAATAATAGTCAACATCTGTTTTTGTGTAGGGTGCATATGAAGATGAATTGTGGATGTAATTTATTAAGCTGCAAATTCGATCATCTCTTTGACAAGTGACGACTGTTTTATCATTTCGGGGTAAATATTTTGAGATGAGCGCGTGTTCTTTTACGTAACTTGCGATTCTTCTTGTAGGTCTTTTATCACCGAAAAGTAAATAAATGAAACCGCCAAGAGGTAAGAAGGCTAAGACGATGATTATCCATGTTAATTTAAAGTTTGATGATTTGTCTTTTTTTATGAGGTTTAGAAATACTAAAATACTCAAAGCTGTGCCAATCCATGATACAAATGGATATCTAAATACGATAAAAATTGCAATTCCAAGATAGAGTGAAAATTGCAATATAAGTAAATAAATGACAACACTTAGTCTAGTTGTTAGTGTTTTAAAAAGTTTCATACCTCACCTAACCTATAGCTTCAAATCAGAAGTTATTTTTATTCTATCCGAAAGCTTGAAATTTATTGAAAAAAAATTGACAATCGGGTATACTTTATATTAGATGAAAGGAGTGATATTTGTGACAAAGATTTATGCTCACCGTGGAAGTCGAGGGAGTTTTCCTGAAAATACAATGCTTGCGTTTGAAAAAGCAATTTTTTCGGGGGCTGATGGTATTGAATTTGACGTTCATTTAACAAAAGATGGTGAAGTTGTCGTTATTCATGATGCGACTTTAGATAGAACTACTACAGGCACTGGGTATATAAAAGATTTTACACTCGAAAAGTTAAACCATTTAAGTGCAGGAGCTAAATTTACTGAATTCAAGAATTATGAGTTTTCTTGGGATTTAGAAAGAATTCCAACTTTAAAACAAGTCTTAGAATTATGTCTGCCGTATAATATTTTCCTTAATATCGAGTTGAAAACATATGAGATAACATATCCTGACATTGAAGAAAAAGTATTACAAGTTGTACGGGACCTTCGGTATCCTGATGACTTGGTTATTTACTCATCCTTTCATTTGCCAACACTTGTTCGTCTAAAAAAACTAGACCCTAAAATAAAACTTGCGTGGCTTGTTGAGAATTTCGTTCCAAAACCGCTTGAGTATCTTGAGGAGATGTCTTGGGATAGTTTTCATATTGATAAAAAAATTGTGTTAAAATATCTGACTTATTATAAAAATATTGCGTCAAATTTGCGCGTTTGGACTGTTAATGAGCCTTTGGAGATGAAACAGTTGTTGAAAACGAAAGTTGATGCAATTATTACTGATTATCCGGAAATTGCGATAGAATTAAGAGATAAAAGTGAGGTCTAATTTATGAAAATTAATAAAGATGCGACATATGAATTAAAAAATGGGGTAAGGGTTCCAGTGATTGGATTTGGTACGTGGCAAACACCTGACGGAGAAGTTGCTGAGAGCTCAGTTCTTGATGCGTTAAACGCGGGTTATCGTCATATCGATACTGCGGCGGTGTATGGAAATGAAGAAAGTGTTGGTCGTGCGATCGCTAAATCAGGAATTGCCCGCTCAGAAATCTTTGTGACGACTAAATTATGGAATGACAACTTGACTTATGATGATGCTAAAAATGCACTTCAAACATCTCTTGATAAACTCGGTCTTGATTATGTCGATTTATATTTAATTCACTGGCCAAATCCTCTTGCTGTTCGAGATTCTTGGCGAGAAAGAAACGCAGATGTTTACAAATATATGGAAGATGCTCTGGAATCGGGACTTGTTCGTGCAATAGGTGTTTCTAATTTTCATGATCATCATATTGCGGCGCTTCTTGAAACTGCTCGTGTTGTTCCGATGGTTAATCAAATTCATTTAAGTCCAAGTGAAATGCAACCAAATGTTGTTGCAGCAAACGATAAATTTGGTATTTTAACTCAAGCCTATTCTCCGCTTGGAACAGGAACAATTTTAGAAGTTCCACAACTAGTTGAAATAGCAAAAAAACATGGAAAAACACCGGCGCAAATTGCGATTCGTTGGAGTCTTGAAAAAGGTTATAATCCACTTCCAAAATCAGTAACAACAAGCAGAATTGAAAGCAATCTTGATGTATTTGACTTCACTTTAACTGAGGATGAAATGAAAATTATTGAATCTCTTGGTGGTACAGGACGTGTAGCTACTAATCCTGATGATCGCGAATTCTAAAATAAAAAAATCCGATTAATAATTAGTGACCTTTTTGTTGATAAAAACTATAGGAGGAGCTATGTTAATTGGAATTTTTTAGTTAATTTTAAAACTTATAGTTGATTTATAAGAAAAAGGAAGCAAATCATTAATTTTACGAGAAAACATCGTTTTAATTTATCAGTTTTCGTGGTAAAATAGATATATGTTATTTTCAATGCTATTTGATTTTTTTAGGAGGCGAAGTGATGTCGATTAGGTTTAGTGCAAAAGAATTTGCGAAGTTAAAAGAACTTTTAATGATTTACGAGTGGGGTTATCGTACACTAATGACAAAACTCGATATCATTCAAGAAGATTATGAAAATTTTCATAAGAACAATCCAATTGATCATATCCGAGGAAGAATTAAAGCACCAGAAAGTATTGCTGAAAAATTAAATCGTCTTGGTTTACCATTAACTACAAAAAAAGCTAGAGAATTTATTTTAGATATTGCTGGAATTCGTATTATTTGTCCGTTTGCTCGTGATATATATGAATTAGTTGAATTAATGCATAACATGCCTGATTTGAAAATTCTTAGTGAAAAAGATTACGTAAAACAACCTAAAAAAAGTGGTTATCGAAGTTATCATTTAAATATTGAAGTTCCGGTATTTCATTCTGGAAGAACTGATTATGTTACAATTGAAGTTCAAATTAGAACCGAAGCTATGAATTTCTGGGCGACCCTTGAACATGAATTACAATACAAATATCAAGGTGATATTCCACTACATTTAAGTGAAGAACTAACAGTTTCAGCTGACAAAATTGCAGAACTTGACCATAGAATGTTTTTAATTCATGAAAATATAATGGGACGTAGTGATGAAATTACAGCCGAATTACTCGAGGACAAAAATCGAAAAAATATTTTGAAAAAAGCGGAATTTGGTAGAGAAATACGAAGAACTTATCGACGTTTTCGCCGAGATTCCATTAAATAAATATTTATAGTTATAAGAAAAGGGGAGGAATATTATGACTTTGTTAGAAGCAATTGATGAAAGAATTTCACGAAGGCATTATTTAAAAACACCAATTGAAACTCACAAATTAGAACTTCTTGATGAATTGATGCAAAAATATAATGCCGTAGGCGGTTTTCGAGTTGCATTAGTCGTTGAAAATGGAGATGCATTTAAAGGATTTACTAGTAGCTACGGAATGCTTACAGGTGTAGAACATTATTTTGGATTTGTCGCTGATTTAAATGATCCAGATGCCGATGAGAAAATCGGATATTATGGTGAAAAACTCGTCTTACATGCTACCACTTTAGGACTTGGAACTTGCTGGGTGGGAGGAACTTTTAATAAATCAAAAGTTCCATTTGAAATAGGCGAAAACGAAAAACTAGCGTGCTTGATTACTGTGGGAAATATTGAAGAAAAACAATCAACTAAAGAAAAATTTATATACAAGTTAACCCATCGTAAAAGTAAAACTGTCCAAAATATGTCGATAGTAGATGAAGTAGCACCCGACTGGTTTTATGAAGGTGTTAGTGCAGTAACCAAAGCGCCTTCCGCTATGAATAAACAACCAATAATTCTTTCTTACCAAAATGGAGTTGTTTGTGCATCGATTCATGCCCGTTTTAAATATTTGGCTTATTTTGATTTAGGAATAGCTAAACTTCATTTTGAACTAGCAAGTGGTGGTGGAACTTGGGTTTGGGGCGATGGATGTCATTTTACAAAAAGTGAAAATATTTAAAAGGGGCGTTTTTAAATAAACCCCTCTTTTAAATGTAAAAAAAGGAGAGTTATAAATTATGAACCTGGATATAAAAGATATAATTATTGAAAAAGCAAACCACAGACATATGTTTAGTATATTAGATGTTTTAAATAAAGCAACTTTGAGTTTGCATCAATCCGGAATAATGCAGTGGGAATATCCGTGGGATGCATCATTAATAGCAGAGGATCTTGAGCAAAACCGTGTTTTTATCGTGCGAGTACAAGACTTTGTCATTGGTACATTTTCTTTAATAAGTAAATCAGATATAAATGGATTCACTCTTGATGAGTTTAGCTTATATCTCTATCATCTTGCAATCTTGCCTGAACTAAAAGGGCAAGGTGTTGGTGAGCAAATAATGAATTTTATAAAACAGAACGCTTTAACAAAAAAATCCTCTCTTTATATAGATTGTTACTCACAAAATCCAAAATTAATTAGCTATTATGAATCAATCGGTTTTCAAAATGTTGGAAATGTTGCTGAAAGTGATTATGAAGTGTCAATTTTTAAACTGGCGGTAAATTTAAAGAAAATTACTGATTTTGATATGATGGAAAATGTTTTAGAATATGCGCGCGATCTTATCGCTATTGATTCTCCATCTGGATATTGTATGAAAGCTATTGCATACGTAAAACAAGAGGTTGAAAAACTCGGTTTTGAAACATCTCTCAATGCAAAAGGGAACTTAATTATTTATGTAGAAGGAACTAGTGAAAAAACTATTGGCTTATGTGCGCATGTTGATACTTTAGGATTAATGGTACGCAGTATTAAAGGTGATGGAACTCTTGCATTTACACCGATTGGTGGTCCGATTTTACCAACATATGATGGTGAATATTGTACTGTTTACACAAGAGATGATAAATTATATTCAGCCACTGTATTATCAAATCAAACATCAATTCATGTTCATAAAGAAGCATCGAGTGCAACGCGAAATTCAGACACTATGCATATAAGACTTGATGAACGTGTCCAATCTAAATCTGATGTTGAAAAACTTGGTATTGAAAACGGCGATTTTATTGCTATTGATCCTAAATTTGTTATCACGGAGACTGGTTTTATAAAGTCTCGTTTCTTGGACGATAAAATAAGCGTAGCTTCTTTAATGGGAATTCTTGCTTTTATGAAAAAGAACAACTTCAAACCAAAGCATCAACTCAAAATAATTATTTCTACATATGAAGAAATCGGTCATGGAAGCAGTCATATCCCGGGGGAAATTTCTGAATTAATCGCGGTTGATATGGGTTGTATCGGCGATGATTTGTCGTGTACAGAATTTGATGTTAGTATTTGTGCCAAAGATTCTAGTGGTCCGTATGACTATGAATTAACTCGCAAACTGATTAATCTAGCAAAGACGGATAAATTAAATTATGCGGTTGATATTTATCCAATGTACGGAAGCGATGTAAGCGCAGCTCTTCGTGGCGGTAATGATATTCGAGGCACTTTAATTGGCCCAGGAGTCGCTGCTAGTCACGGAATGGAGCGAACTCATATAGACGGAGTCGAAAACACAATCAAGTTAATTTTATCTTATCTTGATAGCGAATAAAATTAGAAAGTAGGCAATTGGCGTGCATAGGTTAAAAATTAATAAAAATATTTTAAAATCCGAAAAAATGATGGTACTTCTCGCATTATTCGTTTGTCTTCTTTGGGGAAGTGCTTATCCGTCGATTGTGGTAAGTTATAATATATTAAACGTTAATACAAATGATGTATTTCAAGTTATGGTTTTTGCAGGAACTCGGTTTATGATATCTTCGATCTTAATCTTTATCTACGCAAAATTTACAAATAAATCGATGTATGTCCCAGCAAAAGGACTCGCAATGATTGCAGTTCTTGGACTAATTCAAACCTTTGGACAATACGCATTCTTCTTCTCAGGCCTTCGCACTGTCCACCCGGCAAATGCATCAAT
>JGI24703J35330_11748323_pt1 | contig 13912 bp, 8 predicted proteins | sample TergutNt197P1_FD_35330 | JGI IMG/M metagenome (IMG submission 35330) | reverse complement strand
CCCCCACTCCAAGACGGCAAAGCCGCCTTGGAGGGGGGATACTCTTGTTTTGCTTTGGCTTACCCAGTAATACCCGAACGTTCAACACCCTCGACGAAGTATTTTTGTAAAAAGATGTACATAACAAGAAGCGGAGTAATCGCCATCAAACAACCTGCTTGAACCCACACCATAAACATATCTGGGCTCATCCCTTCAGGGCGACCGCTTGGGTTGATTGGTCTATACGTCGCAAGTGTTTCCCACAGACCCTCAATTGCGGTAGCTATTGTCGGCGTTCCGAGTAATAATAGCCCTGTTACATACGTTTCATTCCAGTACCAAACAACCGAGAATATAAACACAGTCAAAAACGAAACCAGAGCATTTGGTACCATAATTTTCACAAAAGTCGCAAACGGACCACAACCATCAAGATACGCAGCATCTTCTAGCTCTTTTGGAAGCCCCCTGAAGAACTGTCTGAACAGTAGTACGAACAGCCCTGCACGTATTCCGTTTACAAAAAACGCCATAATGAACATAACGATTGGATTTCCGATTAAATTGAGCGGTTCACCGTTAAATAAAGAAACAATTCCGAGTACATCAAACATTCTAAACTGCATAAATAGAGGTATCATGATTACTTGAACTGGGACAATCATCTGTAAAATAACAATTGCGAAAAGTGCATTTCTACCCTTGAACTTAAACCTTGCAAACCCATATCCAGTAATCGCACAAACCAAAACCTGAATAATCGACGCACCTATATTTATAAAGAACGTGTTGAAAATAATCCCAGCGTTCCCTCCATAACTCGTTACACCTGAGAAAGTTTCAGAAAAATTCTCGAATCTGAGCGTTCGCGGAATCCACATAATCGACGGGTCAACCGTTTCGTGTTGTGGGCGAATCGAGTTACTAACCATAAACATAATCGGATACATAATTACGAACGCCAACCCAATCAAAATAATGTAATGGAATACTGGCCATACAGCCGCCCCCACACGTCTACCCAAAAGATAACGATAATGTTCTTTATCGCTTTCGTCATAGTTTCGATAGTTTTTGAGTATTTCAAAATTCGATACGTGGTATTGTTTTTTGATTTGTTTGTTGCGTTTATCGATTTCTTTAACTTGCTGTTTAGTCAAAGTTTGCGACGCAACCCCTTGAGCAGCAGTAGCTATTCCTGAAGCAAAGTTAGTCGTACGATATGAACCGTAAAGCTCATCATCGTAATCTTCATAGTCCTCGTATTCTTCTACTACTTCTTCAAATTCAGCAGACACCGCATAACCGCTGTCAACACCACCCTCTGCGTATTCTGACTGGTGGTCTTCATACGACGCATACGGCACAGCAGAGCCATCTTCAACACCTTCAGTCATTTCAGAAGCTACTCCAGTAGTTATCTCAGTTAGAGTTCCGCTCTGAACACCACCTGAAACGCCATCTATAGCAATTCCCGAAATTTCATCCAGTATCGGTTCGGTCGACACAGAGTTGTTTTCAGGAGTTTCGGGTGTTTCAGGGCCAAACCCATTAACATTATTGTTATCCATCTACTTTATCCCTCACTTGATAGTTGACAATTATCAATTAACTGTTGTTCAAACCGACAACCAGCTATTGACAATTGACTGTTATTTTAATCTGCGTATATACTAACCTTTTCTGACAACTGTCAACCGCAATCAGTCTACTTGGTAGAATATGAAACGCGATACAATCGCCACTACTATTGCAAGTGCAATTGCGATAATTCCGAAGTATATCCATGCAAACGCCGCCGCTTGACCAAAATACTCCGTTCCCAACGTTGTAAAGGTAAGAACTTGTCTCATTACTAAGTTTTCGCTATCGCTGAAGGTATCAATAATAGTATAAATCAAGTTCGCCAAAATCATAGGGCTGATTGTCGGGAAAGTAATTTTCCAAAAGAACTCCCACGAAGTTGCACCTTCCATTGACGCAGCTTCTTTAGCAGAAGTCGGGATTTGTTGTAACGCCGACAAGAAAATCAGAATCTGTATTCCCGAACGCCACAGTAGATTAAAAATGTCGCTCGTAACACCTGCGATGAGGTTGGTGAAATCCTCGCCAACGTTATGGATTCCTAAGAACATCAAAAACTCATCAACCATATCAGTCTGGAACATCGCCGAATGTTGCGCCGCATCTCCCCCAGCACCAGATGCTGTGAGTGCTCCGTTGATTACCATAATTACTGGTCCAGTCGCAATCAAAACTGGGAAAAAGAAGATTGCCCGCATAAGCGTTCGCCCTTTGAACTTCTGATTCAATAGAACTGCTACAAACAAGCTGAATACCAAAATCATTGAAACTTGTGGCAACAGTGCCGCCAAAGTCGTCGCTAAGTTGACCGAAAAGTTCGGGTCACCCGCAAACGCATGACGGAAGTTCGCAAAATTGTTCCAAGTCGTTTGAACGCCAGTGACGATATATGAACCTTCTTCATTTCGATGTTGTTCAAACGCAGTATCGCTCATCGAATAAACCACCGAATGAATGAGCGGTGTTGCGAAAACGAAAACTACACCAATCGCCCAAATTGCAATAAATCCATAACCGTATAAACCTTTTCGGCGTTCATAAGACAAACGAGACGCTGTAGAAGTAGAAATCGCACGCTTTTCTTGAGCCGCAGATTCGGTTAATTCCTCACGCTTTTTCTTTGCCAAAATTTCGATTTCACGTTGTTTGGTAGAGTCTTTCGTTTTTGATTTTTCACGTGCTTCAGCAGCATCAATCGCTGCAAAAGCCTTGGTGGTTGCTTTCTCATGTTTCGCTAAATTTCTTGCACGAATCACTTCACGGCGTGCGGCATCTTTTTGGTCGCGTTCTGCCATTTTTTGTGCATCACGCTCCATTTGTTCGGGGGTTTTTTCACGATAAAAAAAGTCAGATATTTTCTCGCCGATTGTATCAAATATTCCTCTCACTTAGAATCTCCCCCTTTGTTTTTAATTCGCATAATCATCATCGCATTCTCCTTTGCAACAAGTCGCCAGTGTCGAAAACTTCACCATTTACAAAAACTTCGTATGTCTGAAGATTTACCCTGATTATTCTGCCACATTCAAACACTGCTTCATGTATGTGCATTTCTGGAGTGCCACTGTCTCGCTCAAACCGGTCTGGGTCACGATGGTGAGAAACTATTCTTGAGTTCGCCGCTGTTCCTAAAATCTCATTAAACATTCGATAAGTCGTAACAGCCTCATCACGCCAACCTTCAAAATTTGCAAAGAACAGATGGTTGTAATCCGAATCCAAAAAATCACTAGGATTAGCATAAATGAATTCATAATGAACAGGCGTACCAGTCGAAAGTGCTAAAAGCGTCAACCGGTTTATATCCGCACTCGCATTAAAAGGGCGAGTTGTATACGGAATTATTCCGCTAACCACAATTTGATAGAAAGGAATGTCATAGTCAAAAATATCAAACGCCGACGAGAACAAAGGCACGTTGCTAATATGCGAAACATATGGAAGTGCGTAAGCATTTGCACCGTCAGAGGCTTTTAAGCTAATTCCAGCGTTTACGATTTCAGCAAACCCGTTTGTAAGGATTTGCACCGCATCACGGCGATTAAATCCTGTTTCAGAGTAAGGCGAAATTTCATTCCTACGAGAAAAATCACTGTATAACATAGAAGTCGCTCTATCCAAAGAAACGTGTCTAATACCCTCTGACAATAATGACTGTGTAATATCCCTCATAGCGTTTTCAAAGAAAGCAGGGCTTAAAATAGTCCACGGGCGTTGGAACGGGTCTGGCGAACCAAACGCTAACTCAAATCTTTGTTGCGTTGCACGTGAACGAGTAGCCTCTCTCGATGAGTGACGCATGAAATTAAATCCTCTTCCTGAGCGGTGGAAATCCATAAACCCGATTGTTGGATACAACGAAAATCCACTTGCGGTAACAGTGTCGTTTAGTCGCCTGAACCCACCGCTTCCGCCAAGTAACGAAGAATATCCAACACTCGTCGAAACTTGTCGCCTGATTCTCGCTGTATTAAAATCATTATAAGTAATGACCATATTGTCAACACCATTATTTCTGATTTGTTCTACCATCGAGAGTGCTTCAGAATAAGTTGTTGCAGCAGTCTGTCTTTCGACTGGGAAACCCGCAATCGAATGTGTTTTAACCGTTCCGCCGTTTACAGTCATGTAAAAAGGTGCACCCGAAACTTCGGCAACGTTATCACCTACAGGAGTTCTGTCTAAAGATGCTGGAGGGTTCACTAAATATTCTTGGTATCTTAGTGCAATGTCGTGATAAGACAAAGCGTATTCAGGGTTAATGTCAACACGCACGTTAGCACCAGCAGCTAACGGGAAATAACGCACCGAAAGGTCACCAGTACGCAAATAACCAGTTTCAAAAATCGAAATCGCACGATTACCTGCACCTATAAAGAAGTCGTCATCAGTTCTCATAGTAAAATCGAACCATGCCACATTCAAATCAGTATTATTACGCCCTTGACCAGCTACCGCCGCCCGAATCACTGCATTTTCAGCACCTTTTTCAGCGACCGCAACGAGTGCATTTGCTCCGCCATCACGCACAATCCCGAATACTGGGAGGTATACCTGCTGTGTCACTGGAGGGGCAAATTGTCGAGATACCGCATAGTCCCATCCGAAAACTTGACCCGAGTACAAAGCGGCTCTAGTTCTACCATTATTGAAATTAATCACCGCACCAGAGCCGTCTGGAACTACGATATAACCACTATCTTCGCCACCCGCACCAAAACTGTTCAAGAGAGAGAGGGTTAACATAACACTACCTGAACATTCACTAACATCACAATTTTCTACTGTACAAGTTCCAGTGATACTTTTTTCGACTATGCTATCGTGAGGAACTGTAGCCAAAACGCTGTCCTCTTCAAGAATAACTTCAAGTGAAACTCGTGTATGTCTAATCGGGAAATAATAGTTAAAACGTATACCATCGTTAATGCGTTCAATGCTTTCAATCGCATTAGAAAAACCCATTCCAGATGCAAAAGTATTACTAAACGTATCTGGCATATCATTACGACCACCAGGTTCAGCAGGATTTCCCCTTTCAAACATAATTGGTGATGAAATAGCACTAATTTGAGTAGCTGCACCACTATAGTGAACAGCATTAATCGGGTTAGACCACCATAAGAAATTGTTTTCAAGGTTGCGAACAGCAAAAATTCCAGCTTCCATCATACGTTGAACTGGCACTCTCGTAATCGTATAGAAATAACGAATAGTCACCGTTTCCTCGTCTGAAACAATTCCGTAATTTGCAAAATCAGAAGCATCTACATCAACAGCACGCGTACCGCTTGTACCTCTCGCTCGTGGTGCGATTCTGTTTCTGTTATCGACATTTGTGGTAGGTTCGCCATTTTCATCAAAAAGATAGATGTAACCTTCTGGATTACCTTCAAAAATACGAACATCACCATTCTCGTCACGAACTGGACGTGGTTCTGAGCCTTCGTTAAATCCAGTATACTCGTAACGCTCCAAAAGATACAGTTCAAGATACGGAGTTGACGCTACAAGCTCCATATAATTGAGTAACGCTCTACAAGCATCACCCGCTTCACAATTCCGATTCCGCGCTTCACAGACAAATGGAGTTTCGCATTGGCGTGGCAATTCTTGCATCAGCGATTCGTCCAATCCATCTGATTCGTCCAAACCGTCTTCGCCATTACCATTAGTTGCTTCACCATTCATGCCATTTGTACCGTTTTCAGGCTCGTCTGACCATACTGGCGTTCCAAGCGAAAGCACAAAAGCTAACACTAACCCTAAAGCAATCAATTTGTTATGTTTAACAACTTTTCTCATTATTTCACTCACCTTTTCATAAACTCGTGGGGATTCGCCCCCCTACAAAGTAAACTTTGACAAACTCCGAAAACCTATTTCGTTTCAGCGTAATCGTGCTGTAAGTCCAATCGAGCAGGCTGTAACCTGCTTGATAAGAACCGTAGAAAATATATGTGCAATTAAGCCAAAAGAGGTTAATCGACTATACCTTTTAGTTGAATCTAAACAACAGCTCGGTATAGATGGTGTAGAAGAAAATGTACACTTGTTGGAATAACGATACCAACAGAACCACGATAAAGAGTATAATCACCATCGCAACCAAAGTAAACAGAATCGCCAAAAGCGTTTTGGGTACTGAATACTGGTGAACTGCCTTCATCCCCGAAATCATCATAAGGGTAGACCAAACCACCCCTAAGGCGGAGACAAATGTAAGAAAACCAGCCTCCCTCGGAAGTAGTACGTTACTCAACGCCGTCGCAATCACCATAGAGAAGATGTACGGCATCAGGGCATACGCACTAACACAGCAGATGCTCTTCATAGTTCCTTCGCCGTTAAACAAAGTACATAAAGACCAGTTGCCTATTACCCATACAAAGAATAACAAAATTGTCATCGAAAAATATGGGACGATATTAAACACTTTTGGGGTAGCTGGATTAAACAAAAAACCCGATGCACGTGCTTGAATAACGGTAACGACAAAAAACGCCAAAACCATAACCAAAGCAGCTTTCATATTATATCCTTGTTTCCAACGAAGGTCTTCAAACCCTTCAAACGGATGCCTTGTTACATAAAAAGGCCATTTCCAAGCTGGTAATTGTAAATCGTATACCATAACACTCTCCCAGTTATTTTTTTCTACGGATTTGTTAAATATAAATAATTGAACAATTTAACAGACCCTTATTTACGTCACCCAATCACATATAGCAGTTCCGCTTAACATTTGTATTTTAGTCGCAGTAAAATTTGCGTTAGACAAGACGAATTTTGTGCAAATATACGCTTATATTTAAGCAAAATTCAACGCAGTATAACGCAACATTTTACAAGAATATAGTGTAAATGTTAAGCGAAACTGCTATACAGTCATCTTGTCAAGAAATCACGCTCCAGACAAAGCCTTTTTACGTTTCCGATAAACTTTAAGCCCTATATTTGCACCGATTAGAATCGCCACACCAGTAAGTGCAATAAACAAAAACGTGTTGAAGTTATCGCGGATATAATTTGTCCTGAACTCTCTAAAAGCACGGCTGTATCCGCCTAATGAATGTCGGTAAAAATATTCAAGAGCTTCTTCAAAATATTCAAGGCTTAACATTGCGTTACCCATTCCTATTGATGCCATATAGAAATTTGCGTCACGTCGCATCACCTCTTCCCACGGTGCTCTTGATGCTGCATAGTCACCACGTTCAAAGAGTTCCATCGCAGTCGCTACGAGTGAACCAAACTCGGTCAAAGCGAATACTGTAACAGTCGCTTTGTTTTCGTCAAGAACGAACACACTGTTCTGATGTGTATCAATTGCCACTGGTGTGTTAAACGTCCCTTGTTGGTTGCCACTTCCACCGAAGATAAATAGTAGATGACCCTCTTTGTCGTACTGGAAAATCTGACCTGTTCTCTGGCATAGAATAAAGATGTCACCTTTTTCGTCAACCGCAATCGCAACCATTTGTGAATACAGCTCACGCCCTTGAACAATCGGGTTATGGAACGCACCCCACGTCATATTTCTGTCCGCAAAAACATTATCACCAGCAGGATTTAGTTTACTCACCACGTCTACACCAGTTGCACGTGTTGTTGTGACTGTGTAGATAAACTGGTCTTCATCAATCGCAAAGTTTGAAAAAACGACTGGAGGCGGAGTTACCCTTCTATCCATAACTTCACGTGGTAAAATAAGCCTTAGAAAATAGTTAAGTATAGCTTCAGCTGTTTGTGCAACACGATTTGCCCCAAAATAGCCTCTGAAAACTCCATTTTCGTCAAAAGTCACGGCACCTCTTGAAATCGTTGGAACGATTATATACACGTTACCGACATTGTCAATCAAAACTTTTTCTGGATTAAATGTGGCTGGTGTGCCTTCTTCAGTCACAAACGTATCAGATTCAGGCTGATGATATTCCATCCAGATTCCGCTGTTCAAATCTGCCGCAATTACACGACCGTTACCATGCACGTGACCGCCACTAAAGTCAGCAATGTACACCCTTGTTTCGCCGTGGAAGTTAGTGACATAAATTCCACGTGGTGAATCCATCGTTGTGGTACGACCACGGACGTATCTACCGTCTTGGTCTAACTCAAACACACGCTCAACCTCGTTACGGAAACGTGCTTCACCTTGTTCAGTCGGGATACCATATTCGTCAACCTCGCCAATAAAATTCTCTACACGATAATCAGTACGGTAGAACAATTCATCAATTATACGAATAAGCTCAAACTCTTCGTTCACGACAATGATTCGATTGTTACCAGAATCCACTATGAAAACAAGCACTCCTTCAACTCTTGTCAAAGTCACGGCTTCACCTCGAACGGTGCTTCTAATTGTATCTCCAGTAGTTGCAGAAGCCCCTGTGTTAATCGGCGAATCTTCGTGAAGCAAGACGTACACTCCACCCGGAGTAGGGTTTTCATAAATGAACAAGTCTTGCGGTGTTCTAAAGTGTGAAACTGGGTTAGCACCATCACGAACACGAATCCCCGCAGCATCAATTACGCGGTCAACAACATATCCACTTTGATTAGGATACGTGTCAAGCCACCAGTCATACCCGAAAGTGATGAATGGCTGGTCGGCAGTAACAGTCAACATGGTTGTTACCATAACAACTGCCAAAATAACCGCCGATATAATTTTAGTAGATTTTTTCTGAAAAAACGACATATATTCCACTCCCTTTACTACTTAATTGCCCTTACCATTACTCGCTCACCCTTTCGGGCAACCGCTACAGGTAATATATATTTATAATCAATTCTCATAGCCTAAACAGCTTCTTAAACTTATTCTTTCAATCCCGAGTGTGCCATGGTTTCAAGTACGTTACTTTGACAGAACAAGAACAGCACCATCGGCGGTGTCATCAAGAACACGGTAGCAGCTGCACCTACACCAGCCCTCGCAATTCCCGAAAGCTGTATCTGTTGCAAAACAGTCGGTAACGGTTTGAGTGCTTCATTAAAGATAAACGACCAGCCCGTAATCTGCCATGCCGCTGTAAACGCAAAGATAATCAGCGTTATCCACGCAGGTTTTACATTTGGCATGACGACTTGCCAACAAGTCCTGAAATGCCCTGCACCATCCATATGAGCGGCTTCAATCACCGAGTCTGGCAATTGTCCCATAAACTGTCGCATAAAGAAAATCGACAGCGGTGTTGCGATAAACGGTAGCGTAATCGCAAAATAAGTATCAATCATCCCGAGTTGCGCCATAACCATATAAACCATAATGTGGGTTACAGTCGAAGTGAAAAGTAACGAAACCTCAATTATTTTGTTGAAAACTTTGATTCCTGGTACTTTTACTTTTGCCAGCACATACGCCGCCATTGACGCTATGATTACCTGAACCCCCGTCACCACCACCGTAACAAAAATCGAGTTAAACAGGTAACGCGAAAACGGAATCCACATCGTTGCTGTTGCTTCAAAAAGCTCAACAAAATTCTGTGATGTAGGGTTTATTACGTACAGCCTTGGCGGGAAAAGAAAAAACTCTTCCGGTGGTTTGATTGACTGGATTACCGATAGATAAATCGGAAACAGCATAAACGCCCCGAGTATTGCCAGCATGATAAAAATCGCAATATCGCCACCAAGCGAACCTGAATATTTTTTGCGTTTTTTGATAACTAACTTCATTGTAGATTACGCTCCATCTTTTACTAAAAATCAACACGCCTGTTTTTGAACAATTTTCAATCGTCAGCCGTTGGCTAAACGACACCGCAACTCTCGCTTTGCAAAGCCCGTCTTTCGGGGCATACTCTTGTTTTGCTTACCCATCAAGATATTTGCCAAGAAGTTTTTTGATTCCCCAGTTAGCGAACAACATCGACACGAACAGCACAAAACAAATCGCAGCAGCATATCCCATCTCGAACCTTAATGCACCATAGTCAAACGCATGGTTCATAATCGAATGGGCTCGATAGTCGGTGGTCGGGAAAGCAGTCAAGAACCTCGACACGTCGCCCGCCGCAAATGACGCTACAATCTGCATCACCGCCGCAAAGAGTAACTGAGGTCCCATCGCTGGAATCGTGATGAAAAGCAATTCTTGGGCACGATTTTTAATTCCTTCAATCGCACCAGCTTCATATCGGTCACCAGGGATTCCCTGAAATCCTGCACGGATTGCGAGGAAGCCTGCTCCAAGCGAAATCCACAATTGCACGATGATTACTACACCCATGATGAGATTACCATCAGTCAACCACTCGCGTGAGCGGGTGAGGATTCCCATGTCCATAAGATACGCATTAGCAAGACCGTGAGCATCCCCCGAGAAAATCAACTGCCACGTCGCAAATACGTTACCTGCCAAAGTCGGTGCGTAGAAGATAAATGTAAACACCGTCTTGAGTTGCCCAGGTAGCTGGTGAATAAACCACGCCAACATAAACGCCATAATATAACTGAGCGGTCCTGTGATTATTGCAAATACCAGCGTATTTTGAATACTGATTAAGAAAACCTCGTCTTCCATAAACATAGTATAGAAGTTTTCAAACCCAACCCACTGCGGGAAAGATACCATATTGAAGTTTGTAAATCCCATTGGTAACGACATCAATACTGGAACAGCCGTCATAATCGTAAACAGAATAAAAAACGGTGCAAGCATCCCATAAGCGTTTTTATTACGCGACATTTCCCTCAAAGTATATCGAAATTTTGAGTCTTCAATCCTTTTTACCGGAATAGCCGGCGTTGTGTTATTATCCAAGATTCGTTCCTCCTGATTTTTAGGTTCGCAAAGTGAAATATATCACTATGTTACAAAAATTAAATCATGCTACCTCTTTCGGAAGTAAAATATGTCATTATTCTTAAATCATGTTACGAATTAGATTTACGTCCGTCGCATCTACCCTGCCATCTCGATTGATATCCGCTAAGAAAAACTGCATCGCCGTAAATTGCCTCGTGCCGTTTATAAACTCGTTGACCCAGTTAATGTCAGTCTGGTTGATTACGCCGTTTCGAGTTACATCGCCTCTGCGGTAAGTAGAGTGGTGCGGCTGAAGTTGCCACTGCTGATTTGAAGCCCCAGTGTAAGCCTGCCATCTAACTTGACCATTTGTAATAGTTAAGGCTTGATTTGGGCTGTCCCACATAAAAGTAACAGTATTATTAGCATTATGAACAACCCTAATTCTACCATGAACACGATTGATTCCGTTGCTCGCTGTGCCTGGCACTAAAAATGGTGCTCCACCGCCATTGATTATATTCGCCATAGCAACAGGAATCTGATTATTATGCGAACCCCTTGCATCAACGTAACTGTGAAGGTTATAATAATTTCCCACTCTTTGCAAAATCCACCGTTGATATTGGTCGTTGATATTGCCACCAACTCCTACCGTTCTACTGCCAGTTGCTATATTTCGAGGCGTTCCTTCAAAAGTATTCCATGAATCCAAAAACTGCCCTGTTCCAACGTTCCTGATACGATAAACGCCATTCCAATCAAACGAACGCAACCTATAATCCGACAAAACCGCACCAGAATTATTCGATAAAGACACAGTCAGATTTCGCTCTAAATCGAAATTAGTTCGCATATTTCGTAAATGCGGTTCTGTGCTATTCGCACCAGCGACCACAATCGCCGACCCTGGATTTATTATAAGTGCTGGACTACGCCACATAAACAAGTTATTCCGATTATTGGTGATGTTCATTCCCTGCATAGTCATCGCCCGATTAGTAGGGTTGTAGATTGTCATCCTATTCGCAAAAATGCTTGTTTCTGAAATCATCAGTGCGTCTGTGTTTATGAAACGTTCCAACGCACGCAAAGCACCGTAGGCATTCAAGCGACCGCCAGAAATCGAATAACACTCGAACGCTGGGGTTATATCGACACCGTCCATGATTGCACGGCGAACGATTGTTGGGTGAGGCATCCGCCCTCTTAACTGACGGTATCTCGAGTATAGTAACGCCGCTACTCCAGCTACATGAGGGGCTGCGGAGGAAGTGCCGCCGTAGGTTGTATATCCTCCGTTTCGTGAAATAGTTCTTACATTACTAGGAGCAAACAGATGAACACTATCAGTTCCATAATTTGATGTATCTATACGTCGACTGTCGCTACGGCTATTCGAACCAACAACAAGAACATTTGATAAACCTTGAAATCGTGGGTTATTATTGGTATTAGCACCACTATTACCAGCTGATTGAACAAACAAACCATTAAAATCTCTTACTGCATTGAACAAAGTTGTACTATTACTACCAAAACTATGAGTAAGAATTGGAATTCCAGCATGACGTGCGTTATTTATGCCGTTAGCGTGTCGTATAACGTTAGTACTACCTGTAGAAAAAACACCCACTGAATATAACTGAACATTCCATGCAATACCAGCAATTCCTATACCGTTATTGCCCATTGCACCGATAATTCCTGCTTGTTGTGTGCCTGCACCAAACGATCTTATCCCAGTCGCACTATTTATATTACCAGTGCGTTCCTCTACTAAGCTACCGCACAATAGAGCTCGTATACGTCCACATCTACAACGTGAAGATTGATTAGGAGTTCGCCCACACAATTCTTCATGTTCAGCTTGAATACCATTACCAACCACACCAACCCTAACAGCTGATGAACCAGTTGTTATCCCCCATGCCTGAGGTAGATTTATATTTCGCACTGACCATTGATAATTTGTATTATTTGTGGGTAATCGAAAATAATGGTCATTAGGAAAAACTGACTCGGTTTCAAGAAAATAATTAACTCCTACATAATAAATATAATCACGATTTTGGAGTTGACTAATAACATATAAAACATTTTGCTTGCAATTTTTGTTTAACCTAATAAATATAGTTTGTCTAAACTCATCAAAATTGACCATGGTATTATACTCTGCTTCTTCACGTACTTCTAAATACGCTTCTTGAAATACCTCATGGCGTGCTTGCTCTGCTATAGTATTCCTTGATGTAGCTATACGTCTTTCGGAAATAGCCAATTCACGCTCAGTTTCCCATACTTTCTGAACATAATAACTTTCTTGTTCCGAAAGATAAGAAACATTACCAACATACACAGCTCCAACATCATTAAAATCTTCAACAGTAAAAACTCTCTCTTCTCTACTTACAGTTCGGTTCAGTACTATGACAACTGTATTATCTTCAAAATCATCATCAAGTGTAGTTGTTGAGAATACTGGTTCGCAAGGTTCTAAAACCAAGGAAATATATTCAAAATTTATTACCTCGTGTTCCATTTCAGATGTAACAACAATTTGTAGACAAAAACTTATTATTACGCACAATGCGACAGTTTTTTTTAGTTTCACCATTTGTAGTATTCCTCCGTATCTAAAAAATCATCACAAGCGTAGACATTAGAGAAAGCTTTACGATGGCGAAAGTAAATTTGCTCTATGTTTTGTTTTGTTAAAATTTCATTTTCAAATGCTGATGTAAAACCGTAAAAATCTCCATTAAACCAGACAATTATAGATTGACTGCTCACAAAACGAAAGCGAAAACCCGAAATAATGCCAATCCATGTATTATCAGAATGACTTTCATAATCATAGCTAATCATTAAAACCACGCCATCATTAAAGGTTCCAAAATATTCATCTATAACAACATTTTCAATATTAGTGTTGCCTTTGGGTACACCAAATGAATAATAATTTGCAAAATCAAACATTTCAACCCAATCCGCTTTAATCCTCTCCCGCATCTCATCCGACAAAGTTTCCGGCGGCTCGACTGGTGGTTCAGTCGTAGTAACTTCAGTAGTGGTTGTCGCTTC
>JGI24703J35330_11748324_pt1 | contig 13914 bp, 15 predicted proteins | sample TergutNt197P1_FD_35330 | JGI IMG/M metagenome (IMG submission 35330) | reverse complement strand
AGTGGTATTAGGAGAAATAAAAAATGAAAAAACGTGGAATATGGGTCTCGCAATACTTATTTTTTATCTTGTTCGCATCAATTGGTGCATTTGGAAACTTTATAAATCTATATTTAGAACAAGTTGTAGGATTAACGGGTTCACAAATAGGACTAATTATGTTTATTGGTCTTATTACAACAATGTTTATGAACCCAGTATGGGGATTTTTAGCTGATAAACTAGATAGTCATGAGCTTATTTTGAAAATTACTTTTTTTTTAACAGCAGTAACCGCGGCGTTATTTATGAATGCTAGTACATTTTTAAGCATTCTTCTATGTATAATTCTCTTCGAAACAATGCGTGCACCTATTCTTCCATTACTTGAATTTCTTAGCACAGAATATAGTGAGAGATATGGTTATGATTATGGGAAAATCCGAGTTTTTGCCTCTTTAGGATGGCTAACAATGACAGTTGTCACAGGTTTTATGGTCGCAGGATTAAGTGCGAATATCTTCGGCTTGAGAATTGGATTTGAAGGATTTGTAAGTTTGCGCTTTGCGACTTTCGGTTTTATGATAATATTCATGATTCTTCAGTTTATCTTCGGTTTCTTTTTACCGAATAAGCCTGAAAAAGAAAATAAAGAACAAAAAACAAAAAGATTCGGTCGTAATGAAGTTTTTGCACTGTTTAAAAATAAATCCTTTGTTTTTATTTTATGCCTGACAATGATAGGTTTTATGGCGCAAGAATCTGCATTCGGGTTTGCCACGATGCACATGGTCTCCACACTACACGCATCCGAGGCTATTATCAGTTGGAATGCACTTGTAATGGTGACTCCTGAGCTCGTTCTAGTCCCACTTGGAACAATATTAATGGTTAAAACTGGATTTAAAAATTGGTATTTTATAACACATATTACAATGATTATACGGTTACTTTTTTACGGTTTTGCAACGAGTCCCTTTGTGTTTGTAGCGGGAGGAGTTTTTCACGCTCTTATGGTCGTAATGCACACAACTGGAACAATTTTGTTTATTAGAAAAGTAGTTCCCGCAGAATCTTTAGGTTTATCATTTACAATTCTTGCTTCGTCAATGGCTCTATCAAGAGGAGTCCTTAGTTTACTTTTTGGAGTTTTGTATGATCATGTCAGTAGTTTTGCTGTTTTTAGAGTAGCAATCATTTTTGTGATTGTAGCTTTAGTTATGGTTATAAAAAGTAAAAGTTTAAAAGAAGTTGGAAAATCTTGGACGGTAAACTAAGGAGGGTTCATTGTGAACAAAAAACACTTCATAGCATTTAAAATGTTGTCATTCACAATAATGGGGGCTTTTGGAAGTTTTTCAAATTTTATTAATCTTTATTTAGAACGAACACTCGGATTTACAGGGTCACAAATCGGATTAGTTGTAATGATAAGTATGGGATTAATTATCATCATAAATCCAATTCTTGGAATCATTGGTGATAAAACAGGCCTTCATGTTTTAATGTTAAAAATCGCATTTTTCATGTCGACAATTTTTATGTTTTTACTCTCTAACTCAAGTGGTTTTGGGCTAGTTTTGTTAATTTTAATCGGTTTTGAAATCTCGCGGGCTTGCATTGCTCCTTTTATAGATTTAATTATGAGTAATTTTTGCACAAAAAATAAAGTCGATTTTGGTCGCGTGCGTGTATATTCATCTATCGGTTTTATGATCACTGTTATGTCAGTAGGTTTTATGATTGGCGGTCTTCAAATTCCATGGTTTAATAGTAATGTAATTGGCTTTAGTGGATTTTTATCAATTGGACAAGCGATGTTTTTCACAGCTATAACATTCTTTTTTGTCTCTTTTCTTCTTATGTTTTTTGTTCCAAAACCAGATAAAAAAACAAATGCAATCGAAACAAAAATCAAAATTTCTGATATAACCACTCTTTTAAAAAACAAAGAATATCAATTTATAATCATCTTCATTATTTTAAGCTTGGTCGCTCTTGAATCTTCAAAAACCTTTGTTGGTAACCATCTTGTTATCGGTTTAGGTGCAGGTGAAAATATTGTAAGTATAATGACTTTTATGATGGTATTACCAGAGTTTATACTTATACCACAAGGTTCAAGATTAATAAGATTTTTCGGAGTTAAAAAGTGGTATATTTTTTCAATGGTGACTATGCTTATTCGTTTACTTGTTTATGCAACTACACAAAATATAACACTTTTTGCATTAGCTAGTTTATTGCATGGTGTAGGAGTTGCAACTCACATAAGTGGAAATATTGCCTTTATTAGAAGAGTAGTTTCAGGAAAAATTTTAGGACTTGCTTTTACTATTATGGTATCAATAATCGCATTTTCGCGTGCAATTTTGAGTTTTGTTAATGGTTGGCTATACGAAGTTTATGATGGTTTTGCGGTGTTCAAACTTGCGGCTTTTTTAGTATTCTTAGGCCTACTGTGGGTGATAAAAAGCAAATCTCTAGGACAAATGTCAAGAAGTGATGTATAAAAACTTGAAATATTTAACAAGATGAGGTATAATATTAGGACTGATTTATTTTAGGGAGTGAATAAAAGTGGCAGAAAATAGTCAACACTTAACACAAGAAGGTATCCAAAAATTCCAAGAAGAACTCGATTTTTTAACGAAAGTTAAGATGGAAGAAATTAAAGAAAAGCTACAAGAAGCCCGCGCACAAGGGGATTTATCAGAAAATGCTGAATATGATGCTGCCCGCGAAGAGCAAGCTATCGCTTTTGAACGCATGCAAGAATTACAGTACATTCTAAAAAATGCTGTCGTTATCGAAACTGAAGGTGGAGATGTTGTTCAAATCGGATCAACGTTTCGTTTCGTATTAAAAAATGACGGAAAAGAGCAAACATTTAAAATTGTTGGTAGTGCAGAAGCAGACCCATTTTCTGGAAAAATTTCAAACGAATCTCCAGTAGCAGTTGCTGTTCTTGGAAGACGTGTTGGAGATATCGGACACGTAAACCTTCCTAAGAATTCAACAGAAGTAGAAATCTTAGAAATTTACTAACATTCTAAACCATGTGAGTTTGCGACGATTTTCTCGTTGTTTGCTTGCATGGTTTTTTTGCGTTTTCTCAATAATCTAAAGTACTCGTAAAAAAATAGGATGTGTGATATAATAGATGTACTTCAGGAAGCAACTAGTAAAAGGGAGTAAATCAAGATGTTTGAAAAAATGAATCATCTAAATCGTTTATTTGATATTTATAAAGTTTTACTCACACCAAAACAATGTGAATATATTCAGATGTATTATCAAGAAGATTTATCATTATCAGAAATCGCGGACGAAGTCGGCGTCAGTAGAACAGCTGTCCATGATAATATAAAACGCACCGAAAAGCTCTTATTAAGTTATGAAGAAAAATTGAATATGGTAGCAAATGAAATGAAACGAAATACTATATATAATAAAATATCCGCTAGTTCGAGATTAGAAGAAATTAATTTATATGTAGAACAGTTACGAAAAATTGACGAAAATTAAATTTTAAAGGGAGAATTAAAAATGGCATTTGAATCATTATCTGACAAATTACAAACTGCCCTTCGAGGGTTAACAAAAAAAGGGATTTTAACGGAAACTGACGTAGATATTATGCTTCGTGAGGTACGTTTGGCTTTACTTGAAGCCGATGTAAATATTAAAATTATTAAAGAATTTATTACTGATGTAAAAATGCAAGCAGTAGGGGAAAAAGTTCTTAAAAGTATGACAGCATCACAACAAGTTGTAAAAATCGTTAATGAAGAACTTACAAAATTAATGGGATCGGTTGCTGTTGAAATTACCTATCCAACCGCAGGACCATCTGTATTAATGATGGTCGGTCTTCAAGGTGCAGGTAAAACAACACAAACAGGTAAAATAGCAAACTTCTTACGTAAGAAAGATAAGAAAAAGCCTCTACTTGTAGCGTGTGATATTTACCGTCCAGCCGCAGTAGATCAATTAAAAACCCTTGGAAAACAATTAGATATCCCTGTTTTTGAAAAAGGAGTCGATGTATCTCCTGTTGAAATTGCAAAAGAAGCTATGCAATATGCTAGAGAATTTGGGCATGACCTTGTTATACTTGATACAGCAGGACGCTTACATATCAACGAAGCGTTAATGGATGAATTGACACAAGTTAAAACAGTGGCCAATCCTAACGAAATCTTACTTGTAGTTGACGCGATGACGGGTCAAGATGCTGTAAATGTTGCTCAAAGTTTTCACAATCAATTATCATTAACTGGAGTTGTGTTAACAAAACTCGATGGTGATACAAGAGGTGGAGCGGCTTTATCAATTCGTAAAGTTACAAATGTTCCAATTAAATTCATTGGTTTAGGGGAAAAACTAGATGAGTTAGAAATTTTCCATCCCGAACGTATGGCATCCCGAATCCTCGGAATGGGAGATATTATGTCTTTAATTGAACGTGCAAGCGATGAAATGGACGAAGAAGAAGACATGAAATTGGCTGAAAAAATGATGGCTGGTCAGTTTGATTTTAATGATTTCTTAAAACAAATGAAAATGATGAAAAGAATGGGTGGACTCGGATCAATTATGAAAATGTTGCCTGGTGTTGGTGGCAATAAGATGCCAGACGTTGATCCTAAGTTAATGGCACGTACCGAAGCGATTGTTTATTCGATGACCGAAAAAGAAAGACGTAATCCTAGCATTATAAATCAAAGTCGCAAAGATCGTTTAGCAAAAGGTGCAGGAGTATCTCTTACACAAGTTAATGCTTTAATTAAACAACATGCTGATATGCAAAAAATGATGAAGATGTTTTCAAATATGGATCCGAAACAAATGGAAAGAGCGGCTCAGGCAATGCAACGTGGTGGTGCTGGTGGTATGAATATGCCAGGGATGCCAAGTGCTAATCGTGCAGCTCGTCGTGGAAAAGGAAAAGGACGAGGAGGATTCCGTTTCTAAATCATAAATTTTTAGTGAGGAAAAAAGAAGAATATGAAATACAACGAGTTTGAAGTGGAATTAAGTAATAATAAAAATATCGTATCGAAAGAAACGAAAATATTCAAAAATCTAGGAATTATTAAACTTTTTCATGTAATATTCGTAATTTCGATGATTTTTATGATTTTCACACAAAGATTAAATACGATCCTATTAATCACGAGTATAATCATCTCTTTTTTATTAATATACTTTTGGTTCAACCAAACTAAAGTAAAAAAAAATATAGATCATGCCAAAGCCTTGACAAATGTTTACGAAAAACAATTAGATAGAATATCTGGCGCATGGGTAGGATTTTCTGATGTAGGTTTAGAATTTTCAAATCCAGACCATCCTTATGCTAGTGATTTAGATATTATTGGTAAACAATCTGTTTTTCAATTTTTAAACACGACAGCTACAAGGTTTGGTCGTGAACAGTTCGCGCGTGATTTACTCTTTCCAAACTATACAGAATCAGAAATTTATTCAAGACAGATTGCAATTAAAGAATTGAGTGAAGATTTAATTTTCGCAGCTAATATGCAAGTGCATTTTCAAAAAATTGGACAACATGCAGGTAGCAAATTTCTTATTAAATTTTTGAAAGAATCAAAAAGTTTTATCCAAAATCAAAAGTTTGAAAATATCTTAACGTATGGTCCACTCGCAAATATTTTTATTGTAGGCATTATTATGTTACTACGATTGCACTTTCTATATCCTCTTGCTCTAATTTCAATCATCGTCCAGTTATTTATTTGGGTTATCTATATTTTTAAAACTCAAAAATATTTAAGTGACATCGACACGATTAGTTATAATTTAAAAGAGTATGCTACCGTTTTGAAAATGTTGGAAGAACGAAATTTTGATTCCCCATTACTTACTAATTTGCAAAAAAAATTAAGTTTACAAAACTTAAATGACTATATAACAGCATCATCAAGTATAAGAGATTTATCAAAAATAGCAAATCGTGCCTCAATAAGACGCCATCTGATACCTTGGATGTTTTTAAATAGTTTGTTTTTATTTGATATAATTACTGCAATTAATTATAATCGGTGGAGAAAAAAATATGGTTTGCACGTAGAAACTTGGTTTAATGTTTTAGGTCACTTTGAAAGTTTAATCTCATTTTCAAATCTCCCAAATGTAATTTCTATTACAACTCTTCCAACAATAACGAAACAGCGAAATGTACTAGGAACAGAGGTTGGGCACCCTCTTATTACTAATAAAAAACGCGTTAACAATGATACTAACATCAAAGACGCGATTCATATTATATCTGGTTCGAATATGTCAGGAAAAACTACATATATGAGAACTGTTGGTCTAAATATGGTTTTAGCAAAAAGTGGAAGTTTTGTATGTGCAACCGAATTTTCAACATACTCAGCAGATATAATTACATCTATGAGAATTGCTGATAACTTAAACGAAGGTGCCTCAACATTTTTTGTTGAACTTAAACGACTAAAAAAAATCATCGATTGTGCTAAAATTAATCCAGAAACATTCTTTCTAATCGACGAAATATTTCGAGGAACAAATTCTGTAGATAGACTATCCGGTGCTAAATCTGTCTTAAAAAAATTGGAAGCTCTAGATACACTCGGAATGATAACGACACATGACTTAGAAATGTGCCAATTATCAAAAGAAATCTATCGCATTAAAAATTTCAGTTTTGCTGAACATTACCGAGATTCAGAAATTTTATTTGATTATAAATTACGAGATGGTGTATCACTGACTACGAATGCAGAATTCCTTATGAAAATGATGGAAATTATTTAAAAATATAAAAAACATTAAACAAGAGTGTCTTAAAACGCTCTTTTTTTCTAATTTATGACAAAAAGCCCTTTATTTTTTGTTCGCTTTCAGTTATAATGAAACTAGGTGATGTTAATGCAAAAGAAAACAACAAAGAAGAAAACTAGAACACGATTAACAGCAAAAACTTATTCGATTCTTCTTTCCACCATCATCATTATAATTATCGGTTTATTTTTTTTAAGAAGAAATCAATCTTCACAAATGCCAAATTTCCACGGTTGGTATTCCAAAGACGTAATCGAATTTGCATCAGACTTCGGATTTATCGTAGAATATGACTTTGTATACTCGGAAACGGTAGCACCAACACGAGTAATATCACAAACGGTAAACCCAGGAACGCAAATCACTCCAAACTTATATCTGTTTATCGAAATTTCAAAAGGACGAGAGGTAAGATAAATGTTTAAAACACAACTTGATGCAATAAACTGGTTATACGGTTTTTCTGTCAACAAAAAAGATAGAAATTTAAACCACTTGCACGAAATTCTCGATAAAATAGACAATCCTCATTTAAGGCTCAAGACAATTCATGTTGCCGGTACGAATGGTAAAGGATCAACAGTTTCATTTATGAGAGAAGCTTTTATGCAATCTGGATATAAAGTAGCAACATTTACATCTCCTTTTATAACTTGTTTTGGAGAAAGAATGTCTATTAATAACGAACCAATGACAGAAGATAAATTAATTTTCTATACAAATAAACTGCATAAATTAATCGAGAATAACTCTTTAAATTTCACATCTTTTGATATAATAACGATAATAGCTTTTATGTATTTCTCAGACGAAGAAGTCGATATTGCCATAATTGAAACAGGAATAGGTGGACGACTCGATTCAACAAACATAATCCAACCAATAGCCACTGCTATTACAAACGTAGGCCACGATCATGCTGAAATTTTAGGAGACACGCAACTAAAAAGAGCATTAGAAAAACTTGGGATTGTAAAACACAATATTCCTTTATTCACGACAGAAACAGATAACGAATTACTTAAAACATTTGAAACAATTACAAACAAAAAAGAATCAATTTTATTTACTCCGCTAAAAGATTCAAAACTCCATTCGATAACTCTTTGTGGTACACTTTTTAGTTATAAAACTTATGAAAATATTCTTATTTCAATGCAAGGAGAACATCAATTTAAAAACGCAACACTTGCTATCGCTCTCCTCGACTATTTAAAAAGTACAAATATATTTGAAAAGTTAAAACCTGAATACTTGATTAAAAGCAAATGGCAAGGCCGGTTTGAATACATGCAAAAAGAACCACCAATAATCATAGACGGAGCTCACAACAAAGAAGGGATTGAAGCTCTTGTCAGTACAATAGAGACTCTTTATCCCGCTAAAAACATAATCGTAATGTTTAGTGCGATTGCAACCAAAGACGCCCAGTCGATGGTTGATGAGCTTAAAACGATAAGTAAACGCCTGATTTTAACACAAGGTAGGCATCCTTTATCAATTAAACCTAGTGAGTTATGGGCTGTTAATAAAGATGCAGACTATTTTGAAGACTTCAAACAAGCGATAGAGGAAACAAGAGAAGCTCTTACAAATAAGGATGTTTTAATTATTTGTGGTTCGCTGTATTTTGTGTCGGATGTACGAGAATTTTTGATTCAGGGAGGAATTAATCATGGTTAAAGTATTGTTTGTATGTTTAGGTAATATCTGTAGGTCACCAATGGCTGAGGCTGTTTTTAGGGACTTAGTGAATAAAAACGATTTAAATAATTTAATTCAAATTGATTCTGCGGGTACTTCTGGTTGGCATGATGGAAAAGGTGCACATGAAAAAACGATTTCCACACTTAACAAAAACGAAGTCTCGTCAGAGAACTTGATATCACGAAAAGTAACACTTGATGACTTAGATACATTTGATTATGTAATTGCTATGGACGATCATAATATAGAAGATTTATTGCAAATGAAAGAAATGACTCAGGCGACTCATCTGGGGAAAATATGTGATTTTATCGAAAATAGCTTGTATGAAAATGTTCCAGATCCTTACTACACCGGTGATTTTGATGAAACGTATGAACTGGTAACTGCTGGGTGTAAAGGACTACTTAATTTCATTAGGGAAAAAGAAACTATATGAAAAAAATATTAATCGCAAGTAAAAATAAAGGAAAGATTGCTGAGTTTGAGGCTCTTCTTGCAGATTTACCTTTTAAAGTTTACTCACTTCTTGACTTCGCCGACATTATCGATATCGAGGAGACTGGTTTAACATTTGAAGAAAATGCTTTAATTAAGGCCCGATTTATTGCAGAAAATTTTCCTGGAATAGTAGTTGCTGACGATTCAGGAATAGAAGTTGATGTATTAAATGGTCGCCCGGGTGTTTTTTCAGCGCGCTATTCTGGTGTTAATGCAACAGACGAATCAAATACCGCGTTGTTATTAGAAGAATTGAAATCTTATAATAATCAGTCCGAAAGAACTGGTCGTTTTCGTTGCGTTTTAGCGATTATCGATGAAGAAAAAAACGAGAAAATAGTTGATGGTGTTTGTGAAGGTTTTATTGGATTAGTTCCAGTAGGTTCAAATGGTTTTGGTTATGACCCACTTTTTAAAGTTGACATTGATGGTTTAACACTTGCTCAAATGTCAAAACAAGAAAAAAATGCTATTAGCCACAGAGCTAAAGCATTTAATAAAATGGTCTCGTTGTTAAAAAGTTTATCTTGATAGTAATTATTCTATTTCGATTTCAACAATGATATTTCCGTCTTCATCAAGTCCAAATATTAATACATCGCCACCGGTAAAATCACTCGATGAAACCATAAATACGTCTTGTCCTTCTGTTGCATCGGTTTTAGCAAGTGTTTGATGGGCTATCGGAAAACCTGTTTCGACTACAATCATTTCATGAATGCTTGAATCACGGGAAACTAGGGCAAATGTTGTAAAAGGAACATTCTCATTTGAAATTAAAGCCATAAAGGAGATTGCATCATTTCCGGTGGCATAGGCTGTTGCTGTGATTTCTTGTCCAGCGATTTTTCGGTTTAAAAATGATAAAGTGAGTTCATTATAAGCATCTGATGTTATCATTAAATTTCCGTGCATCGTTTGTTGTTCAAATACGATATCGTAGAAATCAAATACTGCTATATCGCGAGGACGTTCAATCCATGCAACTGTGAAAATAGTTATTGCTGTAGTAATTGCCAAAAAAACTGTTAGTAAATGCTCTTTCATTAAAATCATCCTTTCCAGATTACGCTCATTCTAGTCTATGCGCGAATTTGTGATTTTAGGAGTGTTAGTTTTTAAAAGTAAGCCAGTTTTTAAAAAAATTAAAGAAGAAAAAGGTGTCAATTTTATGTTTATAACGCTTGAGGGTACTGAGGGTTCAGGAAAAACCACTATCGCAAAAGAAATAATAGCAAAATTAACTAAACTTGGTAAGGAGGTTGTTTATACTAGGGAACCTGGTGGAAATCCGATTGCCGAACAAATTCGTGGGGTTATTCTTGATAAAAACAATACAGCGATGGATTCAAGAACTGAAGCATTACTTTATGCTGCTGCACGTCGACAACATTTAGTTGATGTAATTCTTCCAGCTTTAAAGATGGGAAAAATTGTTTTATGTGATCGTTTTATCGACTCAAGTATTGCTTACCAAGGATACGCTCGTGAAATAGGCGCGAGTCTTATTCAAGATATCAATGATTTTGCAATCGGAGATAATTATCCGGATTTAACATATCTGATAGATGTTAAACCGCAAGTCGGACTAGAAAGGATAAGTCGTGATGAAACACGTGAGGTAAATCGTCTTGACTTAGAAAAGATTGATTTTCATAATCGAGTTTACGACGGTTATAAAATACTGGCAAAGCAGTTTAATAATCGAATTATTTTAATTGATGGACATCAATCTATTGATAAAGTTGTGGATTCTATTTTAAGTGATTTAGTTACGAGGTTATAAAATGCAAAATCTTTACTCTGAAAATGTCTATAATATTTTACAAAAAAGTTATGATTCAAAAAAACTAGTTCACGCTTATTTATTTTTCGGTGGTAATGCGGAAACTAAAATGGTTACGGCTAAAAAATTCGCTTCGTTAATTTTAAAAGCTGACGAAAAAACAACAGACTTAATCGATAGAGAAGAACACGCTAACGTAGTAATCATCAGACCCGATGGTAAAAATATAAAAAAAGAACAAATTGTTTTTTTAAAAAAAGAAATCTCAAAAAAGTCAATTGAAAATAACAGCAAAATCTATATTATCGAAGATGCCCATTTGATGTCATCATCAGCAACAAATAGTCTATTAAAATTTCTAGAAGAACCTGCTGATGATACCTATATTATTTTAATAGCTCCAGCGAAAGAAAATTTACTCGCAACGATAATATCAAGAACTAGTAATCTTAATTTTACTGACTCCAATTCAGATAAGATATACAACATCGAAAAATACTCCCACTTGATTGAAGAATTAGAACGAAAAACTACACTACCTTTTCTAGTTGCAAATATTTACCCAGAGATTTTTAAAAATGAACTACCAGAATTTATAACAACCTATCAACAATATTTACACGACTTAAATACAAAATTTTCAAATGAGCCAATGTTACTCGTGCAGAATGTAAAAAAAATCCGCGCCCTAGAGGTTGCAAGTAGAAATCTACGAAATAATATGAATATCCAACTTGTACTAGATGTACTGTGGCAAAATTTTGAATGAATGATAACAAACCAGAACCGCCAAACTAAAATTGGAGGTTTTTTTATGCGAAAAATAATCGTTTTGTTAATAATTACTCTGTATGGAATGTTTCTAACGGTTGATATTTTTTTCTATTCAGGTTCATTATTATCTAATATCTTGAAATTCACCTCAATTGTAATGTGTTTTTTTTTAGCGTGCTCATACCTCACAGGTTCATTAAACAAAAAAGACACATTTTTGGTTGTACTCGCACTTTTTTTTACAATTGGTGCTGATATATTTTTATTGTTTACGAATTATCATGTCATCGGGATTGCTTTTTTTATTACCGTTCAATGTGTTTATCTCATCAGGTATAATAAATCTGTTTTGCAATTTTCAATATTGTATTTTATTATCGCAATTTTGATATTTACATTTACGAATATATCAATTTTATATATTTTTTCTGGTTTATATGCGGTCTTAATTTTATCTACTCTTTGGGCAACTTTTAAGACAAGTTTATCACGTTACCAATTATTACTTGTTCGAGTTGGCATGATTTTATTTATTTTATGCGACATTCATGTCGCCTTGTTTAATGTGCTTCTGCGATATTCGCCATACTTCAATATCGCTTCAGTTGCAATGTGGTTATTTTATCTTCCATCTCAATTTCTAATCGCATTAAGCGCTCGAAATATATAATAAAAACACTTTAGTAAATAATATTATTAAATAATAACGAATGTGTCTTGACACGTCGCAACAAACCCGCTATAATTACAATGTGTCAAGACACATTAAAAATGCACTGCCACCCCATAATCTTCGATTTGGTTGTTGGCTGGTACTCGACAAGAACTTCACGACGAATAGTGACTAGTTCTCACCGAGCTTAAGACGAGTGTGTTTGCTTCCGAAGAAATCTTGAAGGGGGATTTATTGCCAAAGGCGAAAGATGTACCACAAGAGATTATCAAGGAAGTAACGAGTCGCAACTGGATTCGTCAATTAGTTCGTAATTTATTACGATTACGATTGACTATTCAAGGGAACTTTGCGAATTCAATGAGCAATTAGTTCCTACTGAGACGTCAATTAGTTCGTAATTTATTACGATTACGATTGACTATTCAAGGGAACTTTGCGAATTCAATGAGCAATTAGTTCCTACTGAGACGTCAAAAAGTGGAAGGGAGCATTTAGACACGACCAAAAAGAGATTATATTATTAAAGGGTGATGGACTTGAAATTAAAAATGAAAAATAAACAAAATTATAAAAAAATAATCGATGCAATTGATTCTATGGGGATGGGAGTTCTAGCAACTTTAATTGTAGGAACAATATTGCGTCAGTTTGCTACCTCGCTTGGAAGTGGATTTGAATTTTTATTTACAATTGGTACATTTGCGCAAACGATGATGGCAGTCGGGGTTGCTGTTGGAGCATGTTACGCGCTAAAAACAAAAGCAGTTGTTATGTATCCAGTTATTGTCGCCTCACTAATGGGAGCAGGGGCGATAAATCTCGTTGACGGTTCAACTACACTAAGAGTAGGTGATCCAGCTGCAGCATTTGTTACAACTTTAATTACAATTTTTATCGCGAATTTAGTCGTCGGAAAAACAAAACTTGATATAATGATAACCCCGTTTGTCGCCATGATTGGTGGCGGATTATTTGCGATTCACTTAGCACCATATGTGACCACAATCACCGGATTGATTGGCGAAATTATTGTAACAGCAACGCAAATGCACCCAATTTGGATGGGAATGATTGTCGCAATTGTATTTTGTTTTATAATTCTATCACCTCTTTCATCATCAGCACTCGCAATCGGCTTAGGATTATCAGGAATTGCAGCCGGAGCAGCACTTGCAGGAACTGCCGCATCAATGGTCGGTTTTGCGATTGTCTCATATAAAGATAACGGTTATGAAGGTATTATATCTCAAGGAATTGGAACTTCTAAAATTCAATTCGGAAACTTTATAAAAAATCCCGCAATTTTTTTACCAACAATGCTTGCAGCCGCAATTACAGGACCACTATCAACTGTAGTCTTTAAAATCCAAACAAATTCACTTGGAGCAGGCATGGGAACAAGTGGGCTAGTCGGACAAATTCAAACTCTTTATGTGATGGGATCATCTGCATTTATCCCTATGATGTTAGTACAAGTTATCATACCTATTGCGATAAGTTATATCGTATGGAAATTATTATATCAAAAGAATATTATTCGAGATGGGGATTTATTGTTACCAAAAACTTAATTTTAATGGAAAAATCACAGACGAAAGTCCTGGTTTTTTTATGTTTACATTATATATTTTAAACTTTCTTTTTTTTTTTTTTTTTT
>JGI24703J35330_11748325_pt1 | contig 13941 bp, 14 predicted proteins | sample TergutNt197P1_FD_35330 | JGI IMG/M metagenome (IMG submission 35330) | reverse complement strand
ATTTTATGTCCGGTTGATGGCAAAGGAAAATATACATCACTGGTAAATGATGAACAACTTGAAGGTGTTTATTATGATGATGCCAATAAACTTATCACTGGTCGCCTAGAAGAGGCTGGTGCATTACTTAAAATGTCATTCTTAAAGCACTCGTATCCACATGACTGGCGCACGAAAAAGCCAATCATTTTTAGAACGACTAATCAATGGTTCGCATCAATTGAAGGTCTTAAAAAAGACATTTTATCTGAAATTGAAAAGGTAAATTGGATTAACCCTTGGGGAGAAGTCCGCATTGCCAACATGTTTAAAGACCGTGGCGAATGGTGTATTTCTCGTCAACGCGTTTGGGGTGTTCCGATTCCTGTATTTTATGCAGAGGACGAGACGCCAATTCTTGACGAGGAAATCGTAGCTCATGTTGCCGATTTAGTTCGTGTACACGGTACGAATATTTGGTTTGAAAAAGATGCGAAAGAATTATTACCAGCAGGATTTACTCATCCAGGAAGTCCAAATGGTGAATTTACTAAAGAAACAGACATCATGGATGTGTGGTTTGACTCTGGAACAGTCCACCAAGGTGTTCTTAAAGCTCGTATGAACGCATATCCTGCGGATTTATTCTTAGAAGGTAGTGACCAATATCGAGGCTGGTTTAACTCTTCTTTAACAACAGGTGTAGCAATGAATAAGAAAGCACCATACAAATCAGTCTTATCTCACGGATTTGTCCTTGACGGAAAAGGTTTAAAGATGTCTAAGTCAATTGGAAATGTTGTTGACCCATTAAAACTCATTAAACAGTACGGAGCAGATGTTGTCCGTTTATGGGCCGCAAGTGTTGATTATCAGGCTGATGTTAGAATTTCTGAAGAAGCTATGAAACAAGTTTCTGAATCATACCGTAAAATTAGAAATACGTTCAGATTTTTACTTGGAAACTTAGATGATTTTAATCCTGAAACGGATAAAATTGAATTCAAAAACATGCCATCTGTAGATCAATTAATGATGGTAAAATTAAATAACATGATCAAAGTAGTAAGAGATTATTATGATAATTATAAATTCGATGATGTAACAAAATATATTCTAAATTATATAACAAATTCTTTATCAGCATTTTACTTAGACTTTACTAAAGATATTTTATATATCGAACAAAAAGATGGTTTATCACGTCGTGCGGTACAAACAGTACTTTACGAGCACACAAAGGCAATGTCATTAATGCTTACGCCAATAATTCCACATACTGCAGAAGAAATTTACTCATTCTTACCTGGAAATAAAGCCGAAAATGTTTATTTAGATGAAATGCCAGAAGTAATGAACTTAGATATAAATGAAGTAGCTATCACTAAAATTTGGGAACCCGTTATGGAAGTAAGAAATGAGTTACTAAAAGCATTAGAAGTTGCAAGAGGAGAAAAAGTAATTGGTAAATCATTTGAAGCGCATGTTACAATCACTTTACTTCAAGATTTATACGAAGCACTAAATACAGTTGATGCTGATATTAGACAAATTTTCATTCTTTCTAAACTCGATTTAGTTGTAGGTGCGGAACTTGGCTTTGACATTAAAAAAGCAGAAGGACATACATGCGAAAGATGTTGGCAAATTGTAGATGTTGTAACTGAAGATGGGATTTGTCATCGTTGTAGTGAAGTAGTGAACAATATTTAATCAAAAAAGGCCGTGATGATAATGAAACAAAAGCCAATTTCATGGGATGAATATTTTATGTCGGTTGCACTATTATCGACTTTAAGAAGCAAAGATCCGAATACGCAAGTTGGAGCATGTATCGTAAGCGAAACTAATCATATTGTGGGTGTAGGATATAATGGATTCCCAAAAGGTTGCGATGATTTAGTTTTTCCTTGGGCAAGAGTTGGCGATTTTTTAGATACTAAATATCCTTATGTAGTACATGCGGAACAAAATGCGATACTCAATAGTAGTGCATCTGTGCGCGGGGCTAGAATTTATGTGACACTTTTTCCGTGTCATGAGTGCGCAAAATATATTATCCAAGCAGGAATTAGCGAAGTTGTATTTATCCATAATAAATATAATGACACCGATAGTATTAAAGCAAGTAAAAAAATGTTAGATGCTGCTAAAATCCATTATCGTCAAATACCAGAAATTGAGATTCGTATTGAAAGGAAAGAAACCGTACAATGAAAAAATGGTTATATTTAATCATCCCCATCATAATTGTAGTCCTTGATCAGATAACCAAACAAACCATAACTAGAACAATGGAAATTGGAGAATCTATACCGGTTGTCAGAAATTTTTTCTATCTAACATATCATAGAAATGCTGGAGCAGCATGGGGAATATTTCAAGGACAAATGTTATTTTTCTACATAGTCACCGCTATTGCTGTAATAGGAATATTTATCTGGATGCATAAACTAAATATTGCAAAAGAACGTGTGCTCGCAATTTCATTGATGTTTATTTTAGGTGGAGCAATCGGAAACTTTATCGACCGAGTCATTTACCATTCAGTAATTGATTTTATTCAAACGATATGGTGGGGCTACCATTTTCCAATATTTAACATCGCAGATATTGCTTTAGTATGCGGAACGTTATTAATGATGGTTGATATAATCTATTTTGACCGCAAAAAAAGCAAAGATTTATATTTTACAATGGACTAAACTCAAAAAAGGTTTAAACTCCATAAAGAGGATGCACAATGAAAGAAGTTATATTAAACGTAAAAGAAGAAGCACAAGGAACCAGAGTCGACGCGTATATTAGCCAAAATATCCCAGAACTTAGTCGCGCAAGAGCAACAGAATTAATAAAAAACGAAAAAGTTTGGGTTAACGACACTATAAAAAAAGCCAAATATAAAGTAATGACTGATGATGTTGTGAGAATTATCATTCCAGAAAATGAAGTTTTAGAAATCTTGGGTGAGGATATCGAGCTTGATATTTTATATGAAGATGCAGATGTGTTAGTAGTAAACAAACCATCTGGTATGGTGGTTCATCCATCATTTGGCCACAAAAGTGGAACACTTGTTAATGGATTGATGTATGCTATTAAAGACTTATCCGGAATAAATGGGACAATAAGACCGGGAATTGTACACCGAATCGACAAAGATACTTCTGGATTACTTATGGTAGCAAAAAATGATAACGCCCATCAAAAATTATCTGATCAATTAAAAGATAAAACAGTAAAACGAGAATATATTGCACTCGTGCATGGAACAATTGATCATGAACTCGGAAAAATTGATGCTCCGATCGGACGAGATCACTTAGACCGAATTCGATATACTGTAGTAGAAAATGGTAAACCATCAATTACTCATTTTCAAGTTCTTAAACGATACAAGGATTATACATTAATAAAATGCCGACTTGAAACTGGACGAACGCATCAAATACGTGTTCATATGCGTTATATCGGTCATCCCTTAGTTGGTGATCCATTATACGGACCACGAAAAACTTATCAATCAAATTTTGGTCAATTTTTACACGCAAAATCTATCGGGTTTATACATCCGGTGACAAATGAGTACCTCGAATTCGAAACCAATCTCCCGCCAGATTTTACCTCGTTTTTGAATGAATTGGACTAAAGTCAATACTATAAGACGTTTTAAAAAAACTCATCACAATAAACCAAAATATCGAACATATGGGGAAACTTATGAAATCAACAGTCAAAAGCGGGGTGACAGTTTTAACGTTACTTACGCTTGTTAGAAAAATATTTAGTCTTGTATATAAAATTCCGTATCAAAATTTAACAAGTGATGCGGGTTTTTATGTATTTCAACAAATTTATCCGATTATTGCTTTGTTAATGTTGTTAACAAGTTTTGTCTTGCCAACTATTATCGCAAGTCTTTTGGAAAAGTTTCATTATCATAATTTCGTTAAAGATCGGATTAAAAAACAACTTTGGTTCTTTTCGTTATTAGCTTTTATTTTGTTATTTTTAGGGTATGACGTGGTGGCGAGATTAATGGGGGATAGACAACTCGGAATTATTATTCGCATAACGGGTATCCATTTTCTATTTATACCCCCAGTTGCTTATATGCGTGGTGTGTTCTTATCAAAACCAGATGGTACAAAGGAGCTCGGTTATTCATTAGTTATCGAGCAGATGGTTAGAGTCATTGCGATTTTAATTGCATTAGATATTTTTCGAGTAGGGAGTTATAGTTATTACCAAATTGCCATGTGGGCGTTCTTGTTCTCACTCGCTGCTCCAATTATTGCGATTTTTCATTTAATGATAATGACACCTGTTGATGATAGTCAAAGTTTTTTGCCACTAACTGAAAAAATTAAATTTTGGCCTCGTGCAATGTTTTTAACGACGACAGCAGGAATCTTAGTATTGTTTAGTTTAGTGGATAGTTTTTTAATGTTTAATATCTTAGTCACAACACACGCTGCGCCTCAAGCAATGCAGTTAAGAGGTATTTATGAACGTGGGCTTCCTATTCTACAAGCCGGCACATTTTTTGTAAGTGCCATTACCACAGTAACGATTACAAAATTTGAAAATGCAACAACAGATAAACAGCGAAAATCATCTTTTTCAAAAGGTTTCTTTTACATGATGGTCCTTGCTGTACCTGCAACAATTGGATTACGAATAGTAATGCCTTATCTAAATGTGGCTTTATTTACAAATACAGCCGGCACGAATACACTCGAAATCATGATGTGGCAAGTACTACTTTATGCAATCTTAGTTTTATTAACAGCGATATTAACTAGAACCAAAAAAGACTCGCATGTACTTGCCACGCTTCTGGTCGGAATTTTCATAAAATTAATACTCACATCGCCATTAATCAACCGATTTGGAATAACAGGAGCCGCAATTAGCTCAAATATCAGTTTAATCGTCATGGTCGCAATCATGATCTATTCCATCAAACACTTATACACAACACGACTTATAGCCATTATTATCGGTATTTCTATTGCTACTTTTGTGATGAATATATCGATTAGGTATGTAATTCCAACTTTTGTTCATCTTGATGCTGATACTCGTAATGCAAATATATGGATTTTGTTTCTATATACGATACTCGGTATTGTCATCTTTGTCTTATCAATCCTGAGTTTAGTATTTTTGTTTAAATTAATCGGAAATATTATCTTAAGAAATCATAAAAATAATAAGAAAAAAGCTGGTATCGCAAAGAGAAGTGTTGTGACAAATCTTAAATCCACTAATTTGAAACCAAAAAATACTGTTAATACCATTACAAAACCAAATTTAAAAAAGGCAACAAAAAAAGTTGCGAAGCCTAGCAAATATAATATTTCAACCAATAATGATTATAGAAAATCACAATTTAACAATGGAGGCACTAGAATGAGACTCGATAAATTTTTGAAAGTATCCCGCATTATAAAACGTCGTCAAACTGCTAAAGAAGTTTCAGACGCAGGAAAAATCGCTGTTAATGGCAAAATTGCAAAAAGTAGTACTGCATTATCTGTAGGGGATGAGATTACTTTATTTTACGCTACTAGAACGCTTACGATTAGAGTTTTAGAGCTTAAAGATTCGACGAAAAAAGAGGATGCTGAGCGCATGTTTGAAATCGTTCGTGAGGAAGCTGTAAAGAGTCGTCAATAATAGTTCTAAATACCCTTTATAGTACGTATATTTAGTTATATGTATGTAATAGGGGGAACAATTTATGAATATTTATGAAAAAGAATCATATACGCGTAGTACAAATCACAATTTAGTAGCTCATCATCAAGTTACGGTTAAAGATCGAAAATTAATGGAAATTACTGGCGTTAAGAAATTACACAGCTTTGATAGTGAGACGTTTATTATCGATACTACTCTTGGGCAATTACGAATTTACGGTCAAAATCTCGAGATGAACAATATTGAATTAGATAAAGGTGAATTAACAATTAGTGGATTTATTCAAAATCATGAGTATCAAGATGGCGATTATAATGCAAATGGTAAAGGCATCTTCAGCAAGTTATTCAAATGAGTTTAAATATACAGTTTATCACCCTCATCAATACGATTATTCTTGGTATATTTTTTGGATTCACTCTTGAAACTCTTGCTCATTTCACCTCGAAAATGAAACATAAATTTAGCAGAGATTTGTTATTTGTTTTATTTTGGACGGTGCAAATTCCAATTACAATTTTATTTTTTCACCGAATAAATCAAGGGCAATTTCAAAGTTATCTCCTTATCTTTGTTCTTTTTGGTGGACTAATTTATTCTAAACTTTTGCGTACAAGATATCTCGCTGATCTAAAAATTGTTCATGAAGTAAGTCATCAATTATTAAAATGGATAAAAAAATTAATAAATGTGTTGATTTTAACACCTTTACACTTTATTTTTAGTGTAATCCATGATATAATAGTTTTACCTAAAAGATTCTATGTTAGATTCCTTAGGAAAAAGCGAAATGATGATGAAACTGATGACGAGGAGCTAGACGGGGATGGCGAAATTTAAAGTCATAAAAAATAGAAAAAAGTTTCTGGTACGGCGACGTATTCGCCGAATAGTAACCTTGTTTTCTATTGTGGCTTTTTTTGCTTTTATGATTTATCGTACATTTCAAAGCAGAACAGACGAACTTAATCAAACCAGATTAACGCTGCAATATTATCAATCTGAATTTGATGAAATCATGTTACGTCAAGGTTTTTATACTAATCAAATCGCTCGCCTTAATGATGAAGATTATGTTGCCATGCTTGCACGAGGACGACATTTTAGGTCTCGCGAAAATGAAATAATCTTTAGAATTATCGAACAAAGAAGAGATGTAGAAGATTTAGAATACCCATATACAGAAGAAAAATAGTTTGGAGGAAAAAAGTTTTTTATGGAAATTATAGCAGGTCAAAGATATAAAGGTAAAGTTACAGGGATAAAACCCTTTGGAGCATTCGTTCAATTAGAGAACGGAAAATCAGGATTAGTACATATTAGTGAATTATCTGATAAGTTCATTAATAGCGTTGAAGAAGTTGTAGAACTAGGACAAGAGGTAGAAGTTCGTGTTAAAGAAATCGCAGATAATGGGAAATTAAACTTCTCAATGAAATCTGATGCACCAAAAAGACCTGCTAAGCCAGCTCGTGACTTAGATAAAATGCTTGCCGAGATGGAAAAAGATAGCAATGAAAAATTTGCCATTTTAAACCGTGGGAACAAAGGCTCTAAACGTCGTTAATATTATAAACACAGATCTTTATTGATTTGTGTTTTTTTATTTTGCAAATATTTTATCTACGAAACCCCGGCAATCTATAGATAATACTTCTCAACTTAACTGGAATGATTAATCATACAAAAAATTCGATTTCCAATGCAAGCTCGATTGATATTAATGTTGTTGAAATATTGTTTCTATAAATATTAAAGATGAAAGTAGCAAATATATGCTGAAAAAACAGAAATCACTAGCAATAAATTTGGAGTAGGAACAATTCGTTCTAGATAAATAACAAATGATATGGTATACTAAAAGGTGGAGAGTGAAACCTGCTGAAAAAATTTTGAGTGAGGAGATTTTATTGCAGAAAATTTATATCCAATAAAAGATTATCAAAGCTGATGCACCACAACTAACTTATAAGTCTATAATGATCTAAAATACAAAGCCTTACTGACACGCGGTACATAAACTAAACGAATTTATACTGAAAAAGTGAATACCATCTTAATATAAACACGAGGTGAAAAAATGAAGAACCAAATAAATAAAAAAAAATTATTCACAATAACATTTTGTATTTTTATCCTAGTCTCAATCGAACAAGGGATTAAACTTTTTATCTACAATTTTATTCTAGACGAGGTTTTCATCATAATTCCACATGTTTTCACATTTCGCACCACCCAAAATATCCATCTAGGTTTTATCTGGAATCTTTTCGACTTTATGATGCCGCTTTGGGGTGCATCTTTAATCAGTATTATCGGATTACTAGTTATCACAACAATGTACTTTTATCTAAACCATCTTACTCTAATCTGGGGTAAATTTCAAAAAGTAAATACTGTTGCAATGATTTTTATAATCGCGGGAATCATTTGCAAAATTATAGACGATATTTTTTGGGGCGGATCTCTAGATTATATAAAATTTTTCGATTGGTTCATTTTCGATTTAAAAGATGTTTACATAACAACAATAGGAATGCCATTATTAATCTTTCTCATGATATACAATGATATCTATCTAACAAAATTTCCTAAAAACGACCAAAAGCAGATTGAAAAGAATCTGAGTTTTAAAACGTGGGTCAAGAACATAAAACAGTAACTGAGATTTAAAATATGAAGTATTTGTAGTGTGAACTTATGGAATATTTACAAATTTCGTAAAAAATCATTCATCATAGGTTGACAAAAAAGAATAATAATGCTATGCTATAAACATACCGACGGTCGGTTTATAAAAGAAGAGGTGCTAAAGATGTCGAGAAGCGAAAAAGCTGAAGCAACTTATCAACGAATACTTGACGTTGCAAATTCTTTATTTTCAGAAAAAGGTTATAACAATACAAGTATTCAAGATATTATAACAGAACTTAAGATGTCAAAAGGTGCAGTATATCATCATTTTAAATCAAAAAAAGAAATTTTGGATGCGTTAGAAATACAATTATCTGAAGTAAATATGGCTTTTCTAAGAAATTTAGTTAAAAATGCGCAAGGAAGAAACGCAAAAGAGAAATTAACCCATATTTTCACAGTATACTTAGAAAAGCTCCATATACCAAAACATCCTGAACTAAATAAAGAGCGTCTTGAAGCACATCTAGATCCTCATATGATAGTTTCAGATATGAAACAAGGTCCAAAACTCGGAAGCTTTTTAGCCGAATTGTTTACAGAGGGTATGAAAGATGGTTCAATTACAACCGAAGATCCTGCAGAACTATCCGAAATTTTCTTTATGTTACAAGGTGTGTGGTTAAGTCCTTTAATTTTCAAACGAGATTATCAAGATTTACGAAAGAAAGTTATATATTTACAAAAGGTAATGCGCAATATGGGTGCTGATTTTATAACAGATTACTTGGTTGATTTATTTATGAGTACATATGAAAAATTAGGTTATATTCAAAAATAATCCTCGTTATAAAGAGGATTAAATTTTCGACATCATACATACCAACCGTCGGTATTTATAAGTCTTAAACAAGAGGAGAATTTTTATGAACAAAATTTATATATATCTAAGTAGCGTATTTGTAATCCCATTTTTATCTGTACTAAGCATCGCTTTATTCATCATAAGTGTTGTGTTTCCACTGGCTGTCTTATTTGAGCTTACGTCGAGTTTTATCACAAATTTGATAAATAGGATTGACGGAAACTTCGCGTTTCGTATGAATTTTGTGTATTTTGAAATCCCTAGATTACTATGGCTACCTATTTCAATAATATTTGGAATTCTTTGTATACTAGCTGGTCGATATTTATGGCAGGTTTTATTAACTTACTTACGGTTATTTTAAATTTTTTAAACAGCTCACAAACTGACCGTCGATCACAATAAATTAAAAAGGAAGAATTTTGAATGAAAAATTTTGATATTAATTTTAAATTAGTTTTAGGAAGTCAATTGATAAGTTTACTCGGTGGAAATATGTTAAGATTTGCAATACTTCTGTACATTCTTGACTTAAGTAATTCACCAGCAATATTTGCAACAGCGATGTCGGTCACAATGATACCTGTATTCATATTCGCAATCCCAGGTGGAATACTAGCAGACCGACTCGATAAAAAGAAGTTAATAGTCATTCTCGATGCGATAAAAGCAGTCATATGTATATATATATTAATCATATTTACAACAAATTCCTACACAATTGTAAATTTAACACTAATTGTTTCAATTTTTGTAGCGATTTTGAACTTATTCGCACCAATATTCACAGCAGCAACACCGCAAATTGTCGACGAAAAAATATTACCTGAAGCAAATGGCGCAATTCAAAGTGTCAATGCAGTAAGTGAACTACTAAGTTTTGTTCTTGGAGGTTTTTTGGTTGCGACAGTTGGAATTCAAAATGTCATTATCATTGCAATGATTGCTTTTATGTTATCGACTATCATGGACTTGTACATAAAAATAGACTACAAAAAGCAAATTTCACAACATGGGGTCATTAAAACAGCACTTCTTGATTTAAAAGATGCTACTAATTACTCATTAAAGGTAAACCCACAGATTTCTATAATTACATTATTTATAGCTTGTTTTGTATTTTTATTAATGCCCCTAATGTTAGTAGCTTTTCCTTATATTAATAGAATACATTTTGAAGCAAATGAAATGATGTTTGGAATATCACAAGCATTATCGGCTCTTGGAATGTTACTCGGAGGTGTATTAGCAGGATTCTTAAAAAATTTGTTAATTACTTCTAATTTTCCTAAAATGACAATACTCGTTGCTATTATATGTTTGTTAACTGCTATAACCATATCCCCGTTTATGAATAATTTAATGCAACTATCATTTTGGTTATTTAATTTAGGAATCATGATTTTAATGGTTTTTACAACGTTTGGTAACGTAATCGCATTTTCGTTTTTACAAGAAAATGTACCAATAACATATGTTGGGAAAGTTGTCGCATTAATGATAACGGTTATTAATATCGTGAACCCACTTAGTCAAGCTATATTTGGCTTTATCATGGCAAATGTGATTGGTGGAAACATGTCGCTATTTATCATTATCGGCTCATTACTCGTCGTATTAGCGATTTTGACAAGGAATATGTTTAAAATAAAATTAATATAAAAGAAAAAAAGTAGATATGAAAAAACTGATACCTACTTTTTTTAACCTATTTTTCCTTGAAGTAATAACTTTTTCGGTTCTTGTTCTAATAGGTATAAAATGGGAACTATACTTGAAATAGTGATAACAATTGCAATAAATCCGATTGAAAATATAATTGCAAGTGGAGTAAATGAAACAGAAAATAAATCATGCAATTCATTAATAGTTAAATCACGATTAATACCCGAAAATTCAAGTTGACTTGGCATTGTGTCGTTCAAAACCATTCTTCCCAATTCTTCTGAGAAGATCCATTGTTCTTCATTAAGTTCTTGATACTCTCGTGTTAACTCAGAAAAAACTAATTCATTTGTAATTTGTCTTGAAATAATGTTTGCGAAGGGGATTGATAAAATTATGGCAAAAATGGAAATAAATAGAATTTCAGATGTTAACTGAGATATAATACTTCTTTTGTGTTCTCCTAATGCTAAATATATTCCAATTTCGTTTCTTCGATCCTTAAAAAAAAGTAATAAAACTAATATTAATACTATAATGGCAGCAAGTAATACAAATACTATAAATTGATTAACAATCAGGCTGACTTGATGCATTGCATTTAATAATGGTAAAAAAATATGTGATTGATGGTCTATTTCGAATCCGTCGGGTAATATTTCATTTGCATCAATAATGAATTGATCCAGACTATTTATATTTTCAATCGTCCAAAATGGATTTATAACTGTTTGGTAAATCCACCCACTTTCTAAATAAGCTAATTTATGACTAAATCTGTGGCTCTCGATAAAATCTGAATATAAATTTTCAGAAAACCAATTGGGCACAAATATTGAATTATATATGACTTGTTGAACAGTAAGGTTTTCGAAATCGGTATGATTATTTAAATCTAATTCTAATAAACCTACTACCTCCACCGCATGAGGTTTAAGTGTAATATTTTCCCAATAAAGTATGTTTTTTTCTTCGAAAGTCAAACCTTGGTATACTTCAAAAGTAATTTCGGGTGGTAAAGTTAATAAATCATTATATAAATTAAGTATTGATCCGACACCTATATTATTTAGATAAGCTACTTCTGAGGAGATTAAAATTGGAGTGGGACTTTTGAAATCAATGTTATTAATTTCATGTTCTGAAAAAAAACGGCCTTCAACTAAAGAAAAAATACCAGATTCAGAGTTTATTAATTCGACATGTGATACGCCGTTCAACCAAAAGAAACTATTTATTCCTTCAATATCAAATGAATAGAATGACTCATAATTTGAATCAGGAACAAAGTTTTGCAAAATACTATATGCTCGAAACGGTATAGAGAAGTTATAAATTGTTACATTTTGGAGTTCGCTTATTTCTTTGATTAAATTAGTATTCAAATTATTTTGCGTATGTCTAATTCTTCTAGCAGTTGTAACTATCGGTATGCTATTTTCAATTATATCTGTGGTTATGTTAATAGAAGAAACAGCAACGATTAATGTAATGACTGTTAAACTGAGTACGAAAAAAACTGAAGAAAGAAGAATTGACTTAATTAAATTCATTTTTATAGTTATAAATGCACGATAGAATACATTCATTTTTTTATCCTCCGATAAATATATATTCGCCATTTTAACAATAAAATGGCGAATATATATTTAAATTATTGTTACATTCCTACTGCAGTTGCACCTCTAGTAGTGAAATTAAATTTATTTTTATCATCTGCCTAGTTATATAATAACATATGTTAAATCTGGATGCAAGATAAAAAATTATCGTTTTCAGTATATCGAAAACGACACTATTGAAATATTATGTCCGTTTTAAGTGTATATTCATCAATAAGATTTATGAAAACTATATATTTATATTGAGTGCATTCTTCAAACAAAACAAATCATCGTTTTAATAAATTTTAATGACAAATAAAAAAATAATATGATTTTAATTAAATTTTTAAATTTCTCCGATTTTCGGTAAACAGAAAAATCTGATTTTGATATTGACGTTTATCTATCTGTAGTCTATAATTAAAATATACACTATCACAAAGGAGCTTTAATATGTACTTACACGTATGTCTTTTCTTGTTTTACACAATTAATCCAAAAATTCAAAATTAACAAAAGAAAACGAGTGAATTTTCGTATCACTCGTTTTTTTTTGTTAATTTTTTTATAATGTCATGATAGTTTTTTTCATAAATATCTGCAAGGTTATGACTACCGAGAGTATTGAAGATTTTAATAGAATCTAGCATTTGTTTTTCGCCATTTTCGTAATTTCCTTTTTTATATTCTATCACTCCGCTTGCAAATAATAAGATATTCTTTTCAAACATATATTCATCTGTTATAATATTTTTAACATAAATTTGATATTTAATCGCCGAGTCAATTCTGTCATTTTCTAGCATTACAGCAATAGAATTAATTAATAATTGTATAATTAATTGTTTATTTTCATTGAGTTCTTCAAAATGATGTGATTTCGCATAAATTTGATTGGATAATCCCTCAACTGTATCAGCTTTAAAAACATCAAGTACGGCTGTATATAGCGTTAATTCAAACTTCATCCATTCTTCCGTTTTTATCAAATAGTCATAAATAAATTTTCTTTCACGTTGGAATAAAGCATAAGTATTATCATGTTTAGCGATTAAATTCTTTAATCGTAATTTATTAAGGTAATCGATAGTACCATTATTTTCATTGTTTAATCGTTTATATAATCCTCTCAAACCGCTAATATTATTGGAATGTGCATATTCGAGTGCTTTTTTCCAAATTTTATCAAAACTATCCTTATTATAGTCTTTACTCACATATTCGAACTCTTCTAATGTAAGATTGAGATTTTTTACTAAATTGAAAAAGTTTTGAACACTCATATCACGTTTGCCACTTTCGAATTCTGACAAAGTTGAAATTGCCATAATGCCACTCGAAGCATCTTTTAAAGTTAAATTTTTTGAAATTCTTATTTTTTTTATAGTTGGACCAATATTATACATTTTACACCCTCATTTATTATTATTATATATTTCCATTATAACAGATAATAAAATAGATGTTAAGATAAAATTAGCTTAAATT
>JGI24703J35330_11748326_pt1 | contig 13949 bp, 8 predicted proteins | sample TergutNt197P1_FD_35330 | JGI IMG/M metagenome (IMG submission 35330) | reverse complement strand
CCGAAAAAGCCTGACAATTCAGAGGCGTTTATTACGCAGGGACGGGGCTACCGTTTGTCGTATAGGGACGCTTGCAAGAGACGGCGTTAGAAGGTGTCGCCTCGTAACTCGTGCATAGTATACTCGAACAATAGTACGGTGTCAAGTTTTTTTGTCCGACGCATTCGATGAAACTGGTCTAATGCAAAACGATTGTCATCATGCAATGCGTTTTGTCAATCATCGACGCCGACCAAATTTTGCTGCTTGAGCACGGCGAAATCGCGGGCATCGACACTCATCCGTTTTTTATCAGTGGCGGCGCGGGCGTTTACTGTGTCGCATATATTGTACATTTGCGTAGTGGCAACACGCCCTAGATGAAAATTTTTGCAAGCCCGTCAAAGTCCACGCCGGTTGCCTCTCCGGTTTGCATATTTTTCACATTTGCCGCGCCTTGCGCAAGCTCGCTTTCGCCGATTACCATCGTGAAGCGGGCGTTTATTTTGTCGGCGAATTTCATTTGCGCTTTGACGGAGCGGCCTAGGAGGTCGCTTTCGGCGCGGATTCCCGCCGTGCGGAGGCGATAGGCTAGTTCGTGGGATTTTGCCGCGCCTTCCGCTCCCATTGCGCCGATGAAAATGTCGGGCGCGTCTGTGGATTGCGGTGCGGCGTTTTCGTTTTTCAGCAAAATTACAAGCCGCTCGATGCCCATGCCGAAGCCGACGGCAGGCGTCGCGGTACCGCCGATTTGCGAGATTAAACCGTCGTATCGCCCGCCGCCGATTACCGTCGGCAGGTTCGGCGCGATAAATTCGAACACCGTGCGCGTGTAATAATCAAGCCCGCGCACAATTTTCGGGTCAACGCGGAACGGAATTTCCATGCGCGTAAGCAGGGTTTGAAGCTCGGCGAAATGCGCGGCGCATTCGTCGCCCAGGGAGTCCAAAACAGACGGCACATTCGCGACAATTTCGCCGCAGGACGGCGTTTTGCAGTCCAACACGCGAAGCGGATTTTTTTCAAACCGCGTTTTGCAAAGCCCGCACAATTCCTCGATTCGTTCGCCCAAGAAATTTTTCAAATTTTCGTGATAAACCTTGCGGCAATCGGGGCAACCGATGCTGTTTATGCAGATATCGAAGCCTCGCACGCCGATTTTTTTTAACAGCTCCCTGCCGATTGAAATGACCTCGGCTTCCGCCGCCGCGCCGCTTGCGCCGAAAATTTCCACGCCGAACTGATTGTGCTGGCGGAAGCGACCTTCTTGCGGGCGTTCGTATCGGAAATTCGGGCCGAAATACCACAGCTTCGTCGGTTGGGGGCGATTGTGCAAGCCGCGCTCGATGTATGCACGCACCGCGCCCGCCGTAAGCTCGGGGCGCAGGGAGATGCTTCGCCCGCCTTTGTCCTCGAATGTATACATTTCTTTTTGCACGACGTCCGTGGTTTCGCCTACGCCTCGCAAAAAAAGCTCTGTGTTTTCGATAATCGGCACGCGGATTTCACCGAAATTGAAGGTGGCGGTAATTTCGCGTATGCAGGACTCGATGTGGTGCCAAATTTTTATGTCCTCGCCGTAGACGTCTTGAGTGCCTCGGGGTGCTTGAATCATCGGGGTCGCTCCTTTTTTGCATAAAATTATAACCCGAGTTTCGCGGATGTCAAAATTGCGCTTGTCGGTGGCATTCACGAGTCGATTCGTTCGATGTAAATTTCCGGATTTTTCGCGTTAAATTCGCGGCGGATTTTGACACCGTTTGCACATTTGTCGGGCGTTTGCGTTCTCTCGAATTCGGATTCGAAGCCGGATTCGCAGCCGGATTCGAAGCCCGATTCCGTTATATATTTACTGCCCGCGCCCGCGCCGATGCCCAAAATCGTTTGCATCTCCGCCATCATGCCCACGTTGTACAGGCATTCGCGGCCGGGCAGGGCGTAGCCGACGTTTTCAAAGAGGCCGACCATGTTTTTCTGGCGGTATAAATAATACGGCGAAAGACCCATTGCGGCGCAAGCGGTCGCTGCCGCGGAAAGTGCGGCTTCGACGGGGTGAATATCGGCGGTGTATGCGGGGTGTTGTGCATTTTGCCGTGCATTCTTTTGATGGGTTTGGGCGAGGAAGTCTCGGCTTTGCCGGATGGTATTTTCCGCGCGGTGAAAATCGAGTCGGCGAGTGTCACTCGCCGACTCATTTTTTTCGTGCGGCGGGAAACGGCTTCCGGCTTCGTGGGAATGCGCCGAGTTCGGCGTGTGTCGCAATTCGTGCAGACGTGAGGCGCGCTTTATCGCGAGGGTGTGAATCGTGATATTTTCGGGGGCGAGGGCCGCGAGGGCGTCCATATTGCGGCGCATGTCGTCGGCGGTTTCGCCGGGAAGCCCCGCGATTAAATCGGTGTTTATGCAGTCAAATCCGGCGTCGCGGGCGAGGGCGAAGGCGCGGAAAAAATCGGCGGCGGTATGTCCGCGCCCGATTGCCGCGAGGGTCGAATCGTTCAGGGTTTGCGGGTTAACCGCAATGCGATTTACGCCGTATTTGCGCAGAATTTTCAGCTTCGCCGCCGTCAACGTGTCGGGCCGCCCTGCCTCGACAGTAAATTCCGCGTCGGGCAGTAAGGCAAAATTCTCGCGCATCGCAAAAAGCATTTTTTCCAGCAACTTTTCCGGCAAAAAAGTCGGCGTTCCACCGCCTATATAAATTGAAGAAATTCTCGCACCGACCTCGAGACTTCGCCCGTTTCGCCCGCACCCTCCAATCCGCACTTGGCGCGCCTCGGCAATAATCGCGGAAATATAAGCATCCAAAACATCTTCACTCGCCACCGCATCAGTCGAATTAAACGAGCAATAAACACACCGCGACGGACAAAACGGTACACCAACATACACACCAACCGTCCCGCGAATCCGCGCCTCCACACGCCTCTCCGCGTGCGCCACCGCCACAGCAAGGCGCGCTTTATCCCCATTCACACAAAACGGGTCACCAAGCCGCTCCAAAATTTCCGCATCGTCGCATCCGTCCCTCATCCACTCCCGCACCGGCTTCGAAGGCCGAACCCCGGTAAGCGCACCCCAAGGCGTATAAGCCCCAACCGCCGTCTGCAAAGCATGATAAACCGCAAGCATCAAAACCCGCCGCGGGTTCAAGAAATTGCTTTTCGGATTTTTTCCGACGTCAACAGAACGTGCGGCATTATTAAATTCGTCGGCATCAAACCGCTTCCGCGCAATTTCCGCTCCATCCTTATAAACAACCGCACAAGCCGCATTTTCCCCATCAAAAAAACTCTCGACGCAGTATCCGCCTTCGAGAGAACCCTCTGCCTCCGACACATGTTCACGGAAACAAAACCTCGCCCCCGGAAAAAAAACCTGCACAACAACCTGCACCTCATACCGATGCCCATGCCCCCGCAAAACACAGCTTACCGTCAAACCGCATCCTCCTCCGACAATGCATACACCATTGCAAAAATTTACAAAATCGACTATATTGTAGAGCATCCGCTGTAAAGGGTGTAGTGGAATTACAACGGAAGGAGCCGGGCAAATGCAACCAATTATTAAGCCATCAAGTGAATTACGGAAAAATTATAATAATGTAGCGGAAATATGCCGTGCTAATAAAGTCCCTGTATTTCTTACACGTAATGGTGAAGGCGATATGGTTCTTATGGATATTGAATCTTACGGACGAAGAGAAGAAAATTTGGCAACCGCAGAACGCCTTCTGGCAGCAGAAACGGCAAGATTTATGGGTACACAGGGTTATACCATAGACCAATTCAAAACGAATATGAAGCAGGCAATCAAACACGGAGTCGGCAAAGATGTATGAAGTTGACAAGGAATACACGGTAATTGTAGACCCTGCTGTCAATGACAGGATGTACGACCACTTTGAATTTCTTGCGAGAGTGAATGAATCAGCCGCCGAAAGGATTTTAGACCAACTTGCTGACGACATGCAATCGCTGGAGCGTTTACCGTTTCGCAATCCTGTTTTTAACAGGCCATATTTGAAAAGCGGAAAATATCGATATATGGTGTCATGCGAAAGGTATCTTATCGTTTATCAAATCGTTGACAATACCGTGTTTATTGACGATGTACAAGATTCCCGACAATCTGATGATAAATCGTTGCTTTTTTACTAACAAGGGGGAAAGATACAATGATTGCACAGCAAAGACTGCGCGCAATGCTGGAATCTTCACCGCTATGCACCTTTATTATGGACGAATCGTACAAAGTGGTGGACTGCAATCAAATGGCAGTCTCTCTTTTTGAATTTAACGATAAGCACCATTTCATAAGCTCCGTTTTCGAAATTGCCCCCAAATTTACCGACGAAGACCTATATTCCGGCGGCTCAATGGTTTTGGAAAAAATACAGGAAGCCTTCGAAATCGGCTACACACAGTTCGAGTGGACGGCGCACACAATAACGCAAAAACTCGTTCCTTCGGAGTGGACGATATCGCGCGTTAAATTGGACAACGACAACTTTGTGATAATTCACATACGCGATTTAAGCGATTTTTATAAACACAAAGAAGCCGAAAATAATCTCAAACATCGCCTTCAAATTATGCTTGATTCTTCACCATACATAATTACTGTTTTCGACAAAGACGGCATGGTCATTGACGTAAACCAGCCCACACTGGATTTTTTCGAGCTGTCAACCCAGCAGGATTTTTCGGACAATTTTTGGTCGCTTTCGCCGGAATATCAACCCAATGGCGCAAAATCCAAGGATTTGGCTTTGATGGCTATAAGAAAAATGATTCGTACCGGCAAAAAAACCCGAAACGTTCCGTGGATGCATCAAACGTTGTCGGGCGAAATGCGCCCCATTGAAGTCACGCTGACCCCGGTAAAAATAGACGGCGAAGACCGTATTATCACCCACGCGCGGGACCTGCGCGAGCAAAACGAAATGATGGCAAAGCTAAAGCATCGCGAAAAACTCCTGAGTACCGTGAATCAAGCGGCGTCGGTTTTGCTTGCAACGCGGGACATCGAGGGTTTTGATTGCGCGCTGATTCTGTGTTTGGAGATGCTCGGGTTAAGCCTGAACGCCGACCGCGTGCAATTATGGCGCGTTGATTTGCAAGAGGATATTCACCTCACACTGCGGACGCAATGGCTTTCGAAAATCGGCGAGCAACACCCGCAGCTCCCCCCGGAATTTGTGATACCCTTCGGAAAATTGTCGGGATGGGAGACAATGCTGCTAAACCAAGAGTGCTTTAACGGGCCGATTTCGAATTTGCCGGAAGGCGAACGAGAGTTTCTGCGCACGCAAGGCGGACTGAAATCCGTCGTAATAATCCCGGTTTTCATGCAGGACAAAGTATGGGGGATTTTCACAATCGACGACTGCGAAAACGAACGCGTTTTATCCAACGAGGAAATGGATATAATCCGCACTGCGTCCCTGATGATGGCAAGCGCGTACACCCGCGCCGAGCAAGCCGAGGAGCAAAAGCGCGTAGAAATTGTCGAAGCGCGCAACCGCGAAAAAAGCAAATTTTTGGCGAGAATGAGCCACGAAATCCGCACGCCCATTACGTCGGTAATAGGCGTGTCGGAAATACAGCTCCAAGACACGGATTTATCGCCGCGCATGGAGGAAGCGTTCGGGCAAATCCATACGTCCGGAAAACTGCTTTTGGGCATAATAAATGACATCCTGGACCTGTCAAAAATCGAAGCGGGCAAAATGGAATTGGCAGACAAAGAATACTCCGTTGCAAGCGCAATCAACGATATCGCGCATTTGCACCTCGCGTATTTGGGCGACAAGAATATTAAATTCAACATTCACGTTGACCCGAATTTGCCGGATTATTTAATCGGCGACATAATCCGAGTCGAGCAAATTATAGGCAACTTACTGTCAAACGCTTTCAAATACACCGAATCCGGTGCCGTCGATGTATTTTTCAAATGTTACCCCGAAGGCCTTGAAATTTCCGTACACGACACGGGCTCGGGCATGACAGTGGAGCAACAGGCCATGATTTACGAAGAGTTCATACGCTTCCACGAAGGCGTAAACGTAGTCGGCACGGGGCTCGGCATGTCGATTGTAAGCAATTTGGTGCGAATGCTTGACGCCGAAATTGACCTGGAAAGCGAACCCGGCGTCGGCACAACAGTTATCGTTCGTGTCCCGCAAAAAACGCCGACTCATGCGAAAATTATCGGCAAAGAAGCGTCGCTTGACTTGCAAAATCTCGACACAAGCATAGGCACCCCGTCCCGCCGATTCAAATTCTCGCCGGAACCGATGCCCTACGGGCGAATCCTCGTGGTTGACGACACGGCTGCAAATTTATATGTAGCAAAGGGGCTTTTGGCGTTTTACGACCTCACGGTCGAAACCTGCGACAGCGGATACGAAGCCGTGAAAAAAATCGAGCAAGGCATGGTTTACGACATTGTGTTTATGGATTATATGATGCCGGGTCAAAACGGAACCGAAACCATGCACATCATGCGAGAAAAAGGCTACACACAACCGATTGTGGCACTTACCGCCAACGCGCTGATTGGAATGGCAGAGGAATTTATAGATGCCGGATACGACGACTACATCTCAAAACCCATCCAACCCCAACAACTAAACAAGGTTTTGCAAAAATTCGTCAGGGATAAACAGCCAAATGAAGTTATCGAAGCCGCCAAATCCGCGAAAAAAAACAGTGAAATCGAGAACTATCAAGCCAATTCCGATTTGCAAAAGCAATTAAAATCGGAGTTCGTACGAAATCATAAAAACACCTTCGCCAATATCACCGCCGCGTTAAATTCCGGCGACACAAAAACCGCGCATCTTTTGGCGCACACGCTCAAAGGCATCGGCGGCCTGATACAAGAACCCGCGCTTACACAAACCGCAGAAAAAATCGAACGCCTGCTTGCGGACAAAAAAATTCCCGGCGATGATTTGCTGTCCGTTTTGGGCGAAGAAACAAGCCGCGTGCTTGCCGCCATCGGGAAAATTGAAGAAGTGACGCCCGTCGCGCATTTCGACAAAGAAAACGCCCTCGTATTGCTCGACGAACTTCACCCGCTTCTAACGTCGCGAAACGCAAGTGCGCACGCCTACGCCGACAAGTTGCGCGCTTTTCCGGAAACCGCCGTTTTGGTCAAGCAAATAAAGGACTTCAATTTTATTGCGGCGTTGCAAACTTTGGATGATTTGAGGTATATATTCGCATGAATACACCCTTCGCGCACTTGCATGTTCACACAGAGTACAGCCTTTTGGACGGGGCGGCGAAAATAAGCGAGTTGCTTTCACGGTCGAAAGACATGGGCATGGATTCGCTTGCTATTACCGACCACGGCGTGATGTTCGGCGTCATAGATTTTTACAAGAAGGCTAAGGCGGCGGGGATTAAGCCGATTTTGGGATGCGAGGTGTATGTCGCGCCGTCGTCGCGATTTGTGAAGGAACGCAGCGACGAGGGAACTTACCAGCACCTTGTGCTGTTGGCGGAAAATAACGAGGGGTATCACAATTTGATAAAGCTCGTTTCGCTTGGGTTTACCGAGGGATTTTATTACAAGCCGCGCGTTGACGTTGAAATTTTGCGGCAATATTCAAAAGGATTAATCGCGCTTTCGGGGTGCTTGAACGGCGTGGTTGCGAGGCCGATTCTTTCGCACGGATACGATGAGGGCGTTAAACGTGCTAAGTTATATGAAGAAATTTTCGGCGAGGGGAATTTTTTTCTTGAAATTCAGGAAAATGGCATCGACGAGCAAAATCAGGTGAACAAGTTGCTTCTTCGAATGTCGGAAGAAACGGGCTTGCCCCTTGTTGCAACGAACGACATCCACTACATAGATAAATCCGACGCCGAGGCGCAGGACGTGCTTCTTTGCATACAAACCGCAACGAATGTGCTTGAAGAAAAACGGATGTCGATGACCACCGACGAATTTTATTTGAAAACGCCCGAGGAAATGTATGCGCGGTTTTCTTACGCGCCGGAGGCTTTGGCAAATACGCAGAAAATCGCCGACCGCTGCCACGTTGAGTTTAAATTTAACGAGTACAAGCTGCCGATATTTGATGTGCCGGACGGGCTTGGCGCGTTTGAATATTTGAAAAAAGTGTGCGAGGCGGGGCTTGAGGCTCGTTATCCCAACGAAGACCTTTCGCCGTATCAGAAGCGGCTGGATTTTGAACTCGGCGTTATAAAAAACATGGGCTTCGTCGAGTATTTCTTGATTGTGTGGGATTTTATTCGGTATGCGCGGGAAAATAAAATTATGGTCGGGCCGGGGCGCGGGTCGGGCGCGGGCAGTATTGTCGCGTATGTTTTGCGAATTACCGATGTTGACCCGATTCCGTTTAATCTGCTTTTTGAACGATTTTTGAACCCCGAACGCGTTTCTATGCCCGACTTTGATATCGATTTTTGCTACGAACGGCGGCAGGAAGTTATCGACTACGTTATAAAAAAATACGGCGCGGACCATGTCGCGCAGATTATCACGTTCGGGACGATGAAGGCGCGGGCGGTTACGCGAGATGTCGGGCGCGCTTTGGCGATGCCTTACGCCGATGTTGACCGCGTGGCGAAGATGATACCCGGCGATTTGGGCATGACGCTTGAAAAGGCAGTGAAAATCAGCCCGGAGCTTAAACAGGCATACGAACAAGAGGATGACACGCGCAAGCTGATTGAAATGTCATTGCGGCTCGAAGGCTTGCCGCGCCACGCGTCGACTCACGCGGCGGGCGTTGTAATTTGCGACAAGCCCGTTAGCGAATATGTGCCGCTGAACCTGAACGACGGCGTTGTTACGACGCAATTTCCCATGGGGACCTGCGAGGAACTCGGGCTTTTAAAAATGGATTTTCTCGGGCTTCGCACACTTACTGTCTTACGAATTGCCGCCGAAGAAGTTTTTCGCGGGAAGGGCATCGACGTGGATGTACATGATTGGCAGCACGGATACGACGACCCGCTTGTTTACGGCTTAATTTCGGCGGGTAAAACGGCGGGTGTTTTCCAGCTTGAATCCGCCGGAATGACCTCGTTTATGCGCGAGCTTCAGCCGCAATCCCTCGAGGATTTAACGGCGGGGATTTCCCTTTACCGTCCCGGACCGATGGACTTTATTCCGCAATATATCAAGGGAAAACGCAATCCATCAAAGGTGAAATATTTGCACGAGTCGCTCAAGCCGATTTTGGAGGCGACTTACGGATGCATCGTTTATCAAGAGCAGGTTATGCAAATCGTGCGGGATTTGGCGGGCTATTCCCTTGCGCGAAGCGATTTAATTCGACGCGCAATGAGCAAAAAAAGCGCAGCTGTTATGGAGGAGGAAAGTCGGAATTTTATTTTCGGGCTTGAGTCGGAGGGCGTGCCGGGATGCCTTAAAAACGGCGTTCCCGAGGCTGCCGCGCGGAAAATTTGGGACGCTATGGAGAGTTTTGCGGCGTACGCGTTTAACAAGCCGCACGCCGTAGGGTATGCCGTAATAGGCTATCAAACCGCGTGGCTCAAGGCGTACCACCCCGTCGAATTTATGGCGGCAATGATGACCTCCGTGATGGACGCAAGCGCGAAGGTCGCGCAGTACATTAACGAGTGCAAAAAAATGGGCATAACGCTGCTTCCTCCCGACGTAAACGAGGGATTCGGCGCGTTTTCCGTCGCGGGAAAAAATATTCGATTCGGGCTTTCTTCAATTAAAAATGTGGGACGAGCAACCGTTGACGCGCTTGTTGCGGAACGCGAAAAAAACGGTAAATACACGGGGCTGGGCGACTTTATCAAGCGACTTTCCGACGCCGACGTAAACAAGAGGTGTCTCGAAAGTTTGATTCGTGTCGGGGCGTTCGACTCCCTTGGCGGCAAACGTTCGCAATACATTGCGGTTTTCGTGAATATCCAGAACGGCATTTCGCAACAGAAAAAAAACACCCTTTCCGGCCAGCTTTCCCTTTTTGACACCGACCCAGAGCCGCAGGAAATCCCCGAAGGCGACGAGTTGCCCGAAATGGGCGAATTCCCCTCGCGGCTGCGTCTTTTGGACGAAAAAAACTTGCTTGGCGTGTATGTAAGCGGGCATCCCCTTGCGGAGTACGAAAATGCTTTGCGCCCGCATATTTCCGTGCGGAGCCTTGATTTTGGCAGTGGGGAAGAGGAAGATGAGTTCACGGAAGTCGCCTCCGCCAAGGACGGCGACGTCGTAAAATTCGGCGGAATTATCACGGCAAAGTCCGTAAAATACACAAAAGCCGATAACAAACCGTTTTGTTTTCTCACGGTGGAGGACATGTTCGGGCCTGTTGAAGTCATCGTTTTCTCGAAAATTTACGAAAAAGTCGGCGCGCGACTTGCTGAGGACGTGGTGCTTGTTATTCAGGGCCGCGTTTCCGCCCGCGAGGACGAGGCGACAAAACTAATCGCGCAGGAATTTCTTTTCTACGACGAAATCCCGCAAGGCATCCCGCAAGATTTGAATCAAAACTTGAACCAAAACTTGAATCAGAGACCGACACATGCGCGAGGTGCAAGCGTTCCCTCCAAGAGTGCGAGCCAAGAACGCGCGCCCCTGCCGGATTCTTCCCCCAAAACAACGTTCTGGATAAAAGTCCCGAAAAACGCCGACGTCTCCCTCAAAAGCATAACCGACGTACTCGCGGCGTTCCCGGGCGATACGCAGGTTATGATTTACAACGAATCGCTGGGTAAAAAATTTTTGGCAAACAGCGCGTTTTGGGTCACGCCTTGCGACGGACTGTCGGGGGCTATGCAGAGTTTGCTCGGCGCGGGGAGTGTGAAAGTCGTGGAAAAATAGCGCGCTAAGCGGGGGCAGAAATACGACGGGAAAAAAGAGTCGGCGAGTGACACTCGCCGACTCGATTTTGCAGTAATTTTTCAAAAAGAGGAGAAGGCATATGGTTTTCAACGTTTGTCGGGTTATTTGCCGGATAGTCGCGGCTATATTTTTTCGCATGGAGATTACGGGACGCGAAAATATCCCCAAAGAGGGCGCGTTTTTGTTGTGTTCAAACCACATCCATGCGTTTGACCCAATCGTGCTTTGCATTTTCATAAAGCGCAGGCCGCGATTTATGGCGAAGCAAGAACTTTTTAAGCCGGGATTTTACAACTGGTTTTTTCGCAGCTACGGAGCGTTTCCGATTGACAGGTCGGTCGCGGCGGATATGACGGCGTATCGCACATCTATGGATTTGCTTAAAAACGGGCATGGGCTTGTGATTTTTTCGCAAGGGACGCGCATGAAGGACTTTGAAAACGCCAAAAGCGGGGTCGCGGTTTTTGCATTAAAATCGGGCGCACCGATTGTGCCTGTTGGGATTGTCTCGACGTACAAGTTATTTTCAAAGATTCAAGTGAACTACGGCGAGCCGATTTGTATGGACGAGTATGCGGGCGAAAAAGTCAAAACCGAGCTGGTTGAGCGAGTAATGGGCGTCGTTGTTGAACGGGTTTCGAGGCTATCCGCGCCATGAGCATACATTTTTACATTTTTTGTTGCACAAATCGGGTATGGGTGATAGAATGTATTTGTAAAGTTAACCGGGTATTTTTGAATGGGAAATCTTTATTGCCTGTTTTTTGCCTGAAGGAAAAAACCGCTCGCAAAAAGCGCGTTGAAACGTCGCGACTTTTTGCTCGCTGATTAGGAGGCGCACAATATGAGCGAGCCAATTATGCAAGAAACCCTCGATGAAGCATCGGAAGCGCAACAATTTAAGGACATGCTTGACGGGTCTTTAATGTCGCTTAGAAACGGGGCGATTGTAAAAGGGACAATTGTCCGTGTGACAAGCACGGAGGCGATTGTCGATTTGGGTTTCAAATCCGACGGAATTATCACAAAGTTCGAATTTACGGACGACTCCGCCGCCATACTTACGGAAATTGCCAAACCGGGTGACATAGTTGAAGTCTTCGTAATCCGCGTGAATGACGGGGAAGGAAACGTTTTGGTTTCCAAGAAAAAGGTGGATAACCAGCTGAATTTACGCGCGCTTGAAACGGCTTTCGAGGAAAAAACCCCTGTGTCGGGCAAGGTCGTGGACGTTGTAAAGGGCGGGCTTGTCGCAAACATCATGGGCGCGCGCGCTTTTATTCCCGCGTCGCAAATCTCCGCGCGATACGAACCCGACCTCGCGCTGTTTAAGGGCAAGGAGTTCCAATTTAATATCCTCGAATACGGGCATTCCAAGGGGCAACGCCGCATTGTTGCGGGCCGCCGCGAACTTGCCGCAAAAGAAGCCGACGACGCGCGCAAGGAAATTTTCGGCAAACTCGAAGTCGGCCAAACAGTCGAAGGCACGGTAATCCGCCTTGTGGATTTTGGCGCGTTTGTTGACATCGGCGGGGTTGACGGTCTTATTCACGTATCCGAAGTTTCGTGGAAGCGCGTGCGCAGGCCGTCGGACGTTTTGTCCGTCGGCGACGTTGTAAAAGCGACCGTCGTAGGCATTGACACGGAAAAAGGCAAAATTTCGCTTTCGCTTAAGGATATTTCAACAAATCCGTGGAACGGTATTTTGGAAAGATTCCCGGTCGACTCGATTGTTGACGGCATCGTAGCGCGCCTTGCGCCGTTCGGAGCCTTCGTCACCCTCGAAGACGGCATTGACGGCCTCGTCCACATTTCCCAAATCGCCGACCGCCGCATAGCAAGGCCCGACGAAGAACTCACCCTCGGTCAAGAAATCCAAGTAAAAGTCCTGGATGTCGACTTAGAAAGCCAAAGAATCAGCCTCTCCAAACGCGAGGCCGACTATATTTTAAATCCACCGCCGCCGGAAGAAGAATATGAAGCCGCAGCGGAAGAAATGCCGGAAAAAATGCCGGAAAAAATGCCGAAAGAAGAAGCACCAATCGAAGCACCAATCGAAGCATCAGACGAGTAAGCCGGGCAGTCGCGTGTCGTCGGAAGCGGAACGCAAAAAGCACGGGTGAATCACTCGCGCTTTTTCGCTAACTTGATGGCACGAGGAAAGTCCGAGCACCACAGGGCAGAATGCCGGGTAACGCCCGGCGAGGGCGACCTCAGGGATAGTGCAACAGAAATAAACCGCCGGCGCGCGCGCAGGCAAGGTTGGAAAGGTGCGGTAAGAGCGCACCGCTGTTTTGGCGACAAAACAGGCTATGTAAACCCCATTCGGTGCAAGGCCAAATTTAGCAAATCGGGCGGCCCGCCCGGCTATGGTAGTGTCGCAATAGCGGCGGCGGCAACGCCCCGCACAGATAGATGGCTGTCCAAGACAGAACTCGGCTTACAGGCTTGCTCGTTTTATTTTTATACACCAACCGCACAAATGGAGATGTACTCAAGCGGCTGAAGAGGCGTCCCTGCTAAGGATGTAGGCCGGGCAACCGGCGCGGAGGTTCAAATCCTCTCATCTCCGAAATGTGAAGCCCTTGAAAACTGCGTGTTTTCGGGGGTTTTTTATTGTCCATTTTACCCCTATACCCTTCAATTTACCCTTTACAGGATTTAGCCGTGCAAAACACCCTTTAAGAAACTGTCCATTCGGGCGGAACTTTCCCTTAAAATGCCAATGTAGCCAATAGCCATAGAAAGAAGAAGGTCTAAATTGCGGACTGAATGCAGGGAACGAACAAGAAATTTTTCAAAACCGTAATTCTGCTTTTTGAAGCGATAATATTCCTCAATGCGCCAACGCATGAGATGCACTTTGGTAATGGTAACGCAAAGCCTGTTATCATCACTGTTAAGGTTTGTCAGAAGCATTAACGGCTCTTTTCCATACCCTCTGCAAATTACGAGATTTAGCGGTTTATCCGGATAATCGGGCAGAAATACAGGAACAATAGAAATTTTACAATCAACCTTTTTGCCGTCTTTTGCTTCAAATTTGAGAACGTATTTGCCCTTAAATTTAGCGGCTAAAGTGCTTACAAGAAGCGTCTCGCCGTTGT
>JGI24703J35330_11748327_pt1 | contig 13957 bp, 17 predicted proteins | sample TergutNt197P1_FD_35330 | JGI IMG/M metagenome (IMG submission 35330) | reverse complement strand
GGATTCAAGAGGTATTCAACCTATAATTTGTACAATCACTCAAATACCAAGGTGCTTCGGTTTCTAAAAAATCATTATTGGTACAAAAACAAGTTTTAGTCATCAGGTGCATTTGCCACAAGTATTGGTAATGTTAGTCACGAAACAGTTAAAAAATATATTGAGTTACAAGGTTAATATTTTATTTAAAGGAGTTGAAAAAGGGCGATTCCTCACTCGACTAAAGTCTCGTGTTTCCTTCGCCTGAATTATATGAAATTTCTATTAATAATTGATTTATTAACTTAGTTTTGCTAGCACCCAGTGATAAATAAACTCCAAGTTCATAACGGCGCTCATAAATTATAATCATTATAATTAAAGAAAGGGTTAAGATTGATGCAAGATTTTGAACATTATCCATCGCATTTATAATATCTGAAAAAATTCTCGAATCAAATCCAATTATTTCCCAAGGTGAATCTAAAAGTTCAGCGGCAGCTATTTGGAAATTTTCTAAATCTCGAGGTGAGTTCAACACAAAGATAGTGTCAATTATTGGCTCAATTTGAATAACTCCTTGTCCAACATTTAACTTTCTTACTCATAATAAAAATTCCTAAAATAATTTTAATTAAGATTACATAACCAAAGAAAATCAAATTAATTTCAAAAATATTAAAAGAAATATCTAGTAAATTAATAATATCATCACTATTAAAACTGCGTGGAATAAATAATGACAATTCTAATGGAATTCTTGAGTTATGATCAAATATAACTGACATGTTAATTAAATTAGGTATTAAAATAAGATTTTTAACAAGACTTTTCATCGGTATGAGAAAAATAATCGACAATAAATAACTTATAAAACCTAGCACAACTAATTCATTGGATAATTGATTAAAAATATCGATTTTCTTTCTCCCAAGAATTTTATATATAAATAATTCTCTTGATCGTAAATGAATTATTAACATAACTATCAATGTGATTAAAAATGTTCCTAACGAATAAGTATAAATTAAAAAATTAAAAAATAAATTATTTGTTTCTTCAAATGCAAAGAAAAGATTCGTAAAAGAACTTTCTTGTAAAATATTAATTGACCAATTTGCAGGGAGAATATTTGATGCAGCATCTTGAAAACTATTAATTATCGAGATAGAATTTGATTCAAGTAAAAACAATGATTCCAAAAAAAGAGTTTCAGAAAAGATGCCTTGACCAAGATTCTTAAAACTTTCTTCATCGTAATTTTTCATCGCTTCGTATCTAAAATGCAACATATCTTCTGCTACTGTAAAAGGAATATAAAAGTAATTAATAGAATGATATTCTAAAAATTCATTCTCACCTGAATCATATATACCGATAATCTCAAAATTAATATATTCTTTAGCAATAATGAATTCGTCGTTAAATCGGTCTGACCAGTTTCCATGCCATAAATAGTTATGAGCCATATTAGTAATAGTAAAAAATGAACCTATTTCAAGATTATTTCTTTTAGCAATCGAGTTTGAAACAATCATTACTAGTTCTCTTTGATCAATTTCTTCTTGTTTAAATGTTCTACCATACCTTATCGAAATTAAACCTGCTTCAATATCGGTTATATTAGAATTATAGACTCCTCTAATAGTAAAGTTCGATGGAGACATTGAATCGACCCATTGCAAATATAAATGATAAAAATGAACAGTTAGCAAAAAATCGGAAGATTTCACTTCTGGAAGTTCTCCGATTTTTCTCAATGTTTCTAAATCTAGAAAATTAAATTTGTCTCTTCTTTCTAACTGGGTAGTCGCAACAGTTGGTATTTGTATCGAAATAATTTCTTTTGTGTTATTAAAAGTAGTTAATAAGAGCATTATACTTATACTAATGAAAAAGATTAAGGATAAAGAACCAACGATTAAAATATTATGAAATTTCTTTCTTAATAACGTAATTTTTATAAGTTCTATAAGTTTCATTTTAAAATCCTCATTATTTTGTCAGATGTATAGTCTGGATAAATCTTTCGATTTGTCCATGAACTGTTGTATGTACTGTATATATATTTTCTGAATTTGAATATATTTCAAATGAAATTAAAATATCCAGAAATTCAATATTTTCGAATTTGCTTGGGAAAATTAATTCTTGTTCAAAAAGTAAATATCCTTGAAAATCATATTTTTTAAATTTATTTTTATACCTATTAATCGTGACTATATCATGACTACTATGTGAAAATGTGGCATCAATCGATTCGTAATCTAGCAGCTGAATAATTTTGTAGTTAAAAGTTGCTAAATCAAATAATATTAATTGATTTAGCGGGGACGGACCTTGATTACGATTTTCATTTATTAACAACAAATCATTATTAAGTTCTATATTTCTATAACTATAGTTAGAAAATGTAAATGATTGAATCGAGTTGTCCATTAGATTAAAGAATGTGAAATTACTATTTATTATTCCGCTATTAAAATCTGATTCACGATATGCTAATAAAAACAAGTTATAATCGTTTGTTTGATAAACACTAAAATAATTTCTTTCGAATGATTTGAGTAAAATTAATTCATCATTAAAAATCGAATATTTCATTAAATCCATACTATTTTCGGTGAATGAGTATAAAAAATAAAGATATATCTCTTCATTTTCTTCTCTTACAAATCCACGATTTCGAAATGCCCATAATTGGTCATTTGTCACATTGTACTCTTTTAAAATATTGAGATTTTTATCGAGTACGAATATCGTATAATCAGGAATGTCCCACCAGTATAGATTATTTAAAATAACAACATTTCTTCCACTCTCTAATTGTTCGAAATGCATAATAAACTTTCCTGTTTCAGCAAAATCTATTGTAAAATGAGTTGTTCCACTTAAAATATCAATGAGATTTATTTTTCTCGATGTCGGAGAATGTATCCACTTATCTGTATAAGTCGTTAAAATAAATTTTTGATTCTCATTTGGTTTTTTTTCAAAATCAATGTTTGTATTGATATAGTAATTAGATTCGTATACACTCGTAAATCCATCAGATTCTACAATATAATTACAACCTACAAGAACTAACAGTAGAGTTAATTTTATAAATTTTTTTTTCATAATTTAATTACACAAGGGATTAGTTCCCGTTAATTGGGATGTTGCGACCCACATCATTCTTCCGCTCCAACCATTAGTTCCAGCAGCATTTCCTCTAATAGTTCCCAGAACCCATGTCCAGCCTCCGCTTTGAATTTGATGACTCCAAGGTTCAAAATTTGCGCCAACTCCAATTAAACCTTGATTTACTCCACCAGGAGTATTTCGCACAACTGTTCCGGAAGCTACAGCACATGTACCAGAGACGACACTTTCAGGAGTAATTTGTGATGTCGATATCCAATATAATCCATTATGAACTGTATTATTAATTGTACTACGTGCATTTGATACAAGAAATTGAATCCAAGTCCAATTACCTGCAATAACCATTCCACCACTTGCAGGAGGTAACGTCACTCTATTACTTTGCCCGATTGCTCCAATAGATGCACCAGTAGCAGTTCTTCTGAGATAAGTATTTCCTGGTCTAGTGATATTAAAACCTTGTTGTGGAGGATGCAAAGGTTCAAATCCTAGGTCGACTGCTAAAATATTATTAACATTTAATAGTAAAATTAAAATTAAGTTTAATAGTAAAAATTTTTTTATTTTCTTTTTCATTTTATTAACTCCTCTTTTTTATCTTTTTAAAAATTTTTTTAATTGAATTTGGAATTACCATGGAAAAAAACCAAACCAAAATTTGTTCATTTCTTTCACCTCCGAGCTTATTATATTATAAAAAAAATACTTTTCATATAAGAAAAGTACGAAATACAGTTTTTGGGTACGAAATTAAGAAATGAAATATTTTAGAATATGATTACTAGCGAAACAAATTTATCTGAAACATCGTATTTAAACAATAAGTTATTTTCATCTACAATTCTTTCAATTATCTTATTTCCGTATCCATGTAATAATTTATTATCTTTAGTGGTTTTTATAAATTTGTCATTAATTAAAAATCTTTCACCCTTATAAGAATTACTTAATTTAAAGATAATATTATCTTCGGATTTACTAACTCTTACATCGACTTTTTTTTCAACTGACAATATTGCAGATTCAAACGCATTATTAAAAATATTAGCAAATAATAACAATTGATCCCTTTCAGAAATTTTTGTATTTATAGTTATTCTACCTTTCCATTCAGCACTGATATCATTCATATATTTTGGATGGTTTATAACTGTATTCCAAATTGAGTTTGTAATTAAATTTCCAGTGTCAAAACTCAACTTTTTATAATTCTTAATCTCGTTAAAATTAATTAATTTCAAATAGTTTTTCAATTCTTCAATTTCATTTAAATTTAACAAATAATTAATATGATTGAATTCATCAACTATGTTGTGTTTAAATTTTAAAAATTCTTCATTCATTAAAAAAGTTTTTTCAAAATAATCTTTTTGTTGCTTATAATAAGTAACTTGTAAGTTTTCTTGTATAATTAACTCATTTAATTTGCTTTTTTGATTCAAATAACTTAAAATTAAAATTATAACCAGAATACCACTAAAAGTAGCAATGAAAGTTAATAAATATACAATAAAATTGTTGTAAACTTCAAGTCGAAGATCTGTTATATAGTTGACCAAAAATCCAAAGCCATATAATAAAATAACTGCGAAAATTAACTCTCCAAATGTGACGTAATTGTTATCGATTTTCAAATTTGAAATTTTCATTATAATTAAAATTAATAATAGTAAAAAAAGACCTGCAAGCACATTATAAAAGTTATAAAAACTATTGTAGGATAAATGATACAAATCTATAGATAAAATGTTAAATAAAAAAGTGGAACCAAGATGGTTCAAGAATAAAATAAAATAAAAAGTGAATACCAAAATTAACCAATGTCTAATTGATTGGAAGTTTAATATTTTTAAAAAACAAAATATACTTAGTAAAACGATTGATAATAAAAAATCGTGATTTTGTACAATATTAAAATCGTTATTGTAAAACCTATACCAATCTATAACTACTGGCATAATCCAAATAAACCAAAATAATTTATTGTTACTTGATTTTTTTTTCACACTTAAAATTTTTATCATAAATATCCAGCAAACTAAATAAATAGTAAAAATAGTTAAAGTGAACATTTTTCAAACTCCTCCCTAAACAAATATTTTCTTCGATTATTTAAAAACTCTTCTCTATATTTCAAACTCAACTTCAGCACAATTTTATCTATTAAAATTATTTCATTTTTTTTTACCTGATTAACATAACGGAAATTAACTATATAGCTTCTACTCGAAAACCCAAATTCATTATTTGACAAATCTACTATCCATTGTTTCAAAGTTTTTTCACTTGCAAAACTGTCTCCATTTTTCATGTATACGTATATATCTTTACGGACTGATTCAATATATAAAATCTTTTTTTCATCAATAACTTTTTCAAAATAAATTTTATTATTACGACCTGTGACCACATCTTTTTCGATAATGTAATGTTCAATCAAAATGTAATTCACGTTTAATATACTTTTTACAGCATTCGTAATTTGAAATTCTACTTCCTCAAATGAATCAGTTTTAAGTAAAAAACCAACTACATTATTAATAGTGTTCGTTTTTCTAGATATATGAAACAAATCATCATAACCTGAGAAGAAAATTATTTTTGATGTTTTAGCTTCTCTTGAAAGTTGCTCAACCGTTTCTAGTCCCGTAAAATTAGGCATTTCATAATCAATTAAAATTAAATCAAAATGTACTAATGATTCTAATAGTTTTACCCCGTCTTCAAATTCAGTAATATTAAAAACAACATCAGCAAATTTATTGTCTAAAAATTTTAAATTATCCATCATCTGCTCGCGCCAAAAAGGATAATCATCAACAATAGCGATATTCACACTAGTCTTCCATGAATCAATCATCATCCACACCTCTTCATTTATTATGAGAGTTTTTCAATATAATAAAACTTATACCCAAAACATTTCTCCCTTTCCACTGTTTATCCCACGTTTATCCACAATATATATCATTTTATCCACAACTTTCATCTTTACTCTCAGTCTTTTTCCACAAAAATAACCACTTTTCCACAGAGGCTGAAATAAAATATGCTGGTTCGAGGTTGTTAACAAAATCTGTAAAGTTTTCAACAAGGAGCTGTGTAAAAATTCTAACTTAATCACAAGTTTTGCACATTGAAGAAATACTTATTCACAAAAAAACAAAGGTTTTAAACAGAAAAAGTGACTTTTCCACAGTGGTCAAATCACTCTATAATAACTTTTTCATTTCTTTTCTCACATTTGTCTTTTAATTTTTTATGGACACTTGCGATAGTTGATAAATTTTTACCTAGAATTTCAATCTCATCTACGAGTTCTGACCAAGGAATAGTTACAAAAGCACGTTCTGATATAAAAGGATGCGGAATTTTTAAATCTGGCTTTTCGATTAATTCGTTATTGTACCACAGGATATCAATATCGATGGTACGTGGCCCCCAATGAGTAACCCGTTTTCTATCAAAATTCTTTTCGATACCTAGACATGTTTTAAGAAGTTTGTTCGCCGACAGAGATGTATTTATTTCAAGTACAATATTTAAAAAATCATCTTGATCTTGAACCCCCCACGCCGACGTTTCATAAACAGAAGAGCTATTTAATACAATGATTTCATCTTGATTTTGCAATTCTTTTATAGCAGCATTTAGATAATACATACGATCGCCGATATTTGAACCTATAGAAAGATACGCTTTTTTCATCCTAAACTCCCATTGCAGTATACTCGCATGAAACCGTCCCAACAAAGTTTTTAATCGGTGGATTTACTTTTGTAACTTTCACGTCAACCTTATCAATCTCTTCAAATTGTATATTAATAGTCTCTCCAATACTTGCAGCGATTGATTCTATTAAGTCATACTGTTCATTCATCATAATGTTTTTTATAACTTCATACACCTCAGCGTAATTTAACGCATCTGTAATTTTATCAGATTCTGCGGCATGGAAAACTTTGTCCGTTTCGATTTTAACATCAACAATAAATTTTTGGGGTGTTGTTTTTTCAAAATCGAGCACACCATGACATGCCATAAATTCCAAATTATTTAAATTAATATAATACATATTTATCCCTCTTTATTAATTTCTACGGTAAAAATTGTTAAATAATCAGCTTTACCCTCTATATAAAAATCATTATTTTCTTGGTACAACTTCACATCAACTTGATCAAAGATTTGTGCTTCATTGTTATAATTAAAATGAATTTTCGAACCTTTTTGAATAAATGTCGTCTGGTTTTCATCGCGTCGGTACACATTTGTTACTAAATTTCCATAATTTGTATTGCTCATATGTTGATAAGTATCTAGGTCGCTAAAATCAACATCGTGAAAATAACTCATTCTCATCGGAATTTCATCAGGAATTTTAATTCGCTTCGTCTGGATTGTAGTATCAAGTCTACCATATTCAGGAACCTCGACCCCAAGAGCATTTGGTCTGACGATTTTTCTATCAATCATATCTACTAGAACCCACAGACTTTCCCATTCAATTAATGTGTTACCTTTTTTATCCTCAAACGCACCTCGTCTTGTGAAAGTTGATCTTTTTACCTCTCCTGGCCAAGTTTTCAATGTAAATTCTTCAGCAAGTTGGGGCGGATTACCGACAACAGAAATAGAAATTCTCTGAGTCACAAAGGCTAAATTTGTAAATGGAATTTGACTTAAACCGACGCCAAGATCTTCAGCATTCAGCCAGCTTGCCTCATTCATGTATTTTAAAATTGCTGTTAACGATAACTCCCAATTTGCATCGATATCATTATAAGTAACCATTTTTTTCGTTTCAAAAAGCATAATAATTCTCCCTTAAATTAAATTTTTCATTGTCTTTATTGAAATAGAATTTTCCAATACATCATGAACACGAACAATATCAACGCCCTGATTAAAAGCATGGATTGTCGTCGCAATAGTCCCAACCTGAGCATGAACATCAGAAAGACCCGTTGCCATATGACGAATCGACCGCTTTTTACTAGCAGCAAGCATAACAGGAAATCCCAACTTTTTTAAATCACCAACATTTTTCATTAATGCTATATTTTGTTCGAGTGTTTTACCAAATCCAATACCTGGATCGATTATGATATTTTTTCGTGAAATCCCTGCTTTTTCGGCTTCATGGATACGTTGTCCAAGCTCAAAAATAACCTCATGCATAATAGAATCCACGCAACTTGTTTCTTCATTTTCAAAACGATTATGCATCAAGATTACCGGTACATTAAGCTCGCTCATCACTTTCAACATCGACTCGTCGGCTCGACCCGCCCAAACATCATTTATGATGTTTGCGCCAGCTGCGACTGCAGCTCGTGCTACCTCAGATTTATAGGTATCTATTGACAGGAGTACATCTGATACTTCACGTATTCCTTTTATAACAGGTAGCACGCGGGCGAGCTCCTCGTCGAGAGTGACCTGTTTTGCACCCGGTCTTGTGGATTCGCCACCAATATCTATTATGTCAGCACCGTCTTCTACCATGATAAGAGCTTGTTTTACAGCAGATTCTATGTCAAAAAATTTCCCTCCATCGGAAAAGCTATCAGGTGTTACGTTCAAAATGCCCATTATTTTCATTGTATACTCCTTTGATTACTAATTTACTATCTTAATTATACACGTTTTGCGAGAGTTTTAAAAGTAAAATTGATAAAAAAAGACTCATTTGATAGAGTCCTTTTTAAATCGATTTGTCTAAAAAGTTATTGTAATTGTGAACCTGAATCGTATCCTTTTACTTCACCAGTAGTTAGATTAATTTGTGCCCTGAAAAAATTTCCTTCTTCTGTAAATCCAGTCACACCAAATAATACTCCCTCTAAAATGTCTCCATTCTCATCGACACCACGCCAGAGATTAAAATGATGACCGCGTGCCCAATTTTTTCCAGGTTTTAAATTGTAAAGATCTAAAACTATATTTAATGCTTCTGGAGAATCTATTATTATATCATCTAAAAATATAAGTTCTTCTTCAATTGTTTTACCTTGATGAATGAAATCATACCACTCAATCTCATTATATCTTATCCTTATCCAATATTGAATATCTGAATTCATTTTGCTAAATACAAAACTCCATATACTACGCCTGCCGTCAAGTCCTTGATTATGAGCGTCAAGTTCATCTACACTCGTTGCCATTATTAATTGAAATTCCGAGTTAGGTGAAACCTAAATGGCCACTTGATATGCTTCAATGAGGGTCAGATAATTTAACTTTTCACTTTGATACTGATCGTTTGAAAAAAATTGCCAACCGACTATATTAATAATTATTAATAACAATAAAATTAATTTAAAATACTTTTTACTCATCATGGGCGTGCACTCCTCTAAAATGGATATAGGTTACTATACCTTCTCCCATTTGTCACGCTATTGCTTCAGTCCGAACCTATACATCAATCCAGTAACGTGTACGATGAGGGTGGTTTCTTCCGCTTCCGGTGTCTTGGACAGTAAATCGACTAACTGGAATACCATCTATAATGATATGAGACGTTGGAGTTCCATGATTTAGTCTTACAGTTTCAATTTCAATATGATCACCAAAATTAAATTCATGAATTGGCGTAGCATAACCCACACCTGTTCCTTGAACTGGATGAGAGTAATATCAAAAAGACAAATGATAATTTACAAATTAAACTTAATATTTTTTTCAACAAAACCACCCCTTTTTTATTAATTTTAAACCAGTCGTCTACAGAAGTAAATAAAAAAAATTAATTATACGTCATCTTTCTTAAATTTAATGTTTATATAACGAAAATAATTAAAACTTTATGTCGTATTATAGTAATTTCATGATTTTTTTCTTCTCTTTTAGCGAAACAAAGTCAACAAAAAAATCAAATTGCTCATGCAATTTGATTTTAATTATTTTGTAGTTATCCAACTTTCATCTGCTGGGTTTTTTCGCCACGCTTCGAGTTTTGCAACTGATTCTTCCCCAATATATCCTGTTTCTGCTGCTACTTTTGCAAGTGTGTCGTAATTACATAAAGAAACATTTTTTACATTAGCTGATTCAAGTTTTGTTACTCCTTTTTCAAGTTCATATGAGAAAATTGATACAATTCCTAGAACTTCACATCCTAGTTCTCGTAAAACTTCAACTGCTTCAATAGATGATTTCCCGGTTGAGATTAAATCTTCAACAACGACAACTTTCATCCCTTCGGCTGTTAATCCTTCAACTTGATTTCCTCGTCCGTGTTTTTTTGCGCCACTTCTAACATAACCCATTGGCATATCAAGCAAATGTGCCATTATTGCTGCGTGTGGAATTCCTGCTGTTGCTGTACCCATTAGCATTTCTGCTTCAGGGAATTCAGAATTTATGATATCACATAAACCTTGTTCGATGTCACGACGAACTTGTGGGTATGATAAAGTAAGGCGGTTATCACAATAGATTGGTGATTTAATTCCTGATGTCCATGTGAAAGGATTTTCAGGTTGTAAAATTACTGCTTTAATATCGAGTAAATGTTTTGCGATAATTTCTTTCATAAGTTACTCCTAAATATTTGTATTAATCTTCATCAACGTCATTTTCTACGACATTGTTAACTATTTGGGTAGGGATTGTTTCTTGTTCCTCATTTGATTGAGAAATTGAGTTCGTTTCTTCAACAGAACTCGTTTGAACAGTTTGTTTTTTGATTCCAATTCTTTCAAATGATTTTAATTTTTTCTTTGGTGAATTAGTAAAGTCGCGGTAAGTAATGATGCAACGGTCACCTTCGATTATTAACATATAGCATTTCATGCTGACTTGGAAAAATAAACGTTCTCCTGAGTCTAATTCAAATGTTAAATAATGGAAACTATTACCATGAGTCAGTTCCATTCCTTTGCATACAGCAGTTGCTTCTATTGTTACAGGTTTTATGCTTGGCATGATACATCAATACTCCCTTGCGTAAGAAAAATTTTGTATAATATTAATTATTAGTAATTTTTTTATAGCTTTCACTTTTCATTATACCATAAAATGGGCCTATTTACTAGTGATATTCGCTATTTAAGGAGTATCCATGTATTAAAATCAGTTGTTTTTTACAAAAACTACTTATTCAATCTCAGCAAGAACTCGTTTATATACTTCATACGGATCAACTGAACCTGTAATACTTCGACCGAGAACGAGATAATTACTACCTTCAAGTTTACCAAATCCAGGAGTTGCAACACGAGTTTGATCATGAGCATCATCACCCTCTAATCGAATTCCCGGAGTTAATGCGATAAAGTCGTCACCACATGCTTCATGAATATTACGAGCTTCATGAACAGAACAAACAACACCATCAAGTCCTGCTTCACGCGTCAATTTCGCCCATTTTAAAGCAGAATCGGCAACCTCACCTGGAATTCCTTGTTCTTCATTCATCATTTGCGTGCTTGTTGAAGTTAATTGAGTTACTGCGATAATTTGCGGTCTGTTTCCGTCAGGACTTCCTTCAAGTAACCCAAGAACTGCGGCTTCCATCATTTTTTTCCCACCAGCTGCGTGAACATTTGTTAAATCGATTCCAAGCGATGCAATCGAGCGCATTGCCGATCTTACCGTATTAGGAATATCGTGCATTTTTAAATCTAAAAAGATACGGTGACCTTTATCTTTTAAGTACTCTATAATTGCTGGACCTTCTTTATAATATAACTCCATTCCTACTTTTAAGAATAAGGACTCCTCTGGTGGAAATTTCAAAATAAAATTTTTAACAGCTTCTTTATCTGGTAAATCCATCGCAATAATAATTTCAGGTTTTTTCATTTTTTTCTCCTTATTAAACGAATCAACAATTGATAAAATTTCACTCGCCTCGTGTACTAAATAATCAGGCTCAAGCGACTTCATATACTCAACACCTTTTAATGCCCAACCAACTGCAATACTCTTAACTCCTGTATTTCTTGCGCCGTGAATATCGTGCGAATTATCACCAACCATTAAACATTCATTTGATGTTATGTTGTAATGATTTATTGCCTTCATAAGCGGCTCTTTATCAGGTTTGTGCTTTACCACGTCATCTGATGCAACTATAAAGTCAAAATATTCGTAAAGACCTACAATTTTCAATCCTCGGATCACAAAATCGCGTTTTTTGCTTGAAACTATTGCTAGTCTTAAGTTTTTCTTTTTTAATTGAGCAACCATTTCAAGAACACCAGGATAAATTTTAATCATCTCGTCATGATAAATAGCATTTAGTTCACGGTAATTATCCACAAATTTTTGCGGATATTCTGGAAAGTACTTGTTTCCTGTTTCATCAAGAGTCGGTCCAATACAATCATAAATTTCAACATCCGTAAACTTTTTCTCTGGTAACATTTTTTCAAAAGTTTCTTTGAATGTACGATAAATAAGTGGATTTGTATCAGCAAGCGTACCGTCAAAATCAAATAAGACAGCCTTAATCATAGTTATTCACCTTCTATATATTTTTCTTCTACTATTTCAAGAAGTTTATCCTTTGTATTAAAAATTGGATTTTCGATAACTAAATGTAATAATTCATTTAAAATGAAACCCATTTTTGGTCCCGGTTTAATCCCGAAATTTATTAAATCACGACCTGAAATAGCCAAACCATCAAGACTTGTTGCCTCACCATCGTTTATAATATCAAAATAAAGTTGCTTTGTTAATTGAAGCTGTGAGATTTTTAATTCTCGATTTGATAAACTCTGCCCAAGAATATCTGCTTCACGTATTTTTAAATAAAGGGGGAAGTTTTGTAGACCAATTTTATTGATAGCTCTACGGGTTGCTTTTTTTGTGGTTGGCAGGGGATAATTATGGTATTCAATTAAATTCGTGACTAAATTTATGGTTTTATTATCAAATTTGAGACGTTTCATAATCGTTTTTGCATTGGCGATATCGAGCAAAAGTACCGTCAGCCTTAATGCTCCTGTTGGCTTAATGTTTTCTAAAGTGTGTAGAATGTGATCATCAACATTATCAAATTCAGGAAAAAAATATTTCGTAATCCCCGCGAGATAGGCGACTTTTAAAGCCCAAACATTTTCTGAGACGATTGTTTTTACAAGTTCTATCTGGATACGTTCAGGGCTAATTTTCTCTAGCAAATGTGCGTATTTTGACATAGCAGATAATGTTTTATCGTCGATTTTAAATCCTTTTCCAAGAGTCGCTAGAAACCGAATTCCTCTTAGTATTCGAAGAGGATCTTCTTCAAAACGTTCATCTGGATTTCCAACCGTGCGAATTATTTTATTTTCAAGATCAATACGACCATTAAACGGATCAATAATATTACCATCATAATCCATTGCCATCGCGTTGAAAGTGAAATCCCTTCGTTTTAAATCCTCGATTAAATCTGTTGTGAAATGAACCTCACTCGGACGCCTTTTATCTTGATATTCACTTTCAATTCGGTAAGTAGTTATTTCAAACGATTCATCTTCAAAGATGACAGTAACTGTGCCGTGCTTAATCCCTGTTTCGATTGTTTTAGAAAAAATTGTTTGTACCTGATTGGGTGTGGCTGATGTTGCTATGTCGATGTCTGTTGAGTCGTTTTTTCCTAATAAAAAATTGCGGACAAAACCACCGACGATATATGCTTCGAAGCCAGCGGAATTGAGTCTAGATAAAACATTACGAGCGACAATATAAGTTTTGTTCAACAATTTCACCTACTTTAAAAATACTACTTATCTATGAGCAAATCCAATCGCCTCTTCCACCGAGTTGAATCCATACTTTTTAAGTACAGCTGGTAATTGTTCAATAATATCTGGACAAATATAAGGGT
>JGI24703J35330_11748328_pt1 | contig 13963 bp, 9 predicted proteins | sample TergutNt197P1_FD_35330 | JGI IMG/M metagenome (IMG submission 35330) | reverse complement strand
AGCGCGGGATCGGCATTTGTAGATCAAACGTAGAGGTCGTTGGAATAACTCATTACGTCACAGACGAGCTAGATAATGGCGCTCCGTATGGCGGATTTTTATGCATTAGCAACTGTGCAAACGTTCTAGTTAGAAATTGTAAATTTTCGGCGCATAAAGTTGTGAAAGCGGGAAGTTATGACTTACTTGTAACGTGTGCGCTAAATATTACGTATGAAAATTGCCAGCAATTAAATGATATATCAGATGTTAATTTGTGGGGAATTTTCGGGTCGAATTATACGAAAAATCTTGTCTTTGATCAAGTATATTTTTCAAGGTTTGACGCTCATAAAGGAACATTAAACGGTGTCATTAGAAATTCTGTTATTGGTTATATGGGTGTGCTATTGATTGGATGGGGTCATTTTTTAATTGAAAATTCTAAAATATATTCATCATCACTTGTATGTTTAAGGCCTGATTATGGCAGCACATGGGAAGGGAAAATTACAATAAAAAATTGCGATTTCTACCCCCAATTGCGAAGGTGTGAAATTAATAAAGATCCAGTATTAATTGATGGATATTATTCTGGAAATCATAATTTCGGATACGTTTGCTTCATGCCTGAGGTGATAGAAATAGACGGACTCGTTATTCATGATGAATTTTTACCAGAGGAGTTTCGTGGCTTAAGGCTCTTTGCGAATTTCAATGAAGAATTCACAGCGGATCATTATCGCCCGAAATATCCGTATCACATAACAAAAGAAGTAGTCATTAAAGATCTAGTAATCGCTAGCGGAAAATCGCTAACTATTAGCAAAAATGAACAGATGTTTAAAAATGTACAAATAAGTAGGTAGGTGTTTGAAATGGAAATTAAATTAGAAATAATTGATAAATTGGGGAATGTTAGAAATGGGAAAAATGAATATGAGGAATTAACGCGTGAAATGACGGTAACAAGCGTTGACAGTGTTCATTTAGCTACTCAGGAATTGATTTTTGAAGAAGGAGACGCAATTGTCGTAAATGTTGATCAAGAGGATGCTTTTTTAATTGTGAAATTTGATGAAACACTCTCTGAGTCGCTCGTATTTGTAAAAAATAAGGAGTTTAGATATTCAATTCCACTTGCAGAAGGGGATGTTTTATCTCAATCAGAATTTGCTTTTAAGGGGCGTGCTCATTATATAAGTGCTCGCGCTGCAAGGGATTATGAAATTTCACAATATCGTAATTTGGCATTTAATTCTCACGATCAAAAAGATACAAATAGCGTGTATCCGCACGCGATAGCTAATGTTGAAACGAGAAATGACTCGACGTTTTTTGCAAAAAATGTGATTAATGGAATGCATGCAAACCTTTCTCACGGGCCATATCCGTACCAATCGTGGGGAATTAACAGGCAAGCTGACGCTAAAATTACCATCGAATTTGGTAGAAATGTCAAAATTGATAGTGTTGGAATTGTTTTGCGTGCTGATTTTCCGCATGACAGCTACTGGGAAGAGGTAACTCTTGAATTTTCAGATGGCAGCACAGAGATCTTAAACACAGTAAAAAGTGATAAAATTCAAACATTTAACTTTAAAGAAAGACTAACGAACGCAGTTTCATTGATGAATTTGAAAAAAGCAGACGATGAATCGCCATTTCCAGCACTAACTGAATTTGAAGTATACGGCATTTACGACTTATAAGTGTAACCGCAGAAAAACGAAAGAGGTAAAATATGAGAACATTAGAAAATACACTTTTAGTAGCGATTAAAATATTAAAAAATAACCTTGCCGAATACACGTATGAATTTCCAAAACATACGACAATTAATAACTTTTATCCCAAATCGGAAAATGACTGCTGGACTAATGGATTTTGTACAGGAATGTACTGGTTGGCATATGAAATGACAAATGATGAAGCATTTAAGGTCGCAGCACTCGTGCAAGTTGATAGCTTTTTAGAAAGAATCCATGCAAAAATTGTAACTGATCACCACGATATGGGCTTTTTGTATTCCTTATCATGCGTTGCAGCTTACCAGTTAACAGGAAGTGCTAAAGGAAAAGAGGCTGCACTATTAGCCGCAAATAACTTGCTCGAAAGATTTCACGAAAATGGTCAATTTTTTCAAGCTTGGGGTAAGCTCGGGGATGCCAGCAATTATCGCTTAATAATCGACTGCTTAATGAATTTACCACTACTATATTGGGCTAGTGTTGAAACAGGAAATCCGATATATAAAGAAAAAGCAGATGCTCATGCAAAAACAAGTCTTAATAATCTAGTTAGAGATGATTTTTCAACATATCATACGTATTTTTTTGACCCATTAACAGGAAACCCGACTAAAGGAATTACTGCTCAAGGATACAAGGATGATAGCGCCTGGGCAAGAGGTCAAGCATGGGGAATTTATGGATTGGCTTTGTGTTATAAATATACAAAAGATCCAAAATGTATTGAATTATTTTATCCAGTTACAGACTTTTTCATTGACAAATTGCCTGAGGACGGGGTGCCTTATTGGGATTTAGATTTTACAGACCTTGATAATGAACCAAAAGATTCTTCATCTGCAGCCATCGCAGCTTGCGGAATACTTGAAATGATAAAATATCTACCTGAGGAAAAAGCAAATTATTATAGAAAAGTCGCCGAAAAAATGTTTGATGACTTAGCTAAAGCTTATGCAACAAATAATATTGAAGAATCTAATGGACTTTTGCAGCATAGCGTTTACGCTAAAAGTACAGCATTTAATACCGTTGATGATCTTGGAATTGATGAATGCAGCTTGTGGGGGGATTACTTTTTCATGGAATTGATGGTAAGATTAAGTAAAGACTGGAAATTATACTGGTAAACTGTTATAATTGATGTAATAATCACACTTTAGAGTGATAAAGTCAATGAAGGTAAAGGAGCATCTCAATGAAAAATCTAGAAAAAAAATACATCCTCAAATATAACAAACCAGCCCCTGATACAGCCAACGGTTGGCGTAGGCATTCAATTCCAATCGGTAATGGCTACAGCGGTGCTAATATTTTCGGACGAGTTGATAAAGAGCGAATCCAAATAAGCGAAGAAAGTTTCTGGAGTGGCGGACCAATTGATGCCCACAGTGATGATGTTCACGGCAGCTATATTGGAAACTCTGCACGTGCTCACGGCAATACCGGGCGAATTAGCGACGATATTGCAACAGGCACCGCAAACGAAATAACGAAACCAGAAATTTACAAAAAAGCACAATTAAATTCTTTAGGAAAAACAGGTCAAACAATCGCTGACGGTCCACCAGATCCTTATGCAATCGGCTCAACGACTGGCGTTTTAAAAGGAATACTGCCCACAAATAAAGACGGACTCGGACGATTTCAAAACTTCGCCGAACTCTATCTTCACCTTTTACACGACGGCAAAACAATCACAGAAAAAGACTGCACCGACTACTGGCGAACATTAGATTTAAAAACAGCTGTATCAACAGTCAATTATCAATATCAAGGAGTTAACTATACTCGTGAATACTTTACCAGCTACCCAGCGCGCATTCAAGTTGTGAAAATATCAGCCGACGCTCGTGGGAAAATCTCACTCATTTTAAATCCGACGATCCCACATGAATTTATTTTAGACAATATGCCTGATTATGAAAAATGCAACTACGGAAAAAATGTCAAAATTACCGCAGCAAATGATAAAAAAATTGAAATTACAGGATACCACCGCCAAAATGGATTAAAATTTGCTGCAAGTTTTCAACTGATTCTAACAGGTGGGCAAACTTGTGTAACTAGAGTGGGAAAGGCTGATGCTACCCAAGTCATTGATGCGGATAGTGTGGTTATTTTGATTTCACTTGGTACTAATTATTCATCTGATTATGATGCTTTATATCGGTGTGGTGCAGATGTTTTAGAAGTGGTGAATGGGCGGCTTGAATCGGCGGTTGAAAAAGGATTTGAGCGATTAAAGGATGAGCATATTGCGGATTATCAAGCCATTTTTAACCGAGTGAATTTGGATTTAGGTGGGTGTGAAACGGAAGCTACAACGGATGAGCAATTACGGGAATATCGGGGGCAAGATTCACGTTATTTTGAGGAGCTTTATTTTCAATATGGTCGTTATTTGTTAATTTCTTCATCAAGACCAGGGACGTTGCCAGCGAATCTGCAAGGGGTGTGGAATATGTATTTAGTGCCACCGTGGCAAAGTGATTATCATTTGAATATTAATTTACAGATGAATTATTGGTTGGCGAACAATGCGAATATGAAGGAATGTTTATTCGCATTGCTGGATTATATTGATGGACTGCGTAAACCTGGTCGGGTGACGGCGCGTGCTGTTTATGGTGTTGGCGTTGGTTGTGATATTAATGAAGAAACTGGTTGGGTAGCGCATGTTTCGGCAAATATTTTCGGGTATACTGGTTTGATTAATCCACATAATATGGAAAAAGATCATACAGGGCATGCTCATTATGCGCCAGAAAGTGCGGCATGGATTATGCAGAATGTGTATAATTTGTATCAATATTATCCTGATGAAAACTTACTCCGAGAGCGAATTTATCCGATGTTAAAAGAGACAGCTTTATTTTTCTCACATCCGAACGTTTTAGTCGATGATCCTGTTAGTGGTCGCAAAGTTATGGCGCCAAGTTATTCATCAGAGCATGGACCAATGTGGGCAGGGGCAACTTTCGGGCAACAGTTATTATGGCAGTTATTCACAGACACAATCGAGGCAGCTGAAATTTTAGAAAACGATGTTGATTTTAGCAACAAACTCACAGAATTAAGAGCTTCATTATCAGATCCAGGCGAGGCGGGACCTGTACCAATTGGTGACGTTAGTGGTCGTAGTGGCGGCGTTGGCACGATTATTGGTCGCGGGAATGCTAAAGGTGTAAAAGAATGGTGGTGGGAGGTGGGCTACTATAAAACTGCCCCGTACAAAACCGCATCACCAATGGCAAAACATCAAGCAGATGCGGTTTTAGGCATTATTCCCAACACGGAAGATGAGCATCGTCATTTGTCGCATTTAGTCGGATTATTTCCTGGGAAATTAATTACTAAAGAGACACCTGAATGGATGGAAGCAGCGATTAATTCGTTAAATATTCGCGGTGATGCGGCAACTGGTTGGTCACGCGGGAAAAAAATCAACCTTTGGGCCAGAACAGGTGATGGTGATCGTGCTTACAAAATTTTCAAAGGGCTCATCAATGAAGCAACATTTGAGAATTTATGGGATTTTCATACTGGATCGCCGAGTGAAGGCATGCCTGATGATGGAATTTTCCAAATTGATGGCAATCTTGGCGGCGCTGCCGGAATGATAGAAATGTTACTGCAATCTCATGCTGGCTACATCGAGCCACTTCCAGCTCTACCGCAAAATTGGGTATCAGGAAGTGTATCTGGTTTAACGGCTCGCGGTGGATTTGTTGTTGATATGGCGTGGGATGATCATGCTCTTACGACATTAACAATCACCTCTACAGTTGGCGGAAATTGCCGCATAAAACTAAATGAATCAGCAGAAATATTAGAGTTTGAGACAAAAGTCGGCGCAAGCTATCAAATTCTGTAGAAGGTGAAAAGTGATGGAGATGAAAGTATTTTTGCTATTAGCTATTTTTTTACTTACTACACCTACAATGGCTGCGTGTGAAAGTAACGAGACCTCAGAAGTTAATTATTCTGCAATTGAGGTTATAGACAACAACACTGCCACAGACACGGAAGTGGCAACGACAGTGACGACAACAGAAAATGATTCAGGCGAACATTGGAATATTGCAATTTATATCATCACAGATTTAACACATACGCTACATCGTCCAAGTTATCACGAAGATATTATTGATCACGGATTGATAGATAGATTGCAACTTGCTGAAATTATCGACAGAACATATCGCTTTAAAGATGCCCTTGAAATCATGTCAAATAATCAGATGAGGGCCGAATTAGTTCACTATATCTACGATAATCCGATTAATATTGTAACAAGTTACGATATAGAGTTTCGTGATATTTTCACAGATGAATCCTTATATACACTAATTGCTGATGTTAATGAGTATGATTTTATCATGGTGATTTCTGCTGAAATTTTCGGAGCAGCGGGGCTTTATTTTCAAACTATGAACAATGCAAACGAGACACATATCGGACTTTCTGGAGTTAACTTGGAGTGGCTCCGGCAAACTTATACAGGAACACCTGGCTGGGATAATTATACAGCTACAGTTCATATGTTTGGAATCGAATGGGACTTTTTTACCTATTTGCTGCTACATGAATTTTTACATGGATTAGAAGAAGAAGCAAGAAGAATTGGGGTAGAATTTCCACTCATACATAATTACGAAGGATATGCATGGGATAAAGACATCCTTGAATTTGGTCCAAGCGGAGAGTGTGCTGGTGTTGGCACTGGCTATACGTGCTTTTTATGGGGAACATCCGAAAGATTACCATATTACTATGCTCTAATGAATAACCAAGTCCCACGCAGAGAAGATGGAAATTTGTTTTGGGGATTTACACCAGAAGTTTATACACGAGGTAGTAGAATTAGGAGGAATAACGAATCATGAAGCACATAAATAATCCATCATTTCTAGAAAAAATAGTGGCAGTCCGACCCCACGAGCGGCAAATCAATTGGCAATCAATGGAATTCTATGGATTCATCCATTACGGCATCAACCAATTTACCAATCGAGAATGGGGAACAGGCAGCGAAGACGTCAAAATATTCAATCCCAAGAAACTCGACACAGATCAGTGGTGTCAAACATTAGTTAAAGCCGGAATGAAAGGGGTAATTTTAACAGCCAAGCACCATGATGGCTTTTGTTTATGGGATACTGCAACTACTTCCCATTCAGTAATGAATTCCCCTTACAAACAAGACATTGTAGCACAACTTGCCACTTCATGCAAAAAATATAATTTAAAACTAGGACTCTATTTATCGCCATGGGACCGACACGCTAAGACATACGGCGAAGGGCGCGCATACGATGACTTCTTCTGCAACCAACTCGCCGAATTATTAACAGGTTATGGAGAATTATTTTGTCTGTGGTTTGATGGTGCTTGTGGCGAAGGTCCAAGCGGAAAAGTTCAATACTATGACTGGAATAGATATTACGAATTAATTAGAAAATATCAACCAAATGCCGTCATATCAGTGTGCGGACCAGACGTGCGCTGGTGTGGAAACGAAGCGGGACATTGCCGAACAAATGAGTGGAGCGTTGTACCACATGAGCTTACAAATAAAGAAAAAATTCAAGAAGCATCACAGCAATCAGACTCAACAGAATTTAGAGAAAAAATCACATCAAGTGATGAAGATTTAGGAAGTCGGGAATTTTTAGCAAATCATGAAAAATTCGTTTGGTATCCAGCCGAAGTAAACACATCAATTAGACCAGGATGGTTTTATCACGAAGATGAAGACTTAAAAGTAAAATCACTTGAGGAATTAACAAATATTTATCTACAATCAGTCGGAGGAAATGCAACATTTTTGCTAAATATCCCGCCACATCCGGATGGCTTTATTACAGAATTTGATGTAAAAAGACTAACCGAGCTAGGGCAGTGGATACAAGATAACTTTACGACAAATCTACTTGCGGATTTAAAAAATGTGCAACAAGAATTCGCAGATGATGTTTATATAACGACTGTTGAGGCATTAAATCCTATTGTACCAAAATATTTAGTCCTGCAAGAGAATATCAAAAACGGACAAAAAATCGAAGGTTTCAGATTATCATATTTAGCGGATGATGAATGGATAATGGCGTGCAACGGAGAAGTCATCGGCCATAAAGCAATTAAAAAAATCGAAACAGCGCAGGCGGCATCGATGTGGAAATTAGAAATATTTGCTTACAGGAGCGTGCCAGAAATACTAAAATTTGAACTATACTAGGTGGCAAAGACAATGGAAAAAACGTACTACGAAAAAATTTATCAAAGCCAAATCGAAGCAGTTGCCAATATAAGCGACTTAACCACAGGTCGCGCAAATTTAAGTGGAGAAGTTGCTCATTTTGGCGAAGAAATTGCAAAAATCGAAGGCTTTTTAAGGCTCTTATGGGGAGAAGCATTCAACATCAGCGGACGAAAAAGCGCATATTTTAAAGACCTCTGCAAAGGAATACTAAACGGAGTCAACCCTGAAAGTAAACATTTTTGGGGCGAAATTCCTGACTATGGCCAGCTGTTTGTCGAAATGGTCGCCTTATCGGTATTTCTCATTGAGACAAAAGAACACTTCTGGGATACAATCATATACAAGGAAAAAGAGAATATCACCTCATACATGAATCAAATCACAGAGGCAAACATTACAAAAAACAACTGGCAATTTTTTAAAGTTATAGTGCAGATGGCATTTTATAAACTAAAATCGTCGCACTTTAGCGCCGAATCATTAAGCCAGTTTATTGAAATCGTTAATAGCTACTATAAAGACGAAGGCTTTTACACCGATGGTGATACTAATTCAAAAGACTATTACATTTCCTGGGCATTTCATTACTACGGTCTCTTATACGACAGATATATGAGCGAATACGACCCTAAAAATTGCGAAATATTCGTAAAAAGAGCCCAAGAATACGTTGGGGCCTACTTAGCCCATTTTGATAACAATGGTATCGCCGTACCCTTTGGACGAAGCCTCGCTTACCGTTTCGCACAAGGTGCATTATTATCGATGATGGCTCTTACAAAAAAAGTCAAAATCGACACCGAAATCCTCGCAACCCTACTCTATAAACACATAACATACTGGCACAATAGCGACATGCTAAAACCAGACGGAACATTATCAGTGGGATATACTTATGCCTCTACACTAATGGCCGAAAACTATAACAGCGCCGGAAGTCCATACTGGGCCTTCAAATATTACGCAATTCTCGGTTGCGACGCACTAGATGAAGTCTTTAATAGCAACGAAAAAACATTAGATGACGAAAAAATCTCATTTAAAACAGGAAACTTTATCTCACAAAGAACCCCAACGCAAACCTTATTTTATCCAGTAAATAACACCGCTACAACCACTGGTTACAAAGATAAATATCAAAAATTCGTATACAGCAGTAAATTCGCCTTTTCAGTATCAAAAGGAGTTGCCCATCTTGATGAAGGGGCATTTGATAACACACTGGCAATTAAAGATAGCGACACAGGATTATTTTTAACAAAACTACAAGAGGAAACCTTTGAAGTTACAGAAGAATACGTATCATTCACATGGTCGCCAAAAACTGGAATTAATATCAAAACAACCATTATCCCAAATGGAGATAGACACAAAAGAATCCACGAAATATCAACAGCTATTCCTATCGAGATTTTCGACATAGGATTTGCAAACGATGATTTGGATGCGACGACGAGGTCGCAAGTTACGTGGTGTGGTAATTATGAGGCGACGGTTGTGACGCCATATGGGAAGACGGGGAGTGTAAATTTAAGCGGCTATGATGAAGTTTTGGTTGAGAAGACATATCCGATGACGCATTTGCTGTTTAAGAAGGCCATTTTGACGGGATTGTGTGCTAAAATTGAAGCTGGGGATTATACGTTTGAAAGTGAGCATTATTCCTATTATGAGGCACGTTAAAAAAGAAAAGTTACAGGCAATAGTAAAAATTATCTTTGGAAATATTCTTTTGGGTTTCGCGTATGCCCAGTGGATGCGTCCAAATGGTATTATTAATGGCGGAGTAACAAGTCTTGCGATGATCTTTGAACGACTAACGCCTATTTCGGTTATTATTTTTGCTAACGGGATTACTGTTTTTTTGCTTATCTTGTGTCTAGTTTTTCTAGGCAAAGAAAGGTTTGTTAAGTCGCTTTTTGGAGGATTTTGTTATAATGTATTTTTCGCATTATTTACTTTGATTCCGCTTAGCTTAAATGTCCATATCGTTGTTGATTTGTTGCTATCGTGCTTATTAATTTCAGCAGGATATTTCTTATGTTTATCGGCAAAAGCAACGGCAGTAAGTATGGATGTCATCGCTTTAATAATACATAAAAAATATCCCGAGCAATCATTGCCAAGAATTATTCGCCTTATTAATCTAAGTGTCCTGACTGCAGGTTTAATTGTTTATGGGGTTCTATCAGTTGCAATGGGGGTTGTGTTTACGTTTATCAATACACATCTGTTGCAACTATATATGAATAAATTCTCAAGTAAAATCAAGGAGTGAAAACATGGAAAAATTTATACCGAAAATCAGATTTATGGTAACAAGTGATATTCATTATCAAGACGAGCATACACCTCAGCGCGATTACTTTGAAAAGGCCGTTGGACTGGCTTATAATTATGCTTCATCACATGAGGCCTACAACAAACTCGATGCCTTGTTTGTTGTAGGAGATTTTTCGAATACTGGAACTCAAATACAGATGCAAGCTTTTAAAGATTCAATAGATAAAACTGTTAAACCAGAAACCGAAGTTGTAGTATCAGTTGCTAGGCATGAATTTTTAAATGATGGCGAAGAAGTAGCATATAAACGTTTCAAACGAATTTTCGATATGGATCATGATGTTCATAAAGTTATCAATGATTTTCATTTTATCTCGGTAAGTACGACTAATGGGGATAGATTTGATGGTGAAAAATGGGAATTTGCCTCTTTAGCGCTTGAGGCTGCTTTTAAAGATGATCCTAAAAAACCGATATTTTTCTTTCAACACCCTCATATTAGAGATACTGTCTATGGAAGTCTTGCTTGGTCAAATGATGATTTAATGACACTGCTTATGAATTATCCACAAGTAATAGATTTTTCAGGCCATTCACATGCACCGATAAATGATCCAAGAAGTATCCACCAAAAACATTTCACTGCGGTTGGAACAGGTACAATGTTTTACTTTGAGCTGGATGAATATGATAAAATCTACGGTGCGATTCCGCCAAATAAAGATCGCAACAAGTCTCATCAAGTTGATGCCGCTCAAATATTAATCGTTGAAGTTGATGAATCAGGATGTGTGAGAATATTACCATATGATGTAGTAACTGAGCAATTTTTCCCACTAGAATGGGAAATAAAAAAGCCATGGGATCCATCAACATTCCTCTATACAGATGAGCGTTATAATAATCCAAAAAAGCCGTATTTTAAAGAGTCTGCTAAAATAAATATCACAGATTTAACGGAGGAATCAGTTGAATTCATATTTGATCAAGCAACAATTGATGAAGAATACGTGAATGGTTACGATATAACGATCAAGCGCAAAAAAGATGATGTAATCCTGCAAAAAATTAGCATTTTCTCGGAATATTATTATTTAGAAATGCCAGAAAAATTATCGCAAAAATTTGATCTCTTAGAAAAGGCAACAGAATACATATTAAGCATTACTGCTAACAGTTTCTGGAAGACATCATCTGATGAGGCGCTTGAAATCAACTTTATAACATTGGAGAGATAAATATGTTTAAAATAGACGGACATACCCATACGCAATATTGCCCTCACGGTACAGGTGAGCATGTAGAGGAAATGATTGAGCAGGCGATAAAACTTGGAATAGAGGAATATCATATAACCGAACATACACCAATTCCGCAGAGTTTTCTTAAATTGTTACAACCCAATGATGAATTAAAAGATACCTTAGCAATGCCCGAATCAGAAGTCGATCGCTATTTAGGCGAAATGCTAGTGTTAAAAGATAAGTACAAAAACGACATCTTAATCAAGGTAGGTTTTGAAGTGGACTATATCCCAACTGAAATAGATTGGACGAGAAATTTTCTTAATGAATACGGAAAATATTGCGACACTGGAATTTTGTCTATCCATTATCTTGAAGCATTAAATGATTACAGATGTGTCGATTACACTTCAGATGATGTACTAAACCATCTAATTCCAAAATATAAAACTCTTGAAAACTACCAAAAGGCTTATTACGAATTAGTCCATGAATCAGTGCTTGCTGATCTTGGCATCTATAAACCTACGAAAATCGGGCATTTAACACTTGTTGATAAATTTCAAAAAACAGTAGGGAATGTTGCGCAAGTACAACTCGATGCACAAATAGCGCAAATACTTAAAACGATAGCACAGAAAAACTATACCTTAGATTATAATCATGCTGGACTTTATAAACCAGAATGTGGAGAAATTTATCCGCCTAAATGGATAGTAGAAAAAGCGAAAGCACTGGAAATACCACTTATTTACGGTTCAGATGCTCACGGGATTATAGACGTAGGAAGACATTAAACAATGAAAGGTGAGAAAAACAATGAGCAACAATTCAAAAGGGCGAGTTACTATCCCAACAGATCTTGATATCATCAATCAAACCAAAGAAATTATGGAAAAATGGGGGGCTGATGCGCTTAGAGATTGTGATGGCACATTATTTCCTGTGGAATTAAAAGAAACAGGTGCTAAAATCTATGCCACTTATTATACTACAAGAAAAGATAATGAATGGGCTAAAGCAAATCTTGATGAAGTTCAACAATGTTATTTAATGACGGGCTTTGTCACAGCAGAAAAAGAAACTCTAGAAATAAAACTCTTAAGCGGCATTAGCCCAGATTTAATGGCTATAAACTTTCGAGATGACATAAAAAGATGGTGGGAAGTTATCGACCGTACAACTGGTGAGGTTATTGGTGGTGACAAATGGAGCTTTGACGAGGATGCAGGCGTTGTTAAAATCGTTGATACAACTCCATATCATGAATATACGGTAAGTTTCTTGGCTTATTTGATTTGGGACCCTGTAAATATGTATAATGCGGTCGTAAATGATTGGGAAGGGTTTGAACCAGAAATCACGTTTGATGTAAGGCAACCTAAAACTAAAGAGTTTTCGATGAAGCGTTTGAGGAGATTTCTGGAGGATAATTCGCATGTAGATGTCGTTCGTTTCACTACGTTTTTCCATCAATTTACACTCGTTTTTGATGAGTTAAGACGTCAAAAATATGTAGATTGGTACGGTTATTCAGCCTCGGTTAGCCCTTATATTTTAGAGCAATTTGAGGAAGAGGTTGGGTATAAATTTAGAGCGGAGTTTATAATTGATGAAGGATATCACAACAATCAATACCGCAATCCAAGTAAGGAATTTAAAGATTTTATGGCATTTCAGCGCCGTGAAGTTGCTAAGTTAGCTAAAGAAATGGTCGATATTTGTCATGAATTTGGCAAAGAAGCAATGATGTTTTTAGGGGATCATTTTATTGGCTGTGAACCGTATATGGAAGAATTTGCAACAATCGGGCTTGATGCTGTTGTTGGAAGTGTTGGAAACGCAAGCACACTGCGCCTAATTAGCGATATTAAAGGTGTAACTTATACAGAAGGTCGATTTTTGCCTTACTTTTTCCCTGATACATTCCATGAGGGTGGTGATCCGTTAAAAGAAGGCCGTGAAAACTGGCTCTGCGCAAGGCGTGCTATGATGCGCCAGCCAGTTGATAGAATCGGTTACGGTGGCTATTTAAAACTCGCCCTCGACTTCCCAGAATTTGTTGATTATATCGAACACGTTTGCGATGAATTTAGAATGTTTTATGAGCACGCAAAAGCCGGAAGCCCATTCACATTTGCTAAAGTTGCAGTCTTAAACGCATGGGGTAAAGCCCGCTCATGGGGCGTTCATATGGTGCACCATGCGCTCTATCAAAAGCAAAATTATAGCTACGCTGGTATTATCGAAATTCTAGCGGGCGGTGCCTATGATGTTAACTTTATCAGCTTTGATGATATTTTAGAAAATCCTGAGTTGCTTGATGAATTTGATGTTATTTTTAATGTTGGAGACCACGATACAGCACATACAGGTGGCGATTATTGGCAAGACGAGCGTATTGTAACAGCGGTTCGTAAATTTGTTGCAGAAGGAGGAGGCTT
>JGI24703J35330_11748329_pt1 | contig 13979 bp, 16 predicted proteins | sample TergutNt197P1_FD_35330 | JGI IMG/M metagenome (IMG submission 35330) | reverse complement strand
TTTATCAGGTAAGTACTTATTTTAACAAAAACCTGACAATTTTGAGATTAATTTTGTTCTAGGACTTGAAAATTCCCCATTTGTCAACAGTCTGAAAAACAGGTTTGGAGTAATCCAATCCTGTTTTTCGTTATAAAATAAACGTCTCAATCACATGGGCGATCCCATTATCGTCGTTGCTCTTCGTTATATAGTTAGCAATAGCTTTTAAATCGTCAACGGCATTTTTCATGGCAACACCAAGACCTGCTAACTGAAGCATTTTAATGTCGTTGTAGCCGTCGCCACAGGCGACCATGTCCTCCGCGGTTAACCCGAGGGATTTTAATAATTTTTCTAAGCAAGACGCTTTGTTAATTCCGTGAGGCATCACTTCTAAAAAGTACGGTAAGGAACGACTAATACTATATCGATGTCCCAACCTTTCTTTGAAAATCCGCTCGACCTCAGCAAGATGGTCTGGCTCTCCCGTCATCATATTTTTCATGGAGTTATGAATCACAGCTTCCTTAAAATCGTCCACACGATTTAGATCCATGCCATTGATATCAACTTCCATTTGAATGTATTTCTCGTAATCTTCCGTGAAAATGTCGTTGTTATGATAAGCCATGATATTAGCTCCTAGTTCTTTTGCTAGGTCATAAATTTCGTGACTTTCCTCAGGTTTTAAGGAAATTTCTTGAATGACTTCACCAGTTGCCGCCATCATATGACCACCGTTGTAAGAAAGCAAATAGCCACCGTACTTAGCTAGCTGTAACTCCTCAGCTAGTGGAACAACTCCTGGTGTGGGACGACCGGAAGCCAAAACAACTTTTAAGCCCGCTTTTTGTGCGCGCATTAAGGCTGCTTTTGTTTCAGGTAGAATCTGGTGAGTTGACGACGCTAGCGTTCCATCTAAATCTAATACTAATAATTTGTAATTCATAACTACCCTTCCAATTTCTGTTTGATCTGATCTTTTAACGCACTTAAGTCCTCGCTAGTATAGTCAGCCATGTTATTAGCAAACAAGACACCAAAACGATCGTCGAGATAACGTGGAATCAAATGGACGTGATAATGAAACACCGTTTGTCCTGCTACTTCTCCGTTGTTGTTAATGATGTTTAACCCTGAACAGTTAAAAGTCATCTTCAATGCCTTGGCAACCTTTGGTACCACAGAAAAGACCTGCTCCATTTCAGTTGCCTCCATTTCAAAGACATCCTTGCGATGGACCTTAGGAATCACTAACGTATGACCTTTCGTTGTTTGCGAAATATCCAAAAATACTAATACATTTTCATTTTCATATAAGACATGTCCAGGAATCTCCTGAGCAATAATTTTACAAAAAATACAATTTTCCATACTAAAACTCCTCTGCTCGTGGTATTATTTAACCATAAGTATAACAGATATCTCTTGATGAAGAAAGGTTGTGCCCCATGATCACGTCTCCTATTTGGAAAAACTTAGTTGAAACCGAAGCTGAGAAACCCTACATGAAACAATTGAAAAAGAAAATCTTAGACGACTACAACACCTATGCCGTCTACCCACCTCACACTGACATTTTAAAAGCACTGGAGCTGACCCCTTTTGAAGATCTTAAAGTGGTGATCCTAGGCCAAGACCCTTATCACGGACCAGGCCAAGCTCACGGTCTCTCCTTCTCTGTTTTAGAAGGAATTAAAACCCCTCCTTCTTTACGTAACATCTTTCAAGAACTTGTCACTGATTTAAATGTACCCGTGCCGACCACCACTAATTTAACCTCATGGGCCAAGCAAGGCGTTCTACTTTTAAATACCACCTTAACGGTTATTGGTGGTCAACCTCTATCCCATGCTAATTTAGGTTGGGAAACATTCACCGATGAGATCTTACAGACCATTAACCGTGAAAAAGAAAAGGTGGTCTTCATTTTATGGGGCGCCCATGCTCAGAAAAAGATCCGCTTTATTGATCAAAGCAAGCACTTTATTATTAAATCCCCTCACCCTTCCCCGCTGTCGTCTCATCGTGGCTTTTTCGGGAGTAAGCCTTTCTCCGGAACCAATGATTATCTGATCAAAAACAACGTTCAACCAATTGACTGGAGGTTATAAAGAAGAAGGCATGGAGTTTTACAACGTTTTTACTTATTTCTTCTAGACAATTAGAGCCAGACCCGCTATAATTTTTATGTCTTACACTTTTTATAAAAATTGGAGGAAAATATGAAAAAGTTAACGCTACTTTTAGGGACAATGATTTTTGCATTTGCTTTAGTACTAACTGCTTGTGGAAATGATGATAATAACGAAAATGGTGGAAGCGAAGACCTACGTGGATCTGGAGCCTTAACCATCTATTCAAACTCATTAACCGACGAGCGTGAGGAATGGTTACAAGCTGCAGCATCAGAGGCTGGTTTTGATGTCAACCTAGTTGGTATGGGTGGTGGCGACTTGATTAATCGCTTAGTTTCTGAGCGAAATAACCCCGTTGCTGACGTTGTATTTGGTTCTAACCACGTTGGTTTTGAAACGTTAAGAACAAACGATGTTTTAACGCCTTTCACACCAGTATGGGCAGATGAAATTGCACCTGGCATGAATCACCCAGATGGCTATTACCATTCAACCATCCAACAAGCAATTGTACTGGTTTATAACGAAGATACTCTTGGTGAGAATGCACCATCTGACTTGTCTGACCTGTGGACAAACGAAGCGTTCCACGGACAATATTTTGTTAATAACGATTTAAGTGGCGGGACCATTCGCATGCAAATCTCTGGTATTTTATACCGCTATAGAGACGATGAGGGAACCTATGGTATTTCAGACGAAGGTTGGGAAGCCATTGCTGCCTACTTCAATAACGCAACCATCGCACACCAAGACGACACGTTCTCTACCATGGTAGCAGGTGACGTTGACGTTGCCACTTTATGGACTGGTGCTGTTTTTCTACGTCAAGAGACTTACGGTTTATCACTTGGAATTGTCGAACAAGAAATTGGTGTTCCATTTGTTGTCGAGCAAGTCGGAATCATCAATGGAACAGACAACCAAGAACTTGCAGAAGAGTTCATAAACTGGTTCGGATCAGCAGAGGTTCAATCAGCATGGGCAAATGAGTTTAACCAATTCCCTGCCAACCTAGTTGCTCTTGAAGAGGCACCACAAGAGTTAATCGATATCCATGCTACGTTAACACCACAAGAGATCGATTGGGTCTTCGTAACAGAAAACATCGACGATTGGATGCTTAAGATCGAGCTAGACATTATGCCTTAAGCAAAATGAAACAATTGGCTGGACAGTGTAACAGCTGTCTAGCTTTTTCGTATGAAAGGAGCATTATCATGAGAGTAGCTGATTATACTAACGGGTATACTACGACACTGTCAACCATTGACAACTGCCTTGCATTGCTCAAAAAGTCAAATCAGAAAAAAACATTGGAACATGCTATTGAAGTTAGTAGAGCTGGCATGAAAATTGCTCACAGCTACCAACTCGATAAAGAAAAAATAGAGCTCGCCTGCTACCTCCATGATATCAGTGTCCTCGTGCCTCGTTCCGACTATGTAGAGCTCTGTGAAGCAAATAGCATCGAAGTTTTAGCTGTTGAGCGAGAACTTCCCTTACTGCTACATCAAAAAGTCTCCAGGCTCATCGCCGAAGAGGTTTTTAGCATAACGGATGGCGAAATATTAAGCGCCATAGAGTTTCATACAACTCTTAAAGGTAACCCAAGCAAGCTGGATATGGCTGTTTTTATTGCTGATAAACTCGCTTGGGATCAGGAGGGCATTCCACCATTTTTCAATGTTGTTTCTGAAGCCCTCGAAACATCGCTGGAAAAAGCATGTTTCACTTATATTGATTATTGTTTAAAGGCAGAAATGATTTTGATGCCACACCCTCTTTTGCTTGCAGCAAAAGACGATTTACAACATAAGAGCATTTAGCGAGAAGGACGGAATAAAATGACGAAATCTAATAATATGGGGAATCCTGGAAATCTAAAACAAAAAGCATTAACCAACCTTCCTGTCATCCTGCTTGTCCTTGCTCTATTATGGTTGATCATTGCTTTTCTTGTTTATCCAAACTTAAATCTCCTCTACGAAACGTTTTTTGGTGAGGGCTATTTCTCTGGAAGAGCCTTTTACCGAATTTGGAACTCTGAACGTGCCATGCGAAGTTTAACAAACAGTCTATTACTAGCTGGCTCGTTAGTTGTAACCGCAAACGTTGTTGGTATTTTTATCGTTTTAGTAACCGAATATTTTGACATTAAGGGGGCTAAGATCTTGCGCATAGGTTATATGACACCTCTTGTATATAGCGGTGTTGTGTTAGTATCCGGTTATAACTTTATTTACGGTCCAAATGGTATCGTCACACGCTTCTTATTAAACCTATTCCCTTACATGGATCCACGTTGGTTTCAAGGTTTCGGAGCCGTCTTATTCATTATGACGTTTGCCTGTACTACCAACCACATTGTCTTTTTACGGGCTGCTATGAAAAACATCGATTTCCAAACAATAGAAGCAGCTAAAAACATGGGAGCTAATGGTTGGACTATTTTGAGACGTGTTGTTTTACCGGTTCTAAAACCTAATATTTTCGCTATTACCGTTTTGCTTTTCTTGGTCGGTCTAGGAGCAACCAGTGCTCCGTTAATTGTGGGTGGCACAGACTTTCAAACCATTAATCCAATGATTATCACCTTTGCTCGTACCATTAATACCCGTGATTTAGCAGCCGCTTTGTCGATCGTTTTAGGGGTTGCGACCATTTTAGTTTTAGTCGTCACTCAAAGGTTTGAGCAAAAAAACAATTACAAATCAATCTCAAAAGTTAAAACAACGTTAGTGAAGCAAAAAATTGAAAGTAAAATAGCCAACGGTATGATTCACACATTGGCTTATCTAGCTTTCGTTATTTTCATTCTTCCCATTCTATTTATTGTGATTTTCTCCTTTACAGATTCTTACAGCATTTCAACTGGAACACTGGCTTGGCAAAGGTTTACCTTAGAAAATTATGTGGCTTTGTTTACTCAACAAGGAGCGTTCAGACCTTACATGATGAGTCTGATTTACTCAGGACTCGCGGCAATCATCGTTGTCGCCATTGTTTTAGTGACAACGCGTTTGCTTCATAAGTATAAAAAGAAATTGGTTTTTTTAGAGTACTTAATGATGATCCCATGGCTTCTACCTGCTACATTAATTGCTGTTGGATTAATGGTTACCTACGACCAGCCTCATCCATTGATTTTTAATCAAGTGTTAATCGGAACTTATGTCATGTTATTGATTGGTTACGTCATCGTCTTAATTCCCTTTACTTTGCGGATGTTAAAAGCAGCCTTTTACACGGTAGACGATTCCCTGGAAGAGGCAGCAAAGAGTCTTGGTTCTAGAGCATTCTACACCTTCTTTAAAGTGGTTCTACCATTGATTATGCCAACCGTTTTAGCCGTCTTAGTCTTGAACTTCAATGGTCGTCTAGCTGATTTTGATTTGACTGTTTTGCTTTATCACCCGCTCGCGGAGACTTTAGGCATCACCATCTGGAACGCTACAGGAGAATCAGCTGGTGCTAATGCCAGGGCTATGATGTTGGTATACTCTGTCATCTTAATGCTCTTATCGACAACTGCCCTTTATCTCGTTTACGGTCGAAAACAAGAAGAAACTCAATAACCCAAGATAAGTCGTCTGGCTTATCTTTTTTTGACCCCTTCTATCCAAAAAACACTCCAACAAACACGACTGCCAATACCAATGAAACCACGTCTACTAACAATCCTATATTCAAAGCATATCGCATGTTGCGAATTCCAATGGCTGCAAAATAGATGGTGATGATGTACAGTGTCGTATCGCTACTTCCTTGAATCACCGATGCTAACCGTCCAACCAAAGAGTCAGGCCCATGAATTTGAATTAGCTCGCTAGCAAAACTCAACGAAGCTGCTCCTGATAAAGGTCGCAGGATCATCAACGGCAAGGTCGCTGCTTCAATGTTTAACAAACTTAATGCGGTCGCTAGCATTTCAGCTAACCGATCCAAAATACCCGATGCTAAAAAAACCTTGGTTCCTACAATCATTCCGACTAAATTAGGGACAATTTCTTTAACAGAAAAAATGCCCTCTTTGGCGCCATCAACAAAATCGTCAAAAGCAGCGGTTCGATTAATAAACGCCATGGCGAAAGCTACTAGCAAGAAAACTGGTACGATATAGACCCCTACTCCCATTATCGCCTACCTCCAGATGAATGCACCTTTTTAATTCGACTTATTACGTTGTGAATCACCAAACCAATCACTGTACTCAAAAAGGCAGTTAATAAAATTGGTAGATACACATCGGTGGGATTAATTGCATTAAAGGTAGATCGGAGCGTAATAACCGTCGTTGGAATTAAGGCTAAACCAGCAGTGTTGATCACCAATAAGGTATACATCTCAAAGGTTGGCTTTTCTTTCTCAGGATTGGTTGCCTGTAATTCTTGCATAGCTTTAATCCCCGATCCTGTTGCAACGCTGGATAATCCCAACAAATTACTAATCATGTTCGTCGTTAAATACTTAACTGCCTGATGATCTCGACCTAACTTTGGATACAGTAGCTTCGTTACTGGTAGTAAAATAAAACTCAACAAGTCTAGCATTTTTGCCTTATTAGCCACTTCTAAAATACCAGTCCAAAAAATAAGAATCCCCGCCAAGCTAAAAACCAAGGTCACTGCAGAAGATGCGCCTTGTAAAATGGCCTGATTCACTAAATCAACCCGACCTGTAAAAAAGCTATATACAATTCCGATAATAAATAATGCCATCCAAATTTTATGAATCACAGGTCACACACCCCTCTTAATGACGAACTAACCAGCTCATAACACGTTGTAACCAAGTCATATCATCTGAAGTGAATTCTTCCATGGCATAGACTGAAATGCCGTCAACAAATTCGCCATCAACAATGATTTCTAGTCTTGCAACCACCTCGGATGGCACATTACGATCCATCACTAAATGAATCTTGACTTCCTCATCCTCACGCACCATCACATGACGTTCTTCCCTCACAAACAGTCGATCGAAACCTGTCATTTCTCTAATCTCAACTTCTATGAAATCAAGTTGACCAACTTCGGTCACCTGCCTTAAATCAAAGCGATCAAAACCGTATTCAAAAAGGGTCACATGATCGTTCCAGTCGTCGCCACCTCGTAATGTTACCACAATAAGTTCTACCCCATCACGATAGGCAGATGTAACTAACGTACGACGAGCATCTTCTGTATAACCCGTTTTCCCTGAAATCGTATATTCATACCGGCCTCTAACCAAGCGGTGCTTATTGCTCCATACAAAACTTCTACCACCAACTGAACTTGAACGATGAACCGCTGTCCCAGAAATTTCCCGATAAATGGGATTGTTCATGGCGTATTGTTGCACAAGTGCCATGTCATAAGCCGTTGATAGGTTGTAAGTAGTCTCATCTAAGCCAGAAGGGTTTTGAAACCAGGTATTCTCCATCCCAATTTCAGCTGCTTTCTCATTCATCATCTCCACAAAAACAGACACATCACCCTCACCTACATGACGAGCTATTGCCCAAGCAGCATCGTTTCCAGAACGTAACATTAACCCATACAATAAATCAATCAACACCATTTCATCGCCAGCTACCATGTACAAGGAGGATCCCACTTGATGCAAATCTTCTTCTAAAATCTCCACCAATTCATCAAGGCTGGCATGCTCAATCGCAATCAGGGCTGTCATGATTTTCGTAATGCTCGCCACATACATTTGCTCATCTACACATTTTTCATACAACACACGCCCTGTCGTCTGCTCCATCAAAATTCCACAATCTGAACTAATGTCCTTTACTGCTTCTACTCTAAGTGGATTAACCAGCCCTAGTAAAACTACTGCTAACATAATACGTTTCAACCATTTCATATTCCCTATAACCACCTTAATCGCAACGACCTTTTTACCAATGTATGATCCCTGCTTTGGAAAAATTACGAACACATTTCTCATTTTAAGGGTTGTATTTTAAAAAGGTATGTGTTAAGATAACTGAAATTTAATTGTAAGGAGGAACTTGTCATGCAAACATCAATCAATCACAACACAACATTTATGACCAAAGCTTCCGACCTGCGGCGGCGGTTTTTAGTGATGCATTTTTGTAAACTAAAAACACCATTTGATTTATTACGATAAATTTGAAGTTTTAGTTTTAAAAAGTGCATCTGGATAACTTGCTTTTTCAAGTATCAAGGTGCACTTTTTTGTTACCCAAAATGGGAAAGTGTATCTTGATGACGAGGGCTTTGTTGTTAAGATGCACTTTTTTGTTACATCGATTTAAAAAAATGAAGGAGTGGATTCAAATGAAAAAAGCTTTAATGTTAATGGGGTTAATGCTTATGGGGTTTGTTGTTATTGGCTGTGCAGATGATAATTCTACTGCTGGAGACAGTGAGGTGCTACCAATTTTAAGAATGGGAACTTCCGCAGATTATGAACCGTTTCAGTTTATTGAAGTGATCGATGGTGAGCAAGTCATCGTTGGTTTTGACATTGACATCGCTGAGCACATTGCTGATCAGCTGGGAATGGAACTTGTTATTTACGACATGAATTTTGATACACTAATCACCGCCCTACGTTCTGATCGTATCGACATGGTATTGGCTAGTATGTCGCCAACGGAAGAGCGTGCTGAAGTGGTCGACTTTAGTAACGTTTACTATCAGTCTAATCCAGGATTTGCCTTGTCAAACGCCCCTTTAACTAGCTTAGAAGATTTAGATGGTCTAACCATTGGTGCCCAAACGGGAACCCTTCAAGAAGAGATCGTAAATGGCCTCATTGAAGATGGCATGGACGTTGAACCACTCATTATGGATCGTATTCCGGATTTAGTACAACAACTTCTAGTTGGTCGTATTGATGTTCTGATTGTTAACGTATTAACAGCAGAAAGTTATGCAGCAAATCACGACGAACTATATGCCCTTGATATCATTCCACCAGTCGGTTTAGGTGCTGCCATCGCCTTCCCACAAGGAAGCGACTTAATCCCGCAGGTCAATGAAATTTTAGCAGAAATGGAAGCCGATGGAACGATGGCTGCTCTAGCTGAGCAATGGATGACCAACATCGGAGAATAGACGATAGACCGTTAGGAGCAATTAAACATGGATTTAGACTTTTCACCTGTATTAGCAGATTTACCCTTTATTTTAGGTGGCTTAACCACCACGTTAACTGTGGTCGCTTCTTCCATTTTATTTGGAATGGTTTTTGGAACTTTGCTCGCTTTAATGAAGCTAGGTAAAGTTAAACTTTTATCAGGGGTTGCCACGGTTTACATTTCCATCTTCCGAGGCACACCTCTTATGTTACAACTGGCCTTCATCTATTTTGCCTTGCCACTCTCTTTTGGTATTGATTTAGGCTCCTATGGCTCAGCGATGCTCGGCATGGGTCTCAACTCTTCTGCCTACATCGCTGAGATCATTCGTTCTGGAATTAGTGCTGTTGACAAAGGTCAAACCGAGGCTTCTCTTGCCTTAGGGATTCCTTATCCAAAAATGATGCGAAACATTATTTTGCCACAAGCTTTGAAAAACATTTTCCCCGCTCTGATCAACGAGTTCTCTGTTTTGGTGAAAGAATCAGCCATTGTCAATGTGGTTGCCTTGTCAGACCTAATGCGTCGTGGGATGCTCATTGGGGCACGTTCGTTTCGTTATTTTGAATCACTGATCGTCATCGGTGCGATTTATTACGTAGCCGTGATGGTGATTGCTCTAATTGGAACCTACGTGGAAAGGGGGTTGGCTGTCAGTGATTAACGTTGAGAATTTAACCAAAGTTTTTAAAAAAGACGAGGTTTTAAAAAATATTTCTGCCTCCTTCAAAGACGGTGAAGTCGTTGCCATCGTTGGTCCATCTGGTTCTGGAAAGTCCACCTTCTTGCGTTGTTTAAATGGCTTAGAAAAAGCAACGCAAGGAACGATTACGTTTAACGAAGCAATTGTTACCGACCCAAAGGTTGACATTGAAAAAGTTCGAGCAAAAATTGGGATGGTCTTCCAGCATTTCCATTTGTTTCCACATATGACTGCTCTGGAAAACATTACTTATGCACCGAAGGCAGTTAAACGTTTAACTAAAGTAGAAGCGGATCAAATTGGGAAAGACTTGTTAGAGAAAGTAGGTTTGATGGATAAAGTTGATGCTTATCCAGCTAGCTTATCCGGTGGTCAAAAACAACGGGTTTCCATTTGTCGAGCCCTCGCTATGCAACCAGAAGTGATGTTGTTTGACGAACCGACATCAGCTTTAGATCCAGAAATGGTGAAGGAAGTTTTAGAGGTAATGAAGTCATTGGCTGAAACGGGAATGACCATGATTGTCGTGACCCATGAAATGGGATTTGCCAAAGAAGTAGCAGATCGGATTTTGTTCTTGGATGCAGGAGAGATTGTGGAAGATGCAACGCCGGAGGTGTTTTTTACCAACCCAGAATCTGAGAGAGCGAAGTGTTTTTTAGATAAAGTGTTGTAGATGAAAAAACCATGCTTGTGTGCTGCAAGCATGGTTTTAAATTTAAAGGAGTTTTACTACATTAAAACTTTCTTTGGACTTAAACGTGTTACATAGATAATCGGAATGCTCGTTGATAACGTAACAATCACCAAGCTTACAACATAAAAAATCAAAACAGTCATTCCTGAGAGAGATGCATCATAAAACTCTAGCATTTCCTCCCCACTCATTGGTGGTGGGAGCCCCATTATTTCCCAAGGTTCTAAAACTTCAGCCGAGAGGGCTTCTCTAACGGGTATCTCAAGACCTGAAATTTCACTCTGGAGTAGATCCTCCGACAACTGATTTGCTATCAACGTACCAACAAATAAAGATGCTGTAATGGCCAAAAGTGCAAGAATAGAGATTTCTGTTAAAAGCTGCCCAACGATCTTTTTCTTCCTCTCTCCAAGAGCTAGATAAACCCCTATTTCATGACGTCTGTCATATAAAAACAGTGTGATAACCAGTCCGAGGATGACAATAGCTGAAATAGATACGCCTAATAATATACCGTCTGCAATTCTGCGCATCATTTCCATCGAAGCTGAGAGGGGAGCAAAACGGTTAGAACCATCACTTAAATGCCATTGATCTCCTAATATGGATTGAGCAGCTTCTCTAAAGTTATCTAGATCTAGTGGATCGTATAAAACAAAAACTGGCCTTGTTAAATGTAATGTATCACTTAGGCTATCCCAATCAAACTCAGCCCCCTGTTCTTCACTAAATCTAAGGTATGCATGTTGAGTAGTTTCATTAATCTCTCTTGCTAAACCATTAGGAAGATAAATCTGGTTAGCAGTCTGGATAAGTCGTGCTTCCTCGATTGTCCGATCAAACATATTACTAAATTCAATATTTTCTATTCCAATCACATCAAACAAGCCAATAATTTCGAATTGATAAGTTGAATAAACTTCGAAAACAAAGTCCTGCTCTTCATCAGAAATAGGTCTGGTAATGTCCAAGGAAATAGAATCTCCAATAGCTAATCCATTTTTTTCTGCTAAATAAATTGATATAACAACTACTGCTTCACCTGATAATAATTGCACTTCGCTAAAGCTCTCACCTTCAACAATTTCTACAAACCCTTGTCTAATGTCGATAAATTCTGAAGCTGAGACTCCCTGAAGATCAAATGTATGACCAATGTTAGGTGCTGGAATAATTTCCTCAGGGATAGGATGCCAAATACTTAACTCTAAACTAGACATCCATGACCTCATTGAATAATCAAAATGTTCCACATAAGAGAGATTACCTACTTCATATAAAGAATCTAGCATAGAGCGATCCTCGGATAGCTCCATTAATTCTTCTAACTCTGAGTCATCAATCCGCTCCCAATTCTCATCAAGTACGACCACTGGTCGCATATTCCTCCTTAAATTTAAATCGGTAGTGTGGATGGCATTTCGAACAGAGATAGCACCGGAAACAGCAGTCCCTAAGATGAAAATCAATGAAAATAACACCATAGACTTTACTGGTGTTCGGATAATACTAGTCAAGGCTCTTTTGAAAAGGTTCATACCATCCACTCCAATTACACATTAAGAAGAAAACCCTTATCAAGTTGATAAGAGCTACTCTATTTCTCTATACTCACTAATCTAGCATGTATGAACAACACCTAAATGTGCACTTCTTACCCATCTCACAGTTCCCGAAAAAATAACTCGCCTATACTGATTCCCAGCATGCACACGGTGTTCGGCAGGTCCAGATGGTCTTGTTACATGATTAGGTGGAGCCATTATACCTCCAATTGCTATTGAAAGGCCTGTTCCATGAGTAGTCCTCCATGCTGTAGATTGAGTAATTCGGTAAGTAACTGTATTCGCCGGACCACCTGTTTGGCATAGTGAGTCAAAACCTATATACTCTGAAGCTTGTGCTGGTGTTGAAGCAAACACCCCGCCAAATAGCATTAGCGCTGCCAATGCTCCCATCGATAACCTTTTTGTTACTTTGTTCATGTAAATCTCTCCTTTTCTCCGCTCCTTAGAGCGTTATATTTTTGAATCTGTGAAAAGGGTACCACAAACAAAGTTCGACACTAATTTTATTTCATATATGAAATATCGTATTCCTCACCCGTAATTCTTTTATAATGCATCGCATAAGAATCCACCAAATTATCACTTTTTACTATTTCAAAGATCCTAATCGCATTCCGCATTTTAATTTTCCCAGATTCCTCTTCACCCTGATAGCACTCCATTTCTCCTGTTACAAACAATAACAATGATCGAGTGAAAATATCTGTTTCATCCTTCATTAAATCTTTCAAAACAGTTCTAAAATAAGTTGCCTGCTTAAAATCCTTCTTACTGGTAAAAGCCATGAATGCATTTAGGATAATAGTTGTTACTAGCTTTTCGTTATCCTTAACTCCTTTGTATGCGACTGCACGCCTCATGATGTCTTTCGTGAGCACTTCTACTGTACTAGGTTCTAATATACCCATCGTAATATTAAACAGCCTTAGTTCATAATAGCCCCACTCATCAACAGATAGCAGGTAATCAGAAATTGTGTCTTTTTCAGCATCCGTAAATGTCAAGCTTCTATCCACTTCTTTCAAAGCGCCTTTAATGATCAATGCATTAACTTTTGGTTTGATTCCACCACCATCACATATTCGGCTTTTTTCAACTTCTAATAACCTTTCTAGCCCTCTTTGATCATTCTCATTATAAAGTTTAGAAATTTGATCAAAAAGGCTATGGATTGGATTTAGCTCATAGCCATTAGCCGCATACTCAAATTCTTGCAATGTTATTCCTACTCTCTCAAGGAGAAAGTAGAGCTTCGTTAACGTAATGTCACTATGTCCATTTTCAAATTTCCATAGATGGTTGGCTGAAATCATCTTGCCATCTCCTGCTACATCCTCTCGTGTTAAGTTGCGACTTTCTCTAATGCCTTTGAATACTTCTCCAAAACGTTTCATCCCAATCACCTTTTTCATATATGAAATTTTTTGTGTTTATAACTATTCATTTGGTATTCTAATGACATCACGTTACACTACAAGGGGGCAAAGTAATGTTTTACATACATATACTGATATCGCCATTTTCTAAACCAAAGTGGTAAACTTACATAAATATTCCTAGGTACTCTCTAGTTGAGCAGTGCCTTTTGAATGAAATTTATTATATCACAGATTAATCTTTTTTGATAGCGTTTTTGTTTGATTTTACAAGACTTTTTTCTGTCTATAACCCAAAAAACCGCCGATTGGCCAATGTCATTAAGTTAAGAAAAGAGAGTAGTTCACTACAGTGAGCCACTCTTTTTTTGAGAAGAAAAGCGTATAATTTTGAATAACAGCTTGACAAG
>JGI24703J35330_11748330_pt1 | contig 13983 bp, 15 predicted proteins | sample TergutNt197P1_FD_35330 | JGI IMG/M metagenome (IMG submission 35330) | reverse complement strand
TCCCGCAGAAACAGCAAATGGCTGAAAAAAGTGCAAATTGACCAGACTGACCGCTGACCCCGCCAATCCCGAAAAGATATAAGCGATGAAAAACAACCGCCGTCCAAGATACCTCTCCAGTCGTGTACCAAAAACTAATATACCAAAAGAGTTTGCAAAAAAATGTCCAAACCCAAAATGGATAAACATCGCGGCTACGAGTCGCCACCACTCACCGCCACGCACGACAAAATCTGCGATAACAGCCCCAAACCTAATCGGTACGGTAATATCACCAAGACGATAACCATCCAGATACATAAGCAGCAGAATAACAAGATTAACAAAAATAAGCCCATATGCAAGTATCGGATAACGATGCTTTGCGTGTGGGCGTGGAGCCATGCTAAAACTTTTGTTGTCATGCAAAGTGGACTCTAATATGGTGTGTAGATTAAATAATTTTTTCGGTTGGCCTTGGGGGACGGTGATTTCGCCTGTATCAAGATTAACATGCCAGTATATAGAATAAACAGACTGGCCAAAGTATTCTTCTGCTCCGACAAACTCGGGGACATTCCTGCCGACTAAGATATATATATTTGTTCCGACCTCCATGCTCTGCTTGGTCTCGTTGTCATACAGTACAAGCGATGGAAAGCTTATGATTTCTGCCGAGACTACATGAAGTGTTATGGGGGTAGACATTTCGACCTTATGTGCGACCCAGTGAGTGGTATCAGAAATGTCTGTGCCGTTTATGCTCAATAGCTGATAATCTGCGTCGATTATTTTTTCGTATAAGCGCGTAGAAAATTGTGAGAACATATATTTGCCCTTTTCTTGGAAAATGTCATTGTGGTATACTATAGCATAGATTGGGGTTTTGTAAATGAATCGTAAGTTTGCTCCCATGTACGCTGCCGAGATGATGGACAGGGTTTTTGACGTTTATAAAAAGTCGTTTTGGAATCAGGTAGCTTTTGCAGCGATTGTTTCTGTCATGGCATTTATGGTGTTTTTTCTTGTAGCGATAATTGTGGCGGTCATTTTTGCTTTAGTTATGGTCGCCGGGTTAGCGGGTGGGGCCATTGACGATGTGTCTATTTTTTTGTTGATTGGGATTATTGTTGTTGTTATGCCTTTTATTATGGTTTGGCAGGCGTTTTCTTCGTCGGGGCATATATTACTCTCTCGGCAGGCTTTTTATGGGTATAGGTCGTCGCTTTCCCATATGGGGATTTTTAAGGTAATATTTCGCGTGTTTACGGCTATTTTGGCCCAGATTCTTATTGCAATACCTTTTATTGTGCTTGCGTTCTTGATTATTATGGTGGCCTTTACTACGGGGGCGACCTTTTTTGTTGTGCCTGCTATATTGTTGGGGCTTGGGTACTGGGTATTTTCTAATATGTTTTCTATTTCTGTTGCCGTGGCGGCCTTTGAGCGGAGATATTTTTTTGGCGCGATTATGCGGTCGTGGGAACTTATTAAGCCTGATTTTTGGAAAATATTTGGGATTAGGGCTGTTTGGATGAGTTCGGTTTTTATTTTTTCTTTATCTGCACAGGGGATTTTTATGTTGTTTAATATGCTCCTTGGTTTGTTAGCCGAGACGGCACCTATAGCGGCCTTGTTTAGCATTCTTGGCATAATGTTTATGAGTTTTGTAGGGCCTATGATTGCCTCTTTTTTGGTCGCGCCTTTGGACGGGATTATGCAGTCATTAATTTATTTTAACCAACGGATGAAACACGAGGGTTTTGACCTGGAGCTTAGGCTGGAGACATTATGACCACATTTGAACAGGCAATGAATGAGGTTTTGGAAACTTCGCGCTATGATTTTTTGACGGGGCGGCGAGTGGATATACGTGAGTTGCTCGGAGAAATCACAGGGCGTTTTTTTACATGGCTTATTAATAATCTTGATTTTAATATGCCCACGGGGATTGGCGGAAACGCTCGCACAATCGCGACGATTTTTACTATCATTGTCGTGATACTTATTATGATTGCGCTTGTTGTGCTAATCCGCGCATATCGCAGAAGCCGTATCCCAAAGAGACATAATCTGCAAGATATATTTGAAGAAATAAAAAATCATACGGTAGATGAACTGTTGGAACTTAGCAACACCGCAGAAAGCCGCCGTGTAGCTGTGAGATATAAATATATCGCCGCCATTCTTTGGCTTAACGAAAACGACATCATCGTAATTGAGCCATCTGATACAAATAAGCTCATTTTGCGGCAAATCAAAGAGTCTGCACCATCGCTTGTTGCGCCTTTTTCGAAAATAGCGGAGGGCTTCCATTTGACATGGTTTGGGCATAAGGCTTTTGGCGATGATGATTTTGCTGTTTTTAATGAGGCTGTAGAAAAGACGATTGGGGGCGTTATATTTCATGCGTAAGGCTTGGGTTGTTCCGCTTTTGATTGTTGTTTTTGTCATTGCTGTTTCGTATTTTGTAGATAGCGGAGATGGGGTGCCTTTTTCTGCCGGGTCTACGGGTGAAGGAGGGGTTAGCTTGCTGTATGACACCATGCGGCATATGGGATGCTCTGCACGTATGAGCCGTAGGCCGCTGAATCTGCGCACCGATACAGACCATATTTATGTCATAGTACAGCCACGCACCCCGCATGTAAGTACCGACATGGCTCACGAAATGCTGGAGTGGGTGCGTATGGGCGGGCGACTGATTTATCTTTGCAACTCGTATCCTTCTACCGTCATAGATAGGGTCATGGGGGTGCAAGGGAGTGAGATTGGTGGATTTTTGTTCTACAGCTATGGCTATGGCAAGGTTATCACCGGTGGTGCAACGCAACTCACAAACTACTCTCTTATGCAAAACAGCCTCTATGGGCAGCTATTGCAAAATTTTGTAGCACAGTGGAACGCCGAGCGTACAGGTCGGATATTTTTTGCAGAGTACTATCATGGATTTCATACATCCGAAAATTTTGTTGGTCGGTTGCCGATTGTTATCCAGCTGGTGATGGCTCAGATTGTTATCGTTGCAATCATCGCAATACTGCATCTCGGCAAACGTTTTGGCAATCCTGTAGAGTTTTATGAAGAGACAGAACGTGAAGAAAATGAATATGTACGCGCTCTTGCGCGACTTTATATGGAGGTTAAAGATTATGGTCAAGAATCTCGCTGATGGTATTAAGGAAAGGCTTAACAGCCGTGTTTTGAATCAAGAAAACCTTACAGAACTCGCGATTTGTGCGATGTTTGCGGGTGGGCATGTGCTTATAGAGGGTGTGCCGGGACTGGCTAAGACACTTTGGGCGCGGTCGCTGGCGCAGTTGATAAGTGTGGGGTGCAAGCGGGTACAGTTTACCAGTGACCTTATGCCCTCGGATATTTTGGGGACTAAAATATTTAACCAACAGTCAGGGCAGTTTGAACTACGCAAGGGGCCGTTGTTCACACAATTTTTTTTAGCTGACGAAATCAACCGTACACCGCCCAAGACACAGTCTGCTTTGCTTGAGGTAATGGAGGAGCGTGCGATTACCATAGATGGGCAGACCCATGTGATGGACGAGCCGTTTTTTGTGATGGCGACCCAAAACCCGATAGAATACGAAGGGACATATCCACTACCCGAGGCACTCACCGACCGCTTTATGATGAAAATCCTAATCACATACCCCGGTGTTTCGGCAGAAAAGCAAATGTTGCAGATGTATCACGAAGGAAATAACATTCTGCCGCCGCAGGAGGCCATATGCACAGCGGAGCAAATTGCAGAAGCCAAGCAAGAAATCGCCTCCGTAACAGTAGACGACGCTGTGTTTAATTATATCGTAAGCGTAGTAGAGACTACGAGGCGTGTAGGTGCAGTGCAGTTTGGGGCGAGTCCGAGGGGCAGTGTCGCATTGTTGTTGGCATCTAAGGCTTATGCGGCTATACAGGGTAGGGATTTTGTCATCCCCGATGATGTTCATACACTTTCATTGCCCGTATTGAGACATAGACTGCTCATCAAACCTGAGGCTGAAATAGAGGGCATTACTCCGGACCAAGTAATCGAAAGTATCCTCGCGCAAGTGAAGGCACCGAGGTAGCCACCCGATGACAAAGAGCTTCGTATTTTTGGTCGCGCTGGGTGCGCCCGTTACATTTGCCGCTTGGCTTTTGGATGGGTCGTATATAGCGATGTTCATTTTTTGGAATTTATTTTTGCTTGGGCTTCTTGTGTTGGATATTCTTATTACGCCTAAAAAAAAGACATTGCAGGTGCGGCGTGACGATGAGGATGTCTTATATTTTAAGGATGAAAACGAGATTGTTTTTTATGTAAAAAACACCTCAAATTTTGCCCTATATGTGCAGGGCAAAGACGAGAGTATGCGGCATTTTTCTGTTTTATCCGAGGAGGAGCCTGATAACTGGCTCGCTCCGCGTGAAGAGGAGCTTTTTTCGTACACCGTCATGCCCACCAAGCGTGGGAGCTTTATGTTTAGGCATATATATTTGCGATATACAGGGGTTTTGGGGCTTTGTACTAAACATGTGAGAGTGGAATGCCCTCGTGAGTACAAGGTATATCCCAATGTGCGTGATTTGGGCAAATATCGACTTATGTTACAAAAAAAACGTCTGATGACGGGTGACAGAGCGGCTAAGGATTATGGGATTGGCTATGAGTTTGAAAGCTTGCGGCCATATGTAGTGGGTGATGATTATCGAAAAATCAATTGGCGCGCCACTGCTCGTGAGCATAAAATAATCGTAAACCAATATCAAGTAGAGCGTAACCAACCCGTATATATATTGTTGGACATTGGCCGACCCATGAGTTATTGCGTCAAGGGATATAAAAAACTGGACTACGCAATCAATGCCGCGCTCATTTTGAGCGACATCGTAAACCAAGCGGGCGAAAAAGTGGGACTTATGGTATATGACTCGATGGTGCGGAGTCATATTGCACCGGGTCAAGGTGCAGGGCATAGGAATCTGCTGATGGAGACATTGTATCATGTAGAGGATAATCGAAGCACTGCCGACGTAGGTGGCGCGTTTAGGGTACTATGCGAAAAGCAGAAGCGGCGCAGTCTTGTTTTTATTTTCACGGATTTCGAATTGCCCGAGGAGGCACGTGAACTGGTTGCTCATATCGCACTCCTAAAAAAACGCCACATGCCCATCGTAATTTTTATGGAGAATGAAAGTCTAAACAGTCTCGCAGAAAAACCCATACGTAAGGGCAGGAAGTTTGACAAAGTTGTACAGACTACCGCGGTGGAGTTTAGGGACGAGCGCAGGGACATATTCAGAAGTCTTGCGGCTATGGGGGTACCTACCGTGGAGAGCAAGGCAGAAGATTTTGCACTGGCGGCAGTTAACCGCTATATTTCGTTAGCCTAGCAGTCGCAGTAGTCCGCTTTTTTTTCGTGTTGATACCAAGCATGTTTTGTCGCCGGGCAGTGTTAGGATGTTCTTCCCCTGCCTTAGTTCGATGATTGTATCTTCTTTGAGATTTCCTACATTTATGATATAGGATTTATGGCAATGGAAAAATAGGCCAATCGGCAGTTCCTTAGCGATTTCGCTTAGGGTATTGTAAAATATATACTGCCGATTTTTTGTGTGCAAAATTATACGCTTTGTGCTTGGTGACTCTATTTCGAAAAACAAAATCTCGTCATACCCGCAAGAAATCCGTTGCCCATTTATTGCTTTAAAGATGTAATTGCCATCATATGGCCGTGAAACATGCTTGTCGTAGGCGTATTCTATGCATTCTTGCACCTTTTGGCGGACGGATTTTTCGTCTGTTTTTTCTATATAAGAAAGAGCCTCCACCTTATGCTCAAAGGTGAGCGGCATATAGTCGGCATGTTCTGCAATAAACACAATAAACCCTCGCGGGTCATGTTGGCGTATCAGCTTTGCCGCCTCCAGCCCCGCGCCGTCGCCAAGCTCCAAAAAATACAGCCCATTAATTTTTGTGTCCGTGATATGGCGGATTATTTTTACGGGGCTGGACGTACATAAAACGATTTCTATATCAAACCGTTCCGTTTGGTTATGTATACAGTTGTAAAGCATTTTTTGGTATTTGCGATTTTTTTCGCATATAAAAACAGATAGCATGCCTACACCTCACTTAGTCAGCGTATCCATGCTGTGTTGTTTCTCCTACGACTATTGTATCGGGTCATTTGTAAATAAATTTTAATAAAAAGCGTTATTTTTCCGCGAACGTATTAATTTAATACGTTTATGGAATGGGGTGTTGTGGATTTGCAACAGTGGGACGATAAATTTTTTGAAAAGGAAGTGATAAATGTGATAAGTGGCTGCAACCCGCTGACATCGCAGGAAATTAAATTTGCAAAGGCGTTTAAGGTACACGAAAAAATTCAAAATAAACTTGCGACCATCATGAATGGCGATGCAATCAGCGCGGGCGACAACCCTTTTACAAGGGCGCAAAACTGTGATGATGCACGCGAAATCATGCGAGAAATAACCACCCTCCACAGAGAAAACGCTCATCTGTTTACGCCCGATTTCATGTATGCCTTGCATGGCAAAGTCCTGGAAGTAATCTGCGGTGAGCAGTGGTTGGCAGAAATGGCAGAAAGCCGCGCACGCCAGGGCAATTCATTCCGCCATTTTTTACCCGAAGGTGGCTTTAGTGTAGATGCGCTGCGTAATGCCGTACAAATCGGCATGGGTAGCCGTATTCCTATGGGGCGTTACAACCTGCATGTGTTTGATAATATGGTGGGTGCGTTCGAAAATCACTGGCGCAACCCACAGGATGCACTGGATGCGGGTGCGCATACACCATCAGCCTACACACGCGCACTAAACTGGCTTTTGCATGCTTCTGCAACAGGAAATTCCAGCCTAAACACAAGCGTAAACCTCTCTGATGACAGGGGATTAAACGCCGATGTTATTTCTCTTCTGCAAAAAATGGGTGTGGATACATCCCGCCCGTTTTCTGTAAACGGTACCACCTTCGAAATACGCGGAGGAAAGGTGCAAACACAGGGTTATACCCCACGAAACAATGCCTCGCAAAACCGTACATTCATAGGTGAGGACGGAATGCGTGATTTGGTATCACGAGCATATTCGCAAAATTTATTTGGTACAGGAAGTGGTTTATAATGATGAATCGAGTTACAACAAATCAGGTGTTTAGCCGCCAACAAAATATTCGCTCGCAATCACAGGTGAGGATGCCCAGCTTTGCAAACGGCGACCAAGCGGGTAGACGTATTCTTACACACACAGCCCCGCGTAAAACCGATGAAGAGTTTAAAGAGGCAATAAAAGAAGCCGCACGGCGCGACTTCGAAAGGGGATATTTCCAAAACAGCCCCGAGACACAGGAGCTAATCGACGATTTTATCTCCGTGGTATCACCCGACAGGCGCAGTATCATCGAAAACGCAATGCAGGCGAATGGTGGCTTTAGCGGCCTTAGAATCATCAACCTTGCATCTCATCTGCCACGCGGCCAAACGCCAATCCATTTTAGCCATGTGCATGAACGCTCAAACCGTCATATAAGCAGTATCCAACTCACTAACTACGGCTGGGATTTTACCTTTACACTAGCCGAGGCAGAACGTTCACGCGACATCTTGGAGGTCTACAACAACGCATGGCGTGCAGTACAAAACGAAGCCCGCTCCCAAGGCGGCGTATCGGGCTTTATGGTAGGTCGTCAAGCTACACAGGCCATGAGAATCCAGACAGCAGCACCATCACCACAGCATGTTTCTAATATGTATGAAAGTATGGGGTCTCCATCATGACAATAAACCCAAATCAAAATATTTTATGGCAACCGATTAACCAAATCGGCACGGGAAGCAAGCCTGTTTTTGACCCAATGGAAGGAATAAATGCTCCCATTATATTAAAGGGTTGTGCAATAGTCAGTGGTGCAATGCGTTTGCCCGGTGGAGGATGGCTAAACGCCCATGTTTTTAAATCCGAAAACTCTACACCGGAAAATCCGATAATGTTGGTAAAGGGTACAAATACCTGCGGCTCACCCTTTGAGGCAGAAGTAAGCATCAATGATTTAAACAAAAACAGCATGTCGTTTATAGAAATGTTTGCACTGGATGGTTATATAACTTCTAACACAGGCAAAACAAGCAGTATAGCAAGAGAAGCGGGCCGAGCTTTGATGTTTAGCGATGTGGTGACAGACGGATTTACTACATTTGACATCATCCCTGCACTAAAAGAAGCCATTGCAATGCACAGGCAAAATGGCAACTGGGACGCAGTTAATTCAATAAACAATGTAATGGATAGCATTTTTGGGCATTTTGGCAGAAACAGAGGAGGTGCCTTATGATGATGGCATTAAGATTGCAAAACAATCGCAATGTGAGCAACCAACAAGCGCAATTGGGCGTAGGCGCACCCGACCCATCGAAATGGGGACGTAACCACGTCGGCGACGGACGTTTGTTATCCACCGGCTTATCGGAAGAACATATTGAATGGCGAACGAATTTTCAAAATCCTTCATTCCGCGCAAACCACTGGATTAATGGCATCGAAGGACGCGAAGGGTTTGAAAAACCCCTTGGCGTGCAAGTGTTTACACAGCTTTTGCGGGAGAACGGAATCGAACTTCCCGAAAACGCTAACTTTAATATTGGCGTAGACAGATACGGTGGGGTCACGATAACCGGGCTTAATAATGCAGAACTGAAAAGGGTAATCGAAGAAGCTATGAGCTATGATTCCCGAATGGTTATTTCTGTTTTGGCACAGTTTATGGAATACGGGCGAATCCTTGAAGGGCATCCGCCAAGCAGTACCCACGTTGGTTTATCGGTTGAACAGCAAACTCTAATCGCAATCCAATCTGAACTGATGAACAGTGGTACAGATTTGCGCAATTTAAGTCTTGGAGCAAACGGCAGGATTCAAGGATTGCCGCAGGAGCTTTATGAAATAATTTATGGCGACAGAACGTCTCATCTCAAAGGATTGAACAGGTATCAGGCAGAGCAAGAAAATCATCGCCTAAACTGGTTGCGTGACAATATCGCCAATTTCCTGCGAAACGGTACTGCACATATGCCTGCCCCAAACATATCGCTTTCATTTGATAGTGGGCGCATGACTGTAAATGGCGTTAATGATTTTAACCCAAACAGCGGAGGTGGCATTAACATCACTATTTAAAATATGTAAAGCCTGTTATGGGAATACCTAAAAGGAGCGAACAACCATGCTTAACAGCGTAAACCACCAAAATTATGCTTCTCATGCCTTTCTGTCTGAGGATGCCAAAGCAAAGGCCGCAAAATTCAAAGAGTTGGCAGGTAGAGAAATTGTAATTGAGAAAAACGATATGGGGGATATAATTCCTTTTTGGCATTCCGAATCAACCCAAAATGCAAGCTTTTTTGTTGAGTTCTTTCGGGTAGGCTTTAATTCGACCGATGGTTTTGAGACTTCTATCGAAAACCTTGCAAGACGATATGCAGAACTTCGAGAAAATTTATTAGAGCGATACAGCGATAATCAAGACGAGTTATATATACAATTAGGGAAATTAAACCAAGCATTTGAAAGTGCGTTACGAAGCACAGCGTTGTTACCCAAGCTGAATCCACCAAGCAGTAGCATAGCCTCAAGCAATATGCCCCAAGGTATCCGCAATCAGATAGAGCGGGAATGGCAAGAACATAAGAACATAAAAGACTTCATGCATTCCTTGCGACAGAATACGGAAAGACATTTAGACAACTTTTTTGAGAGGTTCATTAAAAGTATTCAAAGTTCGGATTTTGATACCGCTTTTGCAAATACAATGGAGTCGCTAAACGCAAAAATTAGAGAGGAGTTGTTTTAATGATAAACAGCGCAATTACAAATACCAACCCGATTATAAATGGGCTTAATCTCCGGCGCGACAGTAAACCGCCCGAGCCGCCTACCGATACAGTGGAAGAAAGGGAGCTGCCTAATAGCGAAGCCCTTGTCACCATCTTTCAGATGGATATACCCGGCGGTAGGATGACTGATATAACCGTCCGCAGAGCTGACAGTTTTTCGATGCGTGACCCTGTCATGCTCGTGAACGGAGTAGACGTTTGCGGTACACCGTTTACACGAGAAGTCCGAATAAATGACATAGACCCGAGGAATGCTACATTTATAGAAATGCTTGCACTGGACGGCTATTTGGTCGCAAATGGCAAACCATCAGGCATAGCTCGCCTCGCCGCAAGCGCAATGGCCTCACAATACGCCAATCCACACAGCGGATTAAATGGGAGTGATACACAGTACAATTTTCTATCCATCATAGACAACCACCTATCCTCTATACGCGCAAATGGTAGCCTAAATGCATACTTTGCCCTGCGTCCGATTTTGGATTCGCTGACAGGGTTTGCGGCTAGAAATAATTAGTCAGTACACCGATTTTTTCTATTTCGCATTCCACTACATCGCCCGCTTTTAGATATTGTGGGGGAGTAAGCGCGTGGCCTATGCCTGCGGGCGTGCCTGTAGCAATAATATCACCGGGATACAATGTAATCCCCTGCGACAAATCCGAAATTATATATGGAATATCAAAAATCAAATCAGTTGTAATACCATCTTGCCGCGTTTCGCCATTGACGTGGCATTTTATTTTGAGTGCCGGCGGAAAAGCAATTTCGGAAGCGGGGACTATGGTCGGCCCCATGGGGCAAAACCCATCCAAGCTCTTGCCGTAAAACCACTGCGAATGCTTGTTTTGCACATCACGCGCCGTGATGTCGTTGATGATTGTGTATCCAAATATGGCATCGGCGACTTCTTCTTGTGTGGCGTGTGACAATGTCTTTCCGATGACTACACCCAGCTCTGCCTCGTAGTCTGCCATTTTTGTTAAATGCGTGTGCAGAGGAATAGTCGCCCCATCGCCCACCGCAGGGATTGCTGTTTTCGTAAAATAGATGGGTGCCTTTGGTATTAGGTTTTCATCTTGGTTAGACTGTATTGTCTCTTTTACTTCTTTTGCGTGGTCGGCGTAGTTTTTTCCAATGCAGAAAATATTGCGGAAGGGGCGTGGAATGGGTGCAATAAAAGTCACATCATTGACACTGACCCCATCGCCATTTGGCGAAAAATCCGGCAATGGCTTACCATCATACTTCTGAATAAATTCCAAAAGAGAAACCCTGCCAAAAAGGCTGTCAAATGAGTACATCTTATCCGCAATCTGTACACCCGCATACTCATCACCGTTATATATATACGTAGCAAATTTCATATCAATACACGTTCCCTTCACCGTCTATGCCTGCAATAATTTGAATCGGTTCATAACGGCGTGTAGTTGTTCCGTCACCAAGCTGAGAAAATCCGTTATCCCCAAAACCCCAAAGACTTCCGTCGGTTTTGATAACAAAAGTATTGTTGAATCCGGCTGAAACGGCACGAGCATTTTCAAGGATTAGTACAGGGCTGTGATGATTTGCATTTGTGCCTGTACCAAGCTGACCCGCATTGCTTCCCCAGCCCCAAAGCGTACTGTCTGTTCTGATTGCTACCGTGTGTGATGCTCCGGCAGATACGCTTGACCAATTATTATCTGTCCCCACTCGTATGGGAAGATGTCTGTCGTCCGTTGTGTCGTCGCCCAACTGTCCCCTTGAATTTGAACCCCACGCCCAAAGACTGCCGTCACTTCGGATTGCAACGGTATGATTTGAGCCGAGTGCAACGCTTACCCAGTTGTCGTCTGTACCCACCTGAACGGGAGCATGACGGTTGTCGATTGTTCCATCGCCTAGTTGACCGTGACTGTTTCTGCCCCATGTCCAAAGCGTACCGTCTTCTCTGACAGCGGCTGTATGAAAATTATTTGCGGCTATATATTTCCATTTGTGTTCCCCAATTTGAACAGGGCGAGTGCGGCTGTCTGTGGTGTTGTCACCCAGCTGCCCATCGCCGTTCGCGCCCATCGTCCATAAACTGCCGTCCTCGCGGATGGCTACAGTGTGACCTCCGCCCACCGCCACCTTAGACCACCTGCCAACCTCATGACCTTGTGGTACATAGATGCCGCCGAAAATCATTTGCTCCCCTACAGCTACAGGCCACGCGACACCGCGGGTCGTACCGTCGCCTAACTCCCCATGGTTGTTAGCACCCCATGCCCAAAGGCCGGTACCTCGAATACCTGCCGAGTGCGAAGTTCCGGCAGATATTGTTTTCCATGCTGTGATTTGACCCACTTGAACAGGCTCACTTCTATTTGTAGTTGTGCCGTTTCCAAACTGTCCCGTGTTGTTAAAGCCCCACGCCCATAAACTTCCGTCTTCCAAAATTGCCATTGTATGATGCGACGCAGCAGAAACCGCCGCCACACCACCTTGCGGCGTTTGTGGCGTGAACGGAATTATTCTCGTGGGGACGATTCTGTCCACGGTGGTGTCGTCGCCAAGCTGACCCCTGGAATTTGAACCCCACGCCCAAAGACTTCCATCGCTTCGCAGTGCCATGGAAAAAATTCTCCCCGCCGAAACCGCAACAACATCGTCCAGTACCTGCGAGGGAGCGATATTTCCTTCGCGTACTCCATCTCTTGTGCCGTCTCCGCGCTGACCTGCGTTGTTGTTTCCCCATGTCCAAACAGTACCGTCTTCCCTAAGTGCGATTGCGTGTTGCTGGCGCACGGAAACATTTGTTACGCCGTATTCCAATTCCGAAAAGTCAGCACCTGCAGCAACTCCCGGCCGATTGTGATGTCTAAGTTCTCCGGCCGACCAAGTGCTGCCGTCTGCCAGTTGCGCAAAAAGAGTTCTGCTTCCGCCAGAAATGGAAATTACGTTGTCAACTAACAGTTCGGGGGTGTACCGAGTAAAGGAGGATTGCAGTGCAAAAATATTTGACGAGCCTCCCCCGGACCCCCACGCCCAAAGGCTTCCGTCCTTCAGTAACGCAGCTGTAGTACCAAACCCCGCCACAACGGCGGTAACGTTGTCCATTATCTGCACGGGAACCAGGCGAGTCTCTGTTGTGCCGTCGCCAAGTTTGCCCCAATTGTTAGCCCCCCAGCCCCAAAGTGTGCCATCACTTCGTATTGCCATAGCGTGTGTATTTCCTGACGAAACATAAACAACATCGTCTAAGATTTGTACAGGGCTGTGTTGGCTTTCGGTTGTACCGTTTCCAAGCTGGCCGCGTGAGTTAGCCCCCCATGCCCAAAGCGTAGCATCATCTCTAATCGCCATTGTAAAATCATATCCGGCGGCAACAAAGGAAACGCCTTCCATCACCCGCACAGGCCTGTGTTGGTGGTTTCCCCAAACCCACAAGCTGTCGTCCGACATAATTGCCGTTGCGTGGTCATGTCCTGCCGAAATCATCCGCACTGTTAAGTTTTCAAGGGCTTGCGGCTCGGCACTTGCTTCAATTGCGTGGATAGTTACAACTGCCAACAGCACCACAAATATAACCGTAGTCGCTTGGAATAATTTTTTCATCTTTATTCTCCTCACAAACGGAACTACTTACCATTATCAGGAAAGTAGATGTTTTGGTCAAAACCGCTCAAGCCCGCATAAAGCCTAGCGTCTTAGTCAATTGTCTCGGTGATAAATGGAACCGGATTGATTTGATTACCGTTTCGGAGTACTTCGTAATGGAGGTGTGGGCTAAGGCTACGGCCTGTGCTGCCTACATATGCAATTACGTCGCCGCGTTCTACGCGCTGGCCGACGGTTACGAGATTACGTGTGTTGTGGGCATATCTGGTCTGGAGGCCACTGCCATGGTCTATGAAAACAACGTTTCCATAGCCGCCGCGCCATCCGGAATATGATACCGTACCACCACCTGCGGCATGTATTGGCGTGCCGGAAGGCGCGGGAATGTCTACACCTTCATGGAATGCCGTCCTGCCTGTAATCGGGTCGCGGCGCGAGCCAAAGCCCGATGTGATACGACCGCCGATGATTGGCATGAGCGTAGGATAGTTGCTGAGGT
>JGI24703J35330_11748331_pt1 | contig 13987 bp, 4 predicted proteins | sample TergutNt197P1_FD_35330 | JGI IMG/M metagenome (IMG submission 35330) | reverse complement strand
GAATTGTCTTTGTGTTTTCGCCCTGTGTTTTGCTCATACAAATCCATTGAGATTGAAAATTGTTCTGCGGCGTGTTCGGGGAAACATTCATAGCCTGTTACTAACTCGTTGTTTTCTGTTTTTTCGGGGTTCTGTACATAATCGCTTATGGCGATAACAGCCGCCGTACCGTCTATGTTTGCCGTGTCGAAATTATTTACATCTGTTTTGCCTGCGTCAATTACATATTTTATTTTCCGTTGAATTGTGGCTTTGCTTTGATACCGCTTATGGGCATATGTAGGCTTTATCCATGTTGTAGCCATGCAGAATGTAACCCCCTTCATAATATTTTCCAAAAGAAAAAGCACGGCGTTTTACCGTGCTTCCTCTGCGAGATTGCAAACTGGTATTCCTTTTTCAGTTGCCAAACGGACGGTTTGTGCCGAGCCGCTTCGTTTATATTTCATGTAGGCGATACAATAATCGCTGTCCTGTACCAAGCGCATATTACGTTTTTTCATGCAGTCCTTCGTATATTCTTCGGAAACGTAAATTATTTCGTCAGCGGCCGCAAGCAGTTCTTTGTAGGTGGCTTTGTCTTTTTCCGGCCAACCCTTGTCCTGCTCTCGACATGGAAGCACCATTACCAACTTGATTGATTCATACTTTTCCTTAAAATCTAAAACGGCAAAGCCACAGACCGAATCCCAACCAAGGGCCCCGCCGCAAAGGAAGGTGTCAACTCCTTCTGCGATAAGTTCCTCAATTTTTTCTTCAAGACGTTTTTTAAGCGTGGGCATTTCGGCTTGGGCAATTTTGCGATGCCCGGTAAAACATACTCGTCCTTTTGACAATACAGGCAACTCCCTTCAAGTGCGCTAATTTACTGGATAAAATCCATGTTAGCGCGCCTTGATAGGGTGGCGCAGCGCCCTAAAAAATATTCGTGAAAACTTCCAGAGCGAATCACGAAATCGGGGCTTCTTATGCGGCGCATTGCCGGGTATTTGTTCCGATGCCTCGTTTTATTGCTTGCTGAGTTGAGCAACTGTTTTATATGCTTCCACCACTAGAGGTTTTAAGCGGTTTATTTCCGCAAGCAAATCAAGCACATCATTTTCGTATACGCTCCCGGTTTCGTTTGCCCGCTTCGAGACTTGATTTATATTCCGGCTTGAAATATTTATGAGCCGTACTATTTCGGCAATAGGTTTGGTGTCAATCTGAATAATATAGCCGTCCAAAGCCAACTTGCGAAGAAAGGCACTACGGTTTTTAATTCCAATCTGCGCCATTTTTTCATTGATAACTTTTATTTCCTCATCGTCAAAAAGTAAACGCACGTCATTTTTACGCACTCTGTTAATGTTCAAAAAACACATCCTTTCAGTTGTTTTGTAATATATTTTTCGCATAAAAATCTGTAAAAAAATTGAGGGCAGCAGTTACGCCGCCCTCAATCGGTGGAATGTTACCTATCCATGCCTGATACCCTTTTTTGCTTTTGCTGTGTAAATGCCAAAGAAATACCCGGTTTGGATTGCTGTAAGTGTGATGTAGTGTTTTGTGGTTGTCCGGGTTTTGTGAATATTCCCGGCGTTTTCGGATTTGATGTTTGCTGTTCAGGTGCTTTGTCATTCGATAGCACAACAGGCTTTTCCGATGTTTTATCAATATAAACATCACTATTTATCTGCGTATCGTGGAGGACTTCCGCGCCGAACCTATCAGCAGCAGAAGCAAAAACATCTGAAAAGGATTCCTCAACTTCAAATTCTTCATCATCAAACACTTCATCCTGCGCTGATTCATGTTTGGACGCTTCGGATAAATCAACATCTCGAACGTGGCTTTCCAAAGTTGAATCGGGTTTTGCCGAAATGCGTTCCTTGTTTTTCTCAACCCTGCTGACAGGCGAAATTTTAATTACCTCGTCCAATATCTTAGCGGTGTCCGTTTCTGCGGGGATAAAGTATCTCGTCTGATAACCTATCCGCTCGGTGAACACGCCTTTTTTAGCCAATATATCGGAATGTAGGTAATCTGCTCCTATGACTTCAATGCGCTGTTCGTTAGACACACGCTTTTGTACGATTCGCCAATCGTTGTCAAGGTAGACCGTATCGCCGCTTTTGATGTGCCTTATCAAATCTTCCGTTTCTATTTCGTCCTTTTCCCGCGTAGCCCCCAATTTTTCCAAAGTCGCATCAATCATAGCTTCGGGTATAACCCTGCCTATCAGCATATCACCGTCACTTGTAAGCACACGGTATATCCGTACATTTTCGGTAGGGAGCTTATCCCACACAGGCAGTACCGTTCCGCCTATCAAATGCAGATTGCTTTGACGAAATTCGGGCAATTCGGAAACGGCTTTATTCCAAAGTTCGTCGGCTTTTTCGAGTTTCTCCCAATTATTTTCAAGTCTGCTTTTTGGTATGTATTCGCTGCCATCCTGCCCTGTTAATCTGCAATTTTCGATAATATTGCCGTGTTCGTCCGTCATTGATGATGTTTGGAAAGCCGCTCTGACTGCGCCTGTGTTTTCATTTTGATAGAATCCCATAAAGGCGAGGTTTTGTGTATTCACGTCCTCAAACTGTAAAGGCTTGATTTTGTTAAAAGCGGTTAGGTTGTAATATTTTGTTGCGGCTCCTGTGTTTTCGTCAATTCTAATATCATGGGTTTCGTTCAAAACAACCTTATCCGCTCTATAATTTTCAAGACCCTTATCAAGAGTACCGTCTTGCATGGCTTTTTCGGTGGCTATATGTAACCGTTCGGCGTAACCGTCAAAGACTGCGTTTTGTTCGTGACATTCAAGGGTTAATATCCGGTTTAGGAATTTATTGACCTCACGAAGCTCCGGCGCATTGGGAACGAAACTCCCATATTCATCGGTAAGTTTATGCTTTAACCCCAATTTTTCAATTATAGAAATGCCGTCCGAGATGCCTTCTACACGATTTTGAATTAAAGTCTTGTAGTACATTGCCAAAACATCAGCCGCAAAAGCGTTCTCTAAATTATCTCCTGCGGTAAACAAACCTTGACTGCCTGTTTGCCGCTGTCCCTTTGTCAACGCCCCCAATTGGTCTAAGCGTTTAGCGATTGTGGAAATAAAGCGCATCTGCCCCTTTAAGTCTGTGGTAACAAGTACAAAAGAGGGTGCGGAAACTTGATTACTACGGTGGGAACGCCCGAAACCCTGTACCGCCGCGTCAGCTTGCCAACCTGCTTGCAGTAAATAGTGTACACGGTGCTGTTGGTTTTTAGCGGATTTGTCGGCGTGATAGCTTTTGCCCGTTCCCCCTGCCTTTGAGAAAATAATTATACGCTTATCGCCTTCTTGGAACGCCGAAACGTCAGCTTGCTTTTTATTCGCTATATTTTCCTCTTTGGCCTTTCCATCCTTAACGACAACACGCCGCTTACGCCCGGTGTTTTCCGCAACCATATCACTACCGAAATGGTTGATAATCATATCAAGTGCAGAAGATGGCACTTTAATACTGCCCAATTTGTCAAGCAATTCTTCCTTTTGCCGGACGGCTTCACGGTTGATAACGGCCTTGCCTTCGCTGTCATAAACGGGCTTGCTTCGTTTATTTCCGTTATCGTCCTCATATGTTTCAAATTGGATGGTCGGGAAGGAATGTTCGATATATGACATTAGCATCTGCTTCGGTGTCAGGTCAAAATCTTCAAGGTCTAAATCCTGCTCCTGCAAACGGGCAAATTCTCGTTCCTGCGCGCTTTCATTGGTACTCACAAGTTGAATTACGATGGAATTACCATCATCCAACTGTTTTTGAATGTCGGTTATCATGCTCGGTACTTGCATAGCAGTAAGAATTTGATTGAAGAATCTTTGCTGCGCACCCCAAAAAGCCGAGTATGCTTTTCCCTTTGCCATGCCGTCTTTTTCTTGATTGGTGGTTTCCAATGCCTTGTTTACGTTTTGGAGAACAATTTGCCATGACTGCGCCAATTCGCCGTATATCTGCCGTTGTTCCGGGGTCAGTTCGTGGACGATTTTATCATAAGCAACTTCTTCATAGCTTATATTGCGTGATAAATATACGCCTGCGGCTTTCATATCCCTTGCTATGAGTTCCATAGCGGCAAGCCCCCCGGCTTTGATTTTGTAAACAAAATCTTCCCCATTAAGAAATGCCGTACCTTCGCCCCACAAGCCAAGACGCTCCGCATACCTTAAATTTTCCACTTCCGTTGCGCCGGTTGCGGAGGAATAGACAATTTTTGCTTTCGGCAATGCTTCCTGTATCGCAAGCCCCGCCATGCCCCGCTGACTTGCTTTTTTTATTCCCCTGTTGCCTTTAGAAGCAGTAGCGTTTGCCATGTTGTGGGATTCGTCAAATACAATAACGCCGTCAAAATCCTCCCCAAGCCAGTTCACTATTTTTTCATAGTTCGAGCCGCTATGCTCATAACCCTTTGAAAGCGCGGAATAAGTAACGAAAAGAATACTCTCGTCATTGCTTAAAGACTTATTTGCATTTTTGCCGCCCTTAAATTCCGTTACTAAATCGGAATTACCGAATAATGCCGTAACATCCCTCTTGGCATCCGGCACCAATCCTGTATTTTCACTTAACCATACGGCTTTTTTCCTGCCTTGACGGTAGTTATCCAAAATAACGCCCGTTATTGTACGGCCTTTTCCTACGCCTGTGCCATCGCCCAAGAAAAATCCCCTCGTATTGCCGTTCGGCAATATTTGGCTATGGCTCTGCCCGGCGTAAGTAACCGCTTCTAGCTGCACATCTGATAATACGCCATTATCAATTAGGTCTTGGTTCAAATTAGGCTTGTAGGTAATGGGCGGCGGTTGAATCGCGCTCATAGCCGCGCTTTCGCTGATGTTGGCAGGATGTGGCTGTACGTTTTCAAGTAATAAAGACTGTGGCTCGTAGTTCTCAAAAATGCTGTCGGTAAGTTCTTTTTTTACAGGCTTTATTAACGGCTGACTACTCCTATCAGATTGTCCGTTATCAATAACGCCAGTTCGGTCAGTTCCGTTATCGACATCATCTCGTCCGTCATTTCCTCTATGTCGTCCTGTGTTGACGTTTGGTGCAGACCCATGAGTGCTGACATTTGCAGCTTCGGATTCAATGCCGGTAGTTCTTCCAACAACCGTACCAATTTCTGATGTGGCGGCCTGCTCCTGTCTATCTCCACTAACTGCGGAAGCATGACCGCTACTTGCATCAGATACAGGCTCGCTTGGCTTTCGCTCCGGTTCTCTTTCCGAAACAGATTTAAGGTGTGTTGTTGCAACGGGGTCTTGTTCATTTCTGTTACCATGTTCAAACTGGATGCTTGGTCTGTCATTTCTTATCCCTCCCAAAATGTTTTGCACGTCAAGCAAGTTTTCAACGAAGGTAGTCTTAACAGGCTCGGTTGTAGCTCCTGTCTTGTCAATGACTAACATTTGTATTCCAAAACTTGTGCCGTACTTATTGTAGTTTTTGCCGTCTATCCCAATGTTCGCCTTAACATTGTACTGCTCTTTAATCCCCTTCCACCAACTACGGAAAGCAGGGGCATCATCAGCCATGCTTTGCCCGACAACAGAAACCAACCGTCCATTTGGGACAAGTAGTTTTAATGCTTCCTCGATGTGCTTTGCGCCGATTTTAGAACCGTACATATTTCTTTCAGCAGATGATGAAAAAGGCGGGTTCATAACAATAACGGTAGGTTCGATTTTACCGCCGTAGATATTGTTAATTTGCTCTGCATCTTCGTTAAAGAAGCCGTCAAAAGGCAGACTTTTAATGATTTCAAGGCGGCGTTTATCCAGTTCATTTACATATACCTTTGCACCGTCTTTTTTTGCGAAAACCGCTATACCACCAATTCCGGCAGAGGGTTCAATCATTATATCATTTGCGTTAATATTTGCAGCCCAATTCGCAAGATACGCTATGCTCGGCGGGGTAGAAAACTGCTGAAACTTCTCCATGTCTGCGGTGCGCCTTGTTTGCGTAGGCAGTAAGTCAATCATATTTAACATATCTTCGGGCAAAACATGAGCCAAAGATAAAATATACTGATTTACTCCAAGTTCCATCGCATCATAGGCATCTTTTGGAGTAAATGCGTTATTTGCCATTGTATCGCCGTATGCCTTTGTAGCTTCCGCATATAGTTCCGTGCTTGTGAACTTTTCACCCGCTTCAAGTTTGGATTTTACAAAGCCCGCTATTACTGCTGTTGGGGATATTGCAGTCTCTTTGCTGTAAATGCTGTAGCGGTCGGGTTGGTTTGTTTCTATATTGTCTGCACCATGACGAATAACAACGGCAAAACCCTCAATTCTTAGCGCGTTTACATATTCATCAAGTTTGTGGCTCGGTATGCCGCACATAGGAACACGCTCGGTAAGGCCAACGTCACGGGCTGTTATGGCTATATCAAGAGTGTTCGATACAGTTTGTGTGTTCTCGCCTAAAACTTCATAAAAATCCCCAACACGATAAAACAGAATATTACCGCTGTGTTGGTCTGCAAGGGTTTGGTAGTCTTGCCATAAAGGATTGCCCTGATATGCTGTGGCATTATTATCTTCTGTTTCGATTTCCGGCGTTTCGGCGGCTAGGACTGTTTCTTCAAGCTCATTCCCTGCGGATTTCACTTGAATATTCGGATTAGCCGATATTTCCTGCTGTTCATTAAAAAGATGGGCGTTCCGCTCGTCTTGTCGCAGTAAATCGCAAAAATCCTCCATTCTCGAACGCACAAAATGAGCCAATTCGCCGGGGGTTTCGGTGCTTAAACTGAAATCAGTTAAGATACCGTTATAATCACCCATGTTTTGTATGTTTCTTTTAACGCCGTCAAGCCAAATTTCATCACCCACTTGTAATAAATAGGTTTCCTCTTGAATGTTCCCCATTTCATTTTGGGCTTCCTGCTGCTGTGCTTCCGGCGCGATAATCTTAAAATATCGCTCTACCTCGTCATTATCGCTAACGACTTGATGAAGGGCTGCCTTTATGCGCCTTTGCTTGATGATATTGCTTTGATAGCCGTGCATTTTGCTGTCTTGAAAAGCATTGTATAAGGCGTGAGCAAGTTCTTCATTTTTGCCGGAGTTATCGTAGAGGTCGCGTAGTAATTCATCATTTTGAATACTTGAGGGATATTGCTCCTGTTCTGAGAAAATTCCGTTTTCAACCAAATATTTGCCATAATCGTGTGCAGTTTTATTTATGCTGTAAAAGCTGTTTTCGTCCAACAACAAGCGATATTCCGTATTGAAAAAACTTGAATCCAGCACAGATTCATCATGGAAAAGGGTATAGTGCAAATATGGGTGTTCGGCTTTAAGAAACTTGGCATAATCGCCGCCAGCATCCCTATCACCGTATACGGAGACATAGGCTTTTCGCACTTTGGAATTATCGTAGTTATTATGGACATACTCGCTTAGATAATCATGCAGACCATAATCGCCGCTATGATATTTCTTTTTTAACAACTGTGCCGCTTCCACAGATTTTCCGTCTTTAAGTGCTGCTGTGATAAAGTCCTTCGTAGACAAACGGCCATATTCTTTTGTGTAATAGATATTGTTGAGGGTATCGAGGGTACGGGCTTTCTGCATGGGTGGTTGGTTATCCGCAAAACCGTGAGTATTTTCGTAAATTACACGGTCAGCCGCTTCTTTTTCTGCCTTTGCTTCATTTTCCGCTAATTGCCGTTCATGGCTTTGACGGTTCGATTCCCAAAGAGCAATGCGTTTTTCCATACCATCAGGCATTTCAAGCAAGCCGCCGCCGGACACAACACCGTCTTTAAGAGTTGGAATCAGATACATCATCCGGCCTTTTTGTTCAACCAACTTTGACACGATATAGGTGTCTTTGCCGTCCGTGTACTCTTTTCCGATATAGGGGTCGTTTGTGGGGTTTTCCTTAATCCGTTCTAACGGGCTTTTGTACGGCACATCAAGGGGCAGAACATCCGCTAATCGCTCATACAACTGCTCATCAACCCTAATAGGCATAACTACGCCCAAAACAGTACCTTCTTGATTCTTGACAACCATCGAATGGTCGTTGATTTCATAACTGGAATTGTCAGTTACATACATTTCCAAGCCATCACTAACGCCGCTAAATTGGAAAACATCCACAAATCGTTGGTCGTACTGGAAATATTGCTTGCCATCTGAATAGACTAATGTTGTGTTATCACCTTGCGTCAACGCATGAGGTTTTGAGGTTAATTGAAAATTACCCTGCGCTTTTTCCAGATGCTCTAAAATTTGGTCGTTTAGGATGGGTTCTAACTTGTTTCTTCTGCGGCGAGAGTTTATAAGATTTGCGATTACATTTATGTCTGTTTCTTTGGTCTTGGCTATAAAATAGCCGTTGGAAATGCAAACCGCGCCATCATTATCTATTGCATATTGCAAACGATTACCGGGCGAATAAGTGCTTCTAATCCCCATTGTAAGTGGTATGCCTGTTACAACTTCGCCGTCATACACAGTTTCAGCAAGTGAAAGCTGTAACCTTTCAATCTCTTTTTTGTTAGCACTTCTGTAGCCGATACCGCTTTTAGTGTTAGACGAAACGATTTTGCCGCTATCAACTAATGACTTGAATACATCACTTGCAAAGGTAGCACAAATGCCATCGGTTCTTCTATCTTCACCATTATGGCTATTTTTACCGTCTATCGCTAAACGCTTAACGCTATGCCGCTTGCCAACATTTCCGTCCACACCGAAATAACCAACACTACTGATATACAAATTGCTCCGTTTGGTTGTAAACGCTTCCAACAATTCATTTTCTATTGTTTCTCTTGCGCTGTTAAGCAGTTCCGTCAATTCCTCGTCCGTCATGTCAAAAATTTCTCTGTAAACATCAACACTTCTGCAATCAAAAGTTTCCGCATCTTTGAAGGCTTCAAAGAGTTTTTCGCGTTCGAAGTTTTCGCAAACACCACTAAAATCTTGTGAGTGAAGGTACAAATGGTTTCTGCCCTTTGTAGCTGTGGATGATACGCCACTTCTTTCGGATTTATGCACATCCCAACCATTAGCGGTCAATATTTCGCTAACCTCATTTTCATAGGCAATCCGTGTATTTTCGTTCCAATCTTCCCGACCACTGCCGTCATAGCCATTTTTACCAATGCGAAAATGAGTATCTGAATATTTGCCTGCTATATCTGCATTGATGTTTTTGTCCGGCAATCTGGCAAATAATCCGCTTGGAACTGCGGCGTTTCTGCGCTTATCTTCTTTCACACCCGCTAACTTGTTCCCCGTCGGGGATAAAGTTTCATGTTCGGTTTGTGGCTGCTCCGGCTCCAACTGCTGTGCATCCTTAACTGTGGTAAAAACAAAGTCAATTCCGTCAATGTTTTCCGTGTGTTTATTTTCAGCCAATTCATTGGGTTTTGGCAGAGTATAGCCACCATCCGACAATGTTAAAGTCTGCTCCGCTTCTCTGGCTTTTGCATTTCTTGGCTCATGGAGAAAGATTGCCCCGCTGTCTTGATAAATCGTAACTACGCTCACATCTTTTTCCCTCAAACGGCGAAGCAAATCACCGTACTCGCTCATGTTAGCGCGTCTGCTGAAAATGCCTTCCTTAACAGTTGTAGATAACCCTGTATAAGCGGGGATATTTCTAACATCTACAAAATTGGCAGTAAGGGAAACAGCGATTACACGGCCGGGGTATTTTTTAGCAAAGACTTCGTGAAGTTCGTCAGCATTTTGCGGAAGGGCGGCTTTGTTTATCCGGTTCAAAACCCTTTCGTAATCGTCAATCCCAAACAATTGTGCAAACTTACCTAGCCCCCCATGCTTGTCAAAAGGTGTATATCTGAAATCCTCTGTACTTATAAAACCGTCAACCGAAACTACATCATGTATCATGTCAAGCCATTCGCCGCGCTCTTTGTAAATTTCTAAGTTGATAAAATACCTTGCGTTGGACGTAGCGGCCACTTGCTCAATCTGCGCTTTAACATCTTCCGGCAGATTATCAGAACGCCACGAAATTTCCCGGCTAAAATCAATATGGGCAAGCTCGACATAATCACCGCTCCCATCTTCCTCAAGCCTGTTGGCAACAGTCAAACCATTACCTAAGTGGGCATAGCTCAAATCGTAATGCTTATTTTCAAGTATTAGTTGTGTGTCAGGCGGCAAGGATTGTTCGGAAGAAGAATTTGCTATTTGTTCCGATTGTGTTACTTCGTTAGCAACCGGGGTTTCAAGCCCCGCCTTGTAACTTTCGAGCCGTTGCAATGTTTCTTCACGTACTTGCTCCGAAGTTATTTGGCCGTTACGGTATGCCCTCATTTGCTGGCGTATATAACTAGGAATATCCTTATCGCCCAAAATATCGCCAATGGGCGTAATGCTTGTGGTGGAGGTTATATAAGTAAAATCCCCCATTTTACCGACTTTGAATGATACGCCGTCTTTGTTGTAAGCAACCATATCCCCATTTTCATATAAATTGAGGTCAAAATCGTGCTGAACTTCATCCCAATCAACCACAAACATAGGCGGGATTTGTTGCATAGAAAAAGCACCTAAGTCTATGGTTCGTCCATTACGATGTTGGGGAACAGCATCTTGGTTGATGGGTCGTTCTCGTCCATCAGCCCCATCGTGTACCACAGACCGCCGCTGGCCGGGAACACCCACTTGTTGAAAATCATGTCGCCCACTTTCATTTTCTCCATGAGTGCTTCCATTTCTTCCTTGGTCTGCGGCTCGTAGTAAATCGTCTCGCTCGTTGCTACCGGGATGTACTCTTTGCTCATCTAATTCACGCTCCCTTCGGATTTTTAGTTGCTCTCTATCAAAGCCCTTAACCGCCGTTTCCACATTTCGCAAACATTCTTCGCTTATGCTACTGACGGCATTACCAAGAGCAATAATACTTTGTTCGGTGTTAAAGTGGTGCAAATACGGCTCTATCAGGCTTTCTAAGAAATTTTCGTTAGTATCGCTTTTATTTCCGATGCCCAAGCGTTTGTTTACGATTATCGCCACGCTTGCGTATACCACCGTTTCAAACGCAAGTTCCCGCGTATATTTATCATCAAGGTCGGAGTTTGAATTATGCTGACCGATTCCCTCAAGTGCCGTATTTATGGCTTCAATATTGGTTTGACTGTAGCTGTCGGCAGATTTTCCGTAAATATCGTTGAGTGCGTTTTCCAAATCGCTGCCGATTTCAAACATTTCGCCCGGTTCGGATAAATCGTAGTTGGCGGCTAAATGCTCCAAAACCGCTTGTTGGTTTTCTTCACTTAATCCCCATTGGGGTATAGGTGAAGAAATGTGTTTTTGTATGGTGTCCTCGATGTCAAAGTAATTTTTCACTTTGGGTTTGCCGTTTTCTACTACGGGCAAATACATGGCTGTGCCGGTTTTAACCACTCGCCCAAGCCGATTTTTCCATACGTCATAATCGGCTATTGCTGTCGCACCCGGCTTTTGGCTGTTGATTAAAAGCTGTTCGCCAAAGTTGTACTTGAAATTTCTTGCAGCAGCGTCCAAATAATTTGTCCAATTTTCCATGCTCTGTGTAGATGCCAATGTTTCACGTTGCAGTAAATTCATGTATTCGTAGTATTTTGTGGACATATATCAACTCCTTCCCGATTTTTGGATTACCGTGATTTCCTTGCCGTATTGGTGGGCATAGGCGGCAGTATTGGGGGTAAGGCGTTCGGCGGTTTCTTTGGTTTTGCCGCTGTGCCTTTTTTGTAACTTTCGATAATATGGTATATTTCCGCGTTTCGTTCGCTATCGCCTTTTTGGACGGAAGCGTCTTTAGATGATTCGCTGTTTTCGTTGGAACTGACCGCGACTTTTGCATCTTCCGCAACCTTCAACCGAGCAAATTGTTCATCTGGGCTTTCCTTTTTAGGCTTAGTTTTAAGGTTTTTGCGCGAAGTTTCAAAGCAACTTTCAAATGCTTTCTTGATAGAACCCGGCACTTTTATATCCGGCCATAACTCGTTTAAGGCGTAGGTGATATGCCTTACAGCGAAACCGTTGCAAACAAGCTCAACTGCCATTCGTACTTTGTATTCGACCTTGCCGGTCTTGGGGTTCTTCTGCTTAATATTTTTGCTTTGAAGCAGGGAGGTAATATAACTCGCACAATAAGAACCCATCAACGAATTTATTTTTTTCATTTCGGCGGTTATGGTAAACTCCTTGCTGTTCGAGAAAAACGGCATATTTACAGTCTTGAACCGGGTTTGCTTAAAGAAGGTAAGCAGGGCAGTTTCTAGCCATTCTTGGTTCTCGATTGCGCTGTAGGATACATCATTTTCTACAATTATAATGCCGCCGTTATCGTCAAAAATAAAGGTATTATCGACCGGGGCTTGGTTATCCGCCGCCATAGACTGTGCCTGCGCTTGTTTGGTTTTAAGGGCTTCCTGCCTATCTCTTTCCATTTTTCTTTTTTTCGCCTCCTGTACCGATTCCGGGCTTATAACCCTGCTCCATCTATTTATGCTGTTTATAGCACCGTCCACACCATCTTTAATAATCTGCACTTGCGCCGTTGCCCACTCGTCTTTGGATATTCCAAAATAACCGGAGTGCTTTTTGGCTTCCTCAATGGTGTTGATACGTTGTTCGGTATTATCTTTGTGCAGTTTGTAAATTTCCCTGCCCGTGGAGAGCAACCTTGATGCTACATTAAAACTGATGGGGTGCATTTTGGTGTCGTAATAGCCGTAATCCCAAACCGCTTGTAGGTTTATTGATTTATCGGGCAGGGTGCTTGCGTATTCACGGATTATTTTTACAAACCGAAAATCAATATCATTTACCCTTTCCGTATGTATTTCTACGAATTGGGACATTTTTGTTGCAACAGCGGAATCGGCTTTATCGGCAGAGGGTATAGGAGTTGGCTCTTTATTGTGTTTAATCGGCGGATTTATGGCGTTGCCACTTGTTTCGTTGCTTGCCGTAGGGCTACCGTTTTTGCTACTGCCTTCGGTATCACCCTGTAAAAAGGTTAGTTTAGCGTTTAGATAACCGATAAAAACCTTGGCTTCCTTGCGGATAGTGCCTTGTGTTTCCGAATTTTTCAGCGTTTCGAGGGATTCGTCAAAACCAAGCAATTCAAGGATATAACCGCATGAAAACAATCCGATGTCAATGTTAATATGACGGCAAACCATGTATATGACGCTGTGCGCAATTAAGGCATTTGTTTGGGTTGCCCATACTATTTCGCGTACCAATGCGAAAATCGTTTGCTGTTCGCTTAACGCGGAGCGAAGAATAATTTTGCCGTCCTGCACAAAACTATCCTGTCCCACTCCGCTGTAATAACTGGCCCTCGGTTCAACCACAACCGGCATAGGAGCGTAAGCCGTCAAGCAATCCCAAATATCTTGATAATGTTCAACCTTGCCGGATATGTTCTGGTAAAGGGCTGGTGGTGACTTACCCATCGTTTGGCTTATATCGTATAGTTGACGCGGTTGATTGTTAGTGATGTTCACGCTAAAGGGTTTTTCGCCTTTTTTAATGGTTCTGCCAAAAACCTTATCCCATGTGCCTGCTGTGGTGAGTTTCGTATATGCCGGATTATGGACTTTGATTTTCGCCATAACATCATCGGAATACTTGAAATTATCGTTTTTCTTAATGAAATTCCGGTAATCGTCCGTTTTTATCATGCGTTCGATACCGTCAAGGAGTGTTTGGAGCAAAGAGCCGATATAGCTCGTTGTTTCGTTGCTAATTTTTTCACCACCTTCTGCTTGAAAATTACCCCTGTGAATCAATTATACACTATTCACATATAATTACAAGGCCGATTTTTGCGCAACATAAATACTTTGTTATTTATCGAAGTTCAGCTTGAAGGTAAGCGTCAAACATTAACACGTCTATCCAAGAGTACGGCGAAGCCGTAGACTGCCTCCAAGTGGTGATGAATTTACCCAATTGGGTAAAACG